>Ga0315288_10000319_pt1 | contig 60473 bp, 67 predicted proteins | sample YL17G11_20_MG_FD_203454 | JGI IMG/M metagenome (GOLD analysis project Ga0315288, IMG submission 203454) | Sediment microbial communities from Yellowstone Lake, YNP, Wyoming, USA - YL17G11_20 | ecosystem: Environmental > Aquatic > Freshwater > Lake > Sediment | place: USA: Wyoming | collected...
CGTAAATACTCGGGACAGGTCGGTGTGGGGAATATCGGAATATGCGCCGCCTCCCTCATCGCCGGTCGGCGGCGCAATATCATCGTGTTTGCTCGAAAAAAGTTCGAGCGGAATCGAGCAAACACCAAATTAAATATCAAAAATATGGACTCATACGACTTTAAAAAAATTGAAGCCAAATGGCAAGCGCGATGGGAAAAAGACGGATACGGGAAATCCGAGGATTTTTCGAAAAAGCCCAAACACTATAATTTAGTCGAATTCCCCTACCCTTCCGGTGCCGGGTTGCACGTCGGCCATTGTATGGGCTACGGTGCTTCCGATGCTTATTGCCGGATGAAGCGAATGCAGGGGTTTAACGTTCTTTACCCGATGGGCTGGGATGCTTTTGGACTACCAACCGAAAATTACGCCATTCAAAATAAAGTCAAACCACAGTACATTACCGAAAAAAGCATCGTCACTTTTAAAAAACAGATGAAAATGCTGGGTTACTCGTTTGACTGGGCGCGGGAAATCAATACCACTGATCCGAATTACTATCGATGGACCCAATGGATTTTTCTGCAATTTTACAAGCATTCCTATCAAGATGGCAAACTAATCGAAATCGCTGATGACGATAGGGCTTTTCCGCGCTTGGCCTATCGCGCCGAAATGCCGGTTAACTGGTGTCCTTCCTGCAAAATCAATTTAGCTAATGAAGAAGTAATTGGCGGCCAGTGTGAACGCTGCGGCACCCAAACCGAAAAACGAATGCAAACACAGTGGCTTTTGCGGATTTCTGCCTACGCTGAACGTTTGATTGATGATTTACAAAAAGTCGACTATGAAGAAAAAATCAAAACCCAGCAGATCAATTGGATCGGCCGTTCCGAAGGCGCTAACATCAAATTCAAGATCGATAACTTAAATGATATCATCGAGGTTTTTACCACCCGGGCTGATACTTTGTTCGGCTGTACATATATGGTTTTATCGCCAGAGCATCGAATTATCTCAAAACTCAAAAGTCAAATCTCAAATCTCAAAGAAGTCGAAGAATACATCATCGAAGCGAAAAAGAAATCTGATTTAGAACGGACTGAGCTGGAGAAAGATAAAACCGGAGTTGAGCTCAAAGGGATAACTGCGATCAATCCGATTAATAACGAAAAAATTCCTGTCTGGATTGCTGATTATGTTTTAGCCACTTACGGCACCGGCGCGGTCATGGCCGTCCCGGCCCACGACCAGCGTGATTTTGAATTCGCGAAAAAATATGATCTTAAAATCGTTCAATCGATTTCCGATAAAACTGATCATCATTTCGATTTAGACAAAGCATTTACGAATTATGGTGTGATGGTTAATTCTGGCGAGTTCGATGGTCTAACTTCCGAAGAAGGCAAAAAGAAAATTACTGAGAAATTAAAATCAATCGGCGCTGGCGATTTTGCCACTAATTATAAACTCCGCGACTGGATTTTTTCCCGCCAGCATTATTGGGGCGAACCGATTCCAATAGTTCATTGTGATAAATGTGGGATCGTGCCTCTCGATGAAAAAGATTTGCCGTTAGAATTGCCTGATTTAGATAATTATGAACCGACACAAACCGGTAAATCACCATTAGAAAATGTCGCTCAATGGGTTAATACCACTTGTCCGAAGTGCGATGGCAAGGCCCGCCGGGAAACCGACACCATGCCCAACTGGGCCGGCTCAAGTTGGTATTTTCTGCGCTATCTTGATCCAAATAACAATAAAGAAATAGCTGATGCAAAAAAAATGGATTATTGGCTACCAGTGGACTTATATAATGGCGGAATGGAACATACGACTTTGCACTTACTTTACTCGCGTTTTTGGCATAAGTTTTTATTTGATCTAAAAATTGTTCCTGGCACTGAGCCATATCAGAAACGGATAGCCCATGGCATTATTTTAGGTCCTGACCGACAAAAAATGTCGAAGTCGCGCGGCAATGTTATTAATCCCGATGAAATGATTGAGCAATTTGGGGCCGATACTTTGCGCGCCTACATTATGTTTATTGGCCCGTATGCTCAGGAGTCGGCGTGGAGTATGGACGGCATTCGTGGTGTTTTTCGCTTTTTAAATCGCGTTTGGAAAAATGCCGACCTAGTAAAAGATCAAAAAGATAATAATGAATTACTGATAAAGCTCAACCAAACTATTAAAGGCGTCAGTGAAGATCTTGAAGAATATCAACTAAATACGATTGTGGCGAAACTAATGGAATTTAATAATTTAGTTGAAAAAAAGAAAGCGATTTCGAAAGAATCTTATCAATCCTATTTGAAAATGCTTTATCCTTTATGCCCGCACATCGCTGAAGAGCTTTGGGAAAAATCTGGATTTGAACGTACCATTGCTGAAAGCCCTTGGCCTGTTGCCGATAAGAATTATTTAGTTGGTGAAAAAATCACGATTGTTATTCAGGTTAATGGCAAGCTCAAAGATACCATTGAAGTTGATAAAGATGAATCAGAAGAAAATATTAAGAATTTGGCGATGACCGATAAGATTAAATCGGCAATCGATAAAGAAAAAATCAAAAATACAATCTATGTCCCTGGTAAAATTGTCAATTTTGTGGTAGAATGATGAGGTAAAAATATAATGAGGAGCATATAACATGGCGGAACCAAAGAAAAGATTAACCAGCGCCCGTTCAGGCAAACGTCGATCGCATCTAAGGCCAAAAAAAATTATTTTAAATACCTGCTCCAAGTGCAAAAGCCCGATTGTGGCCCATCGCGTTTGCAAAACTTGCGGTTATTATAAAAATGAAGATGTGTTGAAGTTGGCAGAAAAAGAACGGGCTAAAGAAGGAAGAAGAAAAGCTAAGGAAGCTGAAGAAAAAGGAGAAGCTAAGTGAACCGGCATTTATCACGCGTGATTGTCATGCAAACTCTTTATGAGCTGGATTTCCGGCCTAAATCGGGTATGGAGGCCATTAAGCAAAGAAATATTGATAACTATGATGAAGAGGCCGATTTAGATTATATCCAAGCCACGATTACTGGTATTTTAAAAAAGCAAAAAGAAATCGACGCTAAAATTGCCAAAGCAGCCCCGGAATGGCCTTTAGAACAGATATCCTTGATTGATAAAACCATCCTCAGGATTGCCATCTACGAACTGCTTTATACGGAAAATATCCCGCCAAAAGTCGCTATTAATGAAGCAGTTGAACTCGGTAAAACCTTCGGTGGGCAGAACTCATCTAAATTCATTAACGGAGTTTTAGGGACCGTGTACCGTAAATCAGATCGGTATAATCCCGAAGATGATAAAAAGGAAAACCTCTCGACTCCGCTCCCTCGACAAGACTCGGGACAAGTCGAGGTAAAGGAAAAAAATGCCTAAAATGGATAAGTCAGATTTAGATTCATTCGAGAAGAAAGTTGGCATTGATTTTAATAATAAATCGTTGTTAAAGCAGGTATTTGTTCATCGTTCATATTTAAACGAAAATGCTGGATTTGCACTTGGCCATAATGAAAGGCTAGAATTTTTGGGAGATGCGGTTTTAGAGCTGGTTGTCACCGAACATCTATATCAAAATTTTGATAATCCCGAAGGTGAATTAACCAATTTAAGATCGGCTTTGGTTAAAGGTTCAATGCTTTCAAAAATAGCGATGGAAATTGGCATCGAGCATCATCTACTATTATCAAGAGGGGAGGCAAAATCTGAGGGCAAATCTCGGCAATTGATTTTAGCCAATGCCTTTGAGGCCTTAGTCGGCGCGATTTATCTCGATCGGGGTTACGAAGAAGCAAGTAAATTTATTAAAAAATATTTAATCAAACATCTGGATAGTATTATTGAAAATAAATTATATTTAGATCCCAAAAGCCATCTACAGGAAATAGCTCAGGAAAAGATTGGTTTAACTCCGATTTACAAGGTCCTCCAAGAAGCCGGACCAGACCATGCGAAGATTTTTAACGTCGGCTGCTTTGTTTCCGATAAAATGATTGGTCAAGGCACTGGCAGTTCAAAGCAAAACGCCGAGAGCGAAGCCGCTTCGGATGCTCTTTCTAAGTGGGACAAGATTGATTTAGAGAACTTAAACCACGAAACTTCGTAACTTTAGATATAATTCATGAGCTCTTTTACGCAGCGGATCTTTTTCTCGATACTCATAAGGCAAAATTGGGTCTTTTTGCAAAATTAAAGCATACTCGAAAATCATCTTTTTGGCGATGAAATTTTGGTTAGGATCACGGTCAATTGAGTTTAAAATTCTTTGCGCTTGAAAGTTAAATTTTTTGTAATCATCGTATAAATCCGGTAAATTCCACGATTTTTCGATAATGCTTTTGTCCAAATTGGTATTTTGGGAGACCTCAAAGAACTTTATTTCGGCACTTAAAAGATGCTTTTCGGCAAGTTTTTCAATTTCTTTTTTAATATCATTAGGTGAAATCCAAACACTTTCTTGCAAAGTCCCCATCCCGAGCTTCGTTAGCTCTCTTCTTAGACGGTCGCGCAAGCCTCGTTTTGATTCGGGAACATCAAACATGACTAAGCGCCAACGGCCATCCCATTTTCCGCTTGATTTTAGGGGCTTTAAAAATTCATCAATCACCTTTTCTCCTTTTTCGGTAATTTCATAATATACCTCGCGCTCGACAATAATTTTTTTTGCCCAATCTAATTTTTTAAGTTTAGCTAAAACTCCCCGCGCTTGACGGCCCCATCGATTAATTCTAAAAAGCGGGATTTGCTTTTCGTCTTCTAATAAAATAAAAATTTCATACATCACTGATAAAGACATTTTTGATCCAAAAATTAAAATGACCGTTTGACTCTTTAATTTAGCATCTAAACTGACGGTCGTCAAGTAGTATGAATATTTATTGCCAAACCCAGTTAGAAAATCCCCAGTCCAAAAGTTTCTTGCTTTCTCTGGCTGAGGCATAAATTGAATCTTCGTTAGTCCCTAAAATAACACCCAATATTGCGTGATTATCTTTTTGGGCTGATGAGACCAAACAATGGCCCGCTTCATAGGTGTAGCCGGTTTTAACACCGATAGCGTATGGATAATAATAGCTCTCGTCGGTTTTTATCAGCCGATTAGAACTCTTTAATTCATGGATTATCCCGCCATCAACGGAACTGATCGATACCTCAGGCGTCTTAACGATTTCTTTAAATTGGTTATTGCGCATGGCATAAGCTCCTAAGATCGCGAGCTCCCGGGCTGAAGAAAAACCACTATCATCGAGCCCCGCCGGATCTTGGAACACAGTATTTTTTAAGCCGATTACTCTGACCTTTTCGTTCATTTCTTTGACAAACGATTCCTTACCACCAAAATGGGCAGCCAGCGAATAAGCGGTGTCGTTCCCCGACATAATTAAAAGTCCCTTTAAGAGATTTTCCACCGTAATTTTTTCACCCGGTTGTAATTGAATATCTGAACCGGCCACATTAATCATCGGATATGTGATCGTGACCACGTCCTGTAATTTATCGTGATAGTTTTCTAAAACGACTAAGGCCGTGGCAATTTTTGTCGTCGAAGCAATCGGCAATTTTTGATCAGCATTTTGTTCGAAAAGAACGTAAGAACTCGAAACGTCGATTAAAATCGCTGATTTTGAGAGTATCTGAACCTCTGTATATGAAGAACTCTTCTGTGGCGGGCTTGTAGGGGGAAAGTTATCAGGTTCGGGCAAATTTACACTGGCGCCGAAAATTTGTCTAAAATTAGTGTCTTGGATGTCAGTTTTTATCATCAGTCCAGAAACTACCACCACAAAAACTATTAGACAGATGATAATTAGAAATTTATTTGAATTTTTCACTTCTAAGTTTACCCCCGAATTTGTCAGCAACTGCGTTTGTAATATCTTTTAATATTTTATTTGCTGTTTCTTCGGCCATCGGCTTTTTTTGCTCTTGGAGCCACACATGGAAAGCAACATTTTTCTTATTTTTACCAAACTTTTCCGAGCTATATTCATCAAAGAGTTCAACCAGCAAGATCTTCTCATCAATTTGGCCTATTTCGTTGATAATTTCCTCACTCTTAATTTCCGATCGAACTATAAAGGCCAGATCTTGGACTGTCGGCGCGTATTTTGAGATTGGTCGATATTTGTTTTTGCTGATTTCTAGGCTATATTTATTTAACTGAATATCAACATCATCAAGACTAAATAATACATAATTAACAGGTCTTCGTATTTTATAGCTATCAAGTATTTTTTGTTCTACCATCAGTGCGTCCGTTTTAAGATTTAGTGTGTCTATAGCTTTCCATAATAATTCCGCTTTTTTGCCTGTTGAGGCTAAACCTAACTGTAATTTCTCTCCGTTAACAGTAAATACTTTCTCAATTTCAAAAATGTTAACTTCGGGCGCCCATGGATTTTTAGCAATAGCATTTAGCAAGGAAGGAAGCAAAGAAGGTCTAAGAGATTCTGTTTCCGGCGAAAGCGGTCGTTCAATTTGGACTAATTGCTCTATTTTGTATCCTAAAACCTGGATTTTAGATTGATCGATAAACGAATAAGAATATATTTCGACAAAGCCAAGCTCAGATAGGATATCTTTGATGTATTTAATCTTATTAAATTCTTCATTTTCTTTAGCTTTTTCTTTATTAAGATTGTTTTTGCTTAAATTGTTATATCCATAGACCCTAGCGATTTCTTCGGCAACATCTTGCCAGATTTTAATATCGTAAACGCGATACGATGGCGCTAAAACGATATTATTGTTTATTTTAAATCCCAAACGAACTAAATAATCTTTACCATCATTTTCCGATATATCCGTTCCGAGCAATTTATTAACTTTGCTGATATCCAAAGCAATCTCATTAGCGGCCGGCCGCTTTACCTCTTTGTCTATGAGCCCACCAATCTTTGCTTCCGGACACGATTCTTTAATTAAAGCCGCGGCCATATCCACGCCTAGAATCGTGCCTTCGTAATCGACACCGCGTTCGTAGCGATATGAAGCGTCAGTAACATGATTTAAATATTTTGAGGCCTTCCTTATCAAAATTGGATCAAAAACAGCTCCCTGCAAAATTATCGTTTTTGTCTTCTCATCCACCTCGGATTTGATTCCACCCATAATCCCAGCCAGATCGTAAATTTTCTCATCGTCCTCGATAATGATTGTGCCATCAGAAAGTTTATGATTTTTACCATCGAGAGTAATTACTTCCTCACCATTTTTGGCTTGGCGGATATTCATCAGCCCATTTTTAATCTTTGCATAATCAAAAGCATGTAGCGGTTGGCCTGTAGCCACCATCACGTAATTAGTAATATCAACAATATTATTAATCGGTCGAAAACCATAAGTTGCCAATCTTGCCTGCATCCACTTCGGCGACTCTCCTATTTTAATGTTATCGATAATGCGAGCGGTGAATCTCGGACAAATTTCCGGTTTTTCAATCTTAATTTGTATTTTTTTATCAGTAGTGTCTTCCTTAATTTTGACTTTTGACTTTTGACTTTTGACTTCCGTATTATATAATGCGGCTACTTCCCTCGCCATTCCCAAAATCGATAAGCAATCTCCCCTATTCGGCGTAATTTCAAAATCAAGCACCGAATCATCACCAATCTTCTCAGTTGATTCAACCTCATGTCCAAACAAACTTAAATCTTTAGCCAGTTGTTCTGGAGTTTTATCAAATTCCACATATTCTTTTAGCCAATTGTATGAAATTTTCATCTTGACTCAAAATTGTTTTAGAAATCTTAAATCGCCGCTATATGACAATCGAATATCATCGATCTCAAAATATTGCATCATATAACGATCAATACCCATCCCCCACATTATTGCCTGCCATTTTTCCGGATCCAAGCCCATATTCTTTAAGACAATCGGATGGGCCATTCCCGAACCAAGCATTTCCTGCCATTTGCCATTCGGAAGCTGGATGTCCATGTCCATTCCCGGTTCGACAAATGGATAGAGATGAGGCCTCACCCTCGTTCTGATCTTATCTCCGAATAATTCCTTCATATAACCGTCAAGCAGACCGATCAAATGACCCATATTTAGATCTTTATCAACAGCAATCCCATCAATTTGGTAGAAGGTGTGCTCATGGGTTTGGTCGGTAGCTTCATTGCGAAAACACCGTCCCGGAATGATTAATCTAAATGGCGGTTTAAGTTGTTTTTCCTTGATGACTCTTACATCGGTGGCTGTCGTATGAGTTCGTAATACCTTCCCGTCTTTTGTCCCCTCGACTTTGCTCGGGGCAAGCCAAAAAGTATCCTGGACGTCGCGCGAGGGGTGGGTTGATGGGACATTCAGCGCATCAAAATTATACCATTCGGTCTCAATTTCCGGCCCCTCAGCAATTTCAAACCCGCGATCAGTAAAATATTTTAATGATATTCTCAAGAACTGAGTTAAAGGATGAATATGGCCGTTCATTTTTTCCTCCCTCTGAAAAAAAGTTCGGTGAATACTATCGCTAGAATAAACAGCATGCCCACCCACCAGTTTAAAACTCTTAATTGCTGCAGAAAAAGTAAACCGGTGATTGCCAAGCCAATAAAAGCGGCTTGCCTTAAAGTCGGGACGATATGGGCGAAAATTACTTCTCGATTCGTTGCCCAAACCTTTAAATAGAAACCAACCAAGCCGAATATGGCCAACAAGCACAAAAAGATCCCAGTATAAAAAATTAATATCAGCCAAAATGGGCTTTGATAAGGATTGACGTTAAATATGATTGAGGCGACTAAGCCCGCAGCGACAATCGCCGTGCTATATAAACTAAAGAGATATAGTCGTAAAATCATTTATTCTTTTATCTCCTGGAGAATTTTTTCAATTTCTTCGACCTTATCTTGATTTTTGTCTATCATAAACTCAAGTCGCGGCGTAAATTTCATCGTTAAATTTCTGCCTAAATATTGTTGGAATTGAAGTTTATGCTTCTTTAGCTCATCAACCACTTTTTGTTCATAGATCTTATCAAAACAGGAGATAAAAACTTTTGCCTCCTTAAAATCACCGCCAACAATAACATCCGTAACCGTAATAATGCCGTAATCCTCGCTGATTTCTGCCTTTATCAGTTTCGAAAGTTCCTGCTTTAAAAGTTCACCAACCCGCTCGATTCGATTGTTCATACAAAAAGTGTATCATATCTGATAACTGTTTGCAAAAACGAAGATCCAAGCCGATTGACTTGGATCTGTGTGGGTCTCTCTGATCTCGCGAGCTTACTCGCCGTAGAGGCGCTTCAGTTCGCCAGCGGTATACCAGTCGGGTGTAACCTTTGCCGTCCCCTTGGCTACGCCCACATAGTACACCCGCTGCAACCAGAACCATCCTCCCCGCCTACTTGCGCCCGGCGTTCGCCGAGCCAACGCTATGATCTGGCTCCCCCGGACGGTCACCGGATAGCTGAGCCGAATACACTTCCTTCGGCCCGCCGCCTCGACAGACATAGCGGCATTCAGCGCTTGCGTTTGTCCCTGTTTGGCCGCAAGCTCTTGCATGATCTCTTGCGAGACCACCACCTCGATCGGTTCGGTCCTCGCCTCCGCGGCCTCGAGCCCGGTGATCTTGGCCAGCTGCGCATCGACCTGAAGGCTCAGATTCAGTTCCTGACCGCGGACTCTCAGGACGATCGCTTCCTCAGGGACACTGTGGCCTGTAGCCTTGAGCTGCACAGCCAGCTCTCGAACTACGACATGGGCCATGTAACCCATCGCATCCAAGTTAACCTCCACGATCTGTCCGCCCATATCCGTTGGCAGCAGCAGCTTGTAGCTTGGCATATCCGCCTCTTTCCCAGCGTATTTTACACCTGAAATATTTTTATCACAGATATTATTTCTTTGCAATACGAAAAATCAGGGTTTTTTAGGCCCTGATTTTTCTTATTATAATAAGGTACGAAAACCCTAATTTAACGCTTTGCCCACTGCGGCGCCTTGCGAGCGCCTTTAAGCCCCGGTTTCTTTCTCTCTTTCATTCTTGGATCGCGTGTTAAAAAACCTTCTACTTTTAAGGTTTTATGTAAATCCGGGTTTAGTTTATCTAAAGCGCGGGCTACGCCCAATCTAATTGCCCCTTCTTGAGCCACTAAACCTCCCCCAAACACTTTGACAAACAGATCAATTTTTTTCTCGTTGCCGGTGATTTTTAAGGGATCCATATAAATACGGCTCGGGTTGGCAATTTCTTTCTCATTAATCGTCACTTTTCCCGTTCCGGAGGTTATTTTAACCTTAGCGATCGCAGTTTTACGACGTCCGACAGCGGTAAATAAATCCTTTTTTTGCTTCTTTTTATTCTCAGGCATTTTTCTCTCCATTGTAAATCACTAAATTTTTAATCCAAATTTTTCTTAGTTTATTCTTGGGGAGCATTCCAAAGATTGATTTTCTTATAACTTCAGCCGGGTTTTTCCTCATTTTTTCCGCCAAAGTTTCACTCTTTAAATGACCGATATAACCAGAATGTCGGTAATATATTTTCTGAGTTAATTTAGCCCCTGTAACCTTTATTTTTGAAGCATTGGTGATAATAACCTTATCCCCCATGGCTTTGTAGGGAACGAATGTTGGTTTATTTTTGCCACGTAAAATTGTGGCCACTTCGGTGCTTAAGCGTCCTAATATTTTATCCGTCGCATCAAGCTCGTAGGTCCTGATCTCGGTTTGTTTACTTGGCGACGGGCTTTGCTTTTTGGCCAGTTTTTTCTTTTGCAACTGGGCTGGCGCTTGTACTTTGGGCATTCTTTTCCTCTTCTTCTTTCCCCTTTACCATCCTTAAAATCACTATTTCGGCGCTGTCACCGGCGCGCGGGCCGATTCGATACATTTTAATAAATCCTGACTTTATATTTTTGTAGCGGGGAACAAAAACCTCAAAAACCTTTTTTACAGCATTTTCATCGAAAAGATATCCTAAAAGCCGCCTTTTGGCAAAAAGTGTATCCGTAGGATTGCTCTTCTTGGCAACTTGCAAAATACGCTCGACAATCGGTGTAACCGCTTTGGCTTTGGCTCGGGTAGTTTTTATTTCTTCATACAAAATGATTGAGGTGGCTAAATTCCTCATTAAACTATTTCGATAATCTCTTTTTCTTGATAACGAATTGGCCATTGATTACTTTTTATCTTTTTTTACTTTAGCTATTTTCTTGGTCGCTGACTTTTTTTCGGCCGCTACGACTTTTTCTTTTTTCACCTTGACTTTCTTAACCGTTTCTTTTTGGGCCGAGGGCGCTTCACAAGCCGCCTCAACTAAACTGAAATGTTCGACTAATATTTTTGAGGCAATTTTGAGCGCTTCTTCCGGATCAATTGAGCCGTCGGTCGTAACCTCCAGCGTCAATTTATCGAAATTAACCATGCCGCCAACGCGGGTATTTTCAACCTCGTAATGAACTTTTTTAACCGGGGTAAAAATTGAATCAATCGCGATCGTCCCAATCGGCAGTTTTTCATCTTTTCTTCGCTCGACAGGAATATATCCCCGACCTTTATCAACCGTTATTTCCATCTCTAATTTGGCGTTTTTAGAGATCGTAGCAATAAACAGATCTTTATTGACAATCTCGCAGGCAGGATTGAGACTAAAATCGGCCGCCGTAACTTGCTTCGGTCCCTTGACCGATAACTTTAATGTTACCGGCTCTTCTGAATTAAAGTTAAATCTTAGGGATTTTAAGTTGAGAATAATGGTCACTACATCTTCTTGTACGCCAGAAATTGTGGAAAACTGATGGGTGACACCGTCGATTTTAACAGCAGTCACCGCCGAGCCAGGAAGCGACGATAATAGTATTCTTCTTAAAGAATTGCCAATCGTGACTCCATAGCCGGGTGATAATGGCTCGATGATAAACACGCCTTTGTTTTCGACTTTTTCAATCGTTTTAATTTGAATTAGACTTGTCTCTGCTAAGGTGTATTCCATATTGCTCCTTTGCCCCGCTATTGCGGGACATAAATTATACTTTTTTCCGTTTTATCGGCTATAAAACTCGATGATTAACTGACTATCGATATCTGTTTCAATCTCCTCCAACTTGGGATAGTCTAAAATCTCGGCTTTCAAATCTTTGGCGTCAACCTTGATCCACTGAGGAATATTGACTTTAACTGGCTTAATAAAATCTTTATTTACCGGCGTGATAATATCTTTCGGCTTCAAAACAGTTGAAGGGATATTAACGATTTTTTCGTTGAGCTTGAACTTCCGATGATTAACGAATTGTCTTGCTTGAGCGCGAGAAGCAGCCCAGCCTAATCGATAAACGATATTGTCGAGCCGCATTTCTAATATTTTAAATAACTCATGAGCAGTATTCGTTCTTGACTTTGCGGCTTTATGAAAAATGTTAACGAATTGTCTTTCTCTTAGGCCGTATTCGGCTTTCATTTTCTGTTTTTCCAATAGCTGCAATCCATATTCTGATTTTCTTAGATTGCCCTGTTTGGGACCGTGAGCGCCTGGACGGTAATTGCGTCGGGTAATCGCGCATTTGGGCGAATTACAACGATCGCCCTTGAGAAATAACTTAACGCCGAATTTTCGACATTTTGTGCATTTATCCATTTTTAGACTCTTCTTATCTTCTTATGCCTTGTCCCGTTATGGGGGATTGGGGTTACGTCCTTAATCGAAGTAATTCTAATGCCATGACCGCCAACCGCTCTGACGGCCTGTTCGCGACCTGATCCTACGCCCGATACTTTGATGATTGCTTCGAGGATATTATATTTTTGGGCTTTTTCGAGGGCGTTTTTTACTGCCAACGAAGAAGCAAACGGCGTTGATTTTTTGGTGCCCGTAAATCCGCTTGAACCCGACGTTGCCCATGACAAAGTACTGCCTTTCTCGTCCGTGATGGTCACAATCGTATTATTAAAAGAAGACTGGATATAAATTAAGGCTTTTGGGACTTGAACGATCGCCTTTTTATTAGTCTTTGCCGATTTACTTTTAAGAGATTTTTTTATTTGTTTAGCCATATTGTTGTATACTCCTCAATGTAAACTTTATGTCCGCTCCGCGTAGGCGGAAGGACAAAAGCGTTGTATTCAAGGCTTAAGTTTTCTCCGCCGCTTTTTTACGACCAGAGCCAACAGTCACTCTTTTGCCTCTTTTTGTTCTGGCATTTGTTTTTGTCCGTTGGCCTCTGACTGGTAAATTTTTCGTATGTCTTGATCCGCGGTATGAACCAATTTCTTGAAGACGTTTGATATTCTGCGAAATTTCCATCTTCAAGTCGCCCTCGACTTTATAATTTTTATCGATAACTTCACGAATTCTTTCAAGCTCAGGATCTGATAAATCAGAAACTTTTCTGCCAGGTTTTATTCCGGCAAGTTCGCAAATTTTTCTCCCATTAGAAATGCCAATACCTTTGATATAGGCGAGCGAATATTCAACATGTTTATTGTCCGGGATATTTACTCCGGCAATTCTGGCCATAAATTATCCTTGTCTTTGTTTGTGTTTAGGGTTAACACAAACTACCCGCAAAACTCTTTTGCGTCTAATAATTTTACATTTCTGACAAATTTTCTTAACCGATGGACGTACCTTCATATTCAATTCCGATTAATAATTAACAAATTGCGCGCTGGGGCAATCGTAGTGCCGGCATCTTTTGACGGGCGCTGGCGAGCGATTCTATAGCCGTCTCGTAATCCTGCCCTTGGTTAAATCGTAGGGAGAAAGTTCAACCGTCACTTTGTCGCCCGGTAAAATCTTAATGTAGTTCATTCGGATTTTACCAGAGACATGGGCGAGGATTTCCGTGCCATTTTGCAACGCAACCTTAAAAGTTGCATTCGGCAGAGCCTCGAGGATTTCTCCCTCCAAGATAATTTTTTCTTTATCCATATCTTGCACAACTCACTTGTTACTACCATTTATTTAGTAGTAAATCTATAATTATCCTAACATATTTTTAATAATTAGTCAACATTTTAAGTCAAAATCTCATACCCATCTTTTTTGACCGCGATAGTATGCTCAAAATGGGCTGATGCCGATCCGTCAGCCATGACCACGGTCCAGCCATCATCCAATATTTTTACATGCCAATCGCCTTCCGCCACCATTGGCTCGATTGCCAAAACCATACCTTCTTTTAGTATCGGTCCGGTGCCGGGTTTGCCAAAATTGGGAATTGAGGGTGGTTCCTGAAGATTTTTACCAATTCCATGACCAGCCAAATCTCGAATAACGGAATATCCGGCTTTTTCAATTGTTTTTTGAATTTTATTTTGAACATCACCTAAATAAACGCCATCTTTAACCAACGATAATCCTTCATAGAGCGATTTTTCAGTGATCTCTAGCAATCTTTTTTTCTCTTTAGATATTCGCCCGACGCCAACCGTAATGGCTGTATCGGAATGATAACCGCGGTATTCAACCCCTAAATCGAGACCGACGATATCGCCTTCCTTGAATTTTCTATCAGTTGGGATGCCGTGGACCACCCCGTCGTCAATCGAGACGCAGATCGTTGCCGGATAGCCAGCATGGCCTAAAAATGATGGTTTAACTTTCGCTTTCTTTATTTCTTGCCGGGCAATTTTATCAAGATCTTTTGCCTTTACGCCCGCTTTCGCATTTTTAGCCAGTATTTTTAAAATGCGGGCGGCAATTTTGCCTCCCTCTCGTATAATCTCAATTTCCTTTTTAGACTTAATGCTAATCATTACTTTCCAATTTTTGCTGTATTTCTTGCCAAACTTCTTCAATCGGTGGATTACCATCAATTTCTATAATTTTACCTTCTTTTTGATAAAAGTCAATTAGCGGCGCTGTCTCTTTTTCATAAATATCAATCCGACTTTTAATCGTCTCCGCATTATCATCTGCTCGAGCGATAAGCTTTCCCCCGCAGGCATCACATTTAACAATCCCCAGTTTCTCAGGGTTTTCAAAAACCTTCTCGCAGTTTTCACAGATTCGTCGGGTCAAAACCCGGTTAATCATCAAAGAAGAATCAACCTTTAAAATTAAGATCAATGGCTTTATCCCACCCAGAATGTTTTTTAGCGAATTGGCTTGATGGATTGTTCTCGGATAGCCATCGAAAACCACGCCTTTATTCAAATCGATACTTTTTAGCTTGCTAGCTACAAACTGTTCGATTAGTTCGTCGGGAACAAGTCTCCCCTTCCCATCAGTCAAAATCCCTTTAAATTTCTGACCGAATTCTGTCTCTTTTTCCGCTTCTTCCCGAATTAAATCGCCTGTGCCAAAATAAGCAAAACCATACTTCTGGACGATTTTTGCCGCCTGGGTCCCTTTACCGGAACCAGGAGGGCCGAAAATTATAATGACTTTGTTCATATTACTTGGTGGGCGATGGCGATGGCTTGGGCGATTCAACTGTCTGGGTTCCTTTATCAGCAATTGAATCTATAAGCCAGATCCCGCCTTCGGAAATATTATTAAAGACTAAAACACGGGCTTGATCGGAATTGCTTTCCATAAATAAATATGTTCTAACCTCGACATTTTTTTCATCAATTTTTGTCGAAGAATAAATATCGACTGATTTCGGCGGCTTATCAAGACCGATAAATTTACTAAGCTCTTCCGAAACTTTTGTAATCGGTCTGTTTTCTTTATCTTTATAGGTTTCTAACTTTGCCTGAGCAACATTACTCAATAAATCCCTGGCTTTAAGAGCATATTGTTCAGAGTTCGTCGAGGAGATAGCTTTCGACCATAAGTCAATAAAATCAGTCACATTTTCCTCTGATTTAGTCTTCCAAATTTGTTCTGTCGAACTGGGTGATGGTGTCGGCACGACTTTCCGAGAGGGCAATATTTTGTAAATATAATAGTATCCGGCGGCTAAGATTAATAAAAATATGATGCCGATTACGATATAAGTATAGGGCTTGCTCTCTTTTTTTGGCTTTCTATCAACATCTTCTAAAATATCTTCGTCCATGACCCATCCCCTCCTTTATCTTACCGGCGCAATTGACAGAATTGCCCAAATTCCTTTATCACCTTTGGTTATCGGCTGGGTTAATTTTATTTGAAAGGTTTCGCCTTCTTTTTTGACTAGGACGATCGCTTCGCCATTTTCTTTTGATTTTAAGGTGGGCTGATCGGTGTTATTAATACCATAAACTGGCGGGCTGTCAAATTTCACGGTTTCTTCCGGGCTCAAACGAAATAGGTTCTTGCCTGCGTCAGTGGCTTTTTGTAATTCGGCGGCTTTATCTTGATTAACTTTAAAATTGACAACCTCATTTTGGGGAATAATGAGTGTCTGGCCGGCCATAATTTTATTGGCGTCATTTAGTCCGTTGGCTGAGACAATTTCCGTCCAAGTTTGGTTGAATTTCTGGGCAATTTCGAATAAAGTTTCGTTTTTTTGCACCTTATATGTGTCCGCCGGCGCCGAAGGTCTTTCGCTTGTTGGCACCGTTTTCACGGTCTCGCTTGTACTCTTGGGGGTCACATTTACGCTCGAGCTTGCCTCAATATTAGAGCCCGAAATCTCCGGAGAGTTTCCTTTTTCTTTCTCCAAAGAACGACTTTTAAGGAAAAAGAAGCTCGTCGAAGACGATAAAATTGCCACTAATCCTACTAAAATGATGAATAAAACCCATGATTTATTGCTCATTGTTTCTCCATCCTATAATCTGGATTCCTTTTTTAATGGCCGATTTCTCAGAATTTTTAATATTTAATATATATATCTGTCCCGATGTTTTTTCATCTATCTTCACTTTATACTGAGCGACAAGATAGGCCAAATTTTGTCCAGCTGATAAATAGACAAAGCTCGCTTTACCACCGGAATATTTAACAATCGATGCTTTTTCTCGCCCGTTTTGATCGAGAAAACTAATTTCACCGGCGTTTTCTTCGCCGATTTTTCTTTCTGATATAACTATCTTATCAGATGGAGTGATTGAAAGCCAGTCAATAACCTTTTCGGTTGAAAAAATTGTTTTTGATTTTGTTGTTTCAAGATCGTAGCTTATAATTTCTGTATTTACGCCCACTGTCTTACCGTAATAAATTGTCTTCGAATTGCTACCCCAGCAAGGATAAATGATTTCCGATGAAGAATTGGCGATTTCTTCAAGATCAGAGCCGCTTTTTTTCTCTAAAAAGATCGTGTAGCCGTAGCTTTCTTCGACATTAGAAAATCTCGTATAAATAATCCTTTCTCCGTCAGGAGAAATTGAAAAATTTGTTGGTGTGGGAAAAAGTTCTTTTAAAACTTTTGCTTTAGCGCTATTTAGATCGATGACCTCAAGCTTGCCTGCAGAATTATTATCTTTAGAAACAATTGCTAAAACTTCTGAGGTCCCCGTTGATAAATTAGATATTTTTTTAATTTTTAAGGCCTCATCAGCATCCGTGTAAAGTTTTTTTGTTTTACCGTTTAAATCGGTTTGCCAAATTTCCGTGGCGGCCCCTAGGGTGACATAAACAAGCTGAGAATTGCTCTCAGTCGAATTTTCGCCCAAATTTCCTTCAGGCGTCTCAGTATCGGAAGGGCTGCTTGATGGCTCAACATAATTTTTGTTTATATACCAAGCTAGCCCTCCGACTATAACTAGTCCCAGAATAATTGTAATTATTTTTTGGAGCATTCACGCTCTCTTTTTTATTGGGCTGGTGAGGCAGAAGCTGAAGGAGACGCTGATGCTTTAGGAGAGGCGCTTGGCGAGGTAGAAGCTTTGGGCGAAACTGACGCTGATGGAGAAACAACCGGTGAGGTGCTCACTTTAGGCGAGACCTTGATGGTAGTAGCGGGTGATGGGCTGGTGGTTGCTGTCCCCTTGGAGTAAACGGCAACATAATAATAGTAGCCCCCGGCCGCCAGAATTAGGATGACTAAAATGACGATGAGCCATTTTAGACTGCCGCCACCCCCGCCAGAAGCGGCTGGTACTCCTTGTTGCGGCATTGATGACTGTGGTTGGTCCATTAAAAACCTCCTTTAGTTATATAAAAATTTTACTTTCCTAATAACTTTCATACTGGCGCATCAATAATTGGGCCTGAATTTGTCTCATTGTTTCAATTACAATTCTCAAGAATTTAATAGAAACTTACTTTGCAAACCTTCAAATGTTTAGTAACTCTCATACTGGCGCATTAACAACTGAGCCTGTATTTGTCTCATCGTTTCTATTATAACAGAAACCATAATCAAAACACCAGTCCCACCAATCGCCAGGGTATTTATCCGCGTCACCGACTGCATCACGAATGGTAAAACGGCAATAATTCCCAAGAATAATGCTCCAGTTAGGTTAATTCGGGAAACAATGTATGAAATATAGCTTTCTGTCTCTGTGCCCGGTCTGACTCCAGGAATAAAACCACCCTGTTTTTGCAAATTTTCGGCAATTTGTTTGGGCTTGAGCACCATACTGGTATAGAAGAAAGTAAAACCGATGACTAACAAAAAGTATAATACACCATAAAACAGGTTATTGCTAAACAGATTTGAGATAAAGTTGGCGGCGTTTGCCAACCATTCCGATTTTGCTTGAGTGAAGAATTTAGCCGCCACACCGGGGAAAATCATCAAAGACATTGCAAAAATGATCGGAATAACCCCAGCCGTATTTACTCTGATGGGCAAATGGGTGTCTACCCCTCCATAAGCTTTTAACCCCCTGATTCTTCTTGCATATGAGACGGGTATTTGTCTTCTTGCTTCGTTGACAATCACAATCAGAATTACAACCGCAATGGCAATAATCCCGAAAATAATTAAGCTCATTATTTGCGAGCTTTGAATAATTTTTAAAGTATTTCTAATCTGCGTTGGGATCCCTGCCACGATTCCGAGGGTAATAATTAGGGAGACGCCATTACCAATTCCGTTTTCTGAGATTAGTTCACCAATCCACATCAATAAAATTGTTCCCGCGGTAATCGAAATCAACATTACCGCCAGTTGGATTGGTGTCCAGCTTGGTACAATTTGCTGATTTTTGAGCAAATTCAGCATCGCGTAGGCCTGGATAAGCGCCAAAGGAACGGTAATTATCCGTGTCCAATAATTTATTTTTTGTTGGCCTTGCTCACCTTCTTTTTGTAGTTCCTCAATTGCCGGAACAACCATCCCCAAAAGCTGCATAATAATCGAGGCGGTAATATACGGTCCAACCCCCATCATAATAATCGAAAAATTCTGCATTGCCCCGCCGGAAAACATATTAAGTAGACCGAAAATTTGATTTCTTTCAAAAAAACCGCGTAAAGCAACAATATCAACTCCGGGCAAAGGGATATGGGCTAAAATCCGGGCAATAAATAACAAAAATGCGGCATATAAAAGTTTCTTTCGTAAATCTGGCAGAAGAAAGATTTGTTTTGCCGTATCCAGAAAGCGCATGTTTCCCTCGATGTGTTACTTTTTTTCTACTTTTTCCGCTTGAGGATTTTTAATATTTTCGAGCATTTTCTTGGTCAGAATGACTTGTTGATATTTGAATTTGGACTCAATTTGTTTATCGGCTAAAATTTTTACAGGGGTTTTGGCTGATTTAATTAGCCCTTTTTCAAACAAGGCTTTGTTATTAATTTTTTCACCGTCCTTAAATGTTTTCTCCAAAATCGATAATTTCACAATTTGTGGTTTTGTTTTCAAACTTAAAAACCCGCGTTTTTTGGGCAATCTTTGAATCCACGGCATTTGCCCGCCTTCAAAACGTCTGGGAATATTGTAGCCAGACCTCGATTTTTGTCCTTTAGTCCCTCTTCCAGCGGTTTTACCTTTACCTGAACCCAAACCTCGGCCGAGGCGCTTACTTTCATTTTTTTGCAATTTAGGCAATTTATTTAACATGACAATTTTTTTAGGGCTTCAATGGTTGCCTTAGAATTATTTATCTTATTGGCAGTGCCGAGAATTTTAGCAACAACGTTTTTAATACCTGCTAATTCACATATTACTCTTATTGCCCCACCGGCAACAATAGAGGTTCCCTGTCTGGCTGGTTTTAAAATAATGTGGGCCGAACCCTGAGTGAATTCAATCTGGTAGGGGATAGTTTCATTAACAATTTTGACATCAATCAACTCTTTTTGGGCAATTTTTGAAGCTTTATTAACAGCATCAACAACCTCGGCCGCTTTACCAATACCAATACCAACTTTACCCGAGCGGTTGCCCATTATTACCAAAGCTCGAAAGCGAATTCTTTTACCGCCACGGACCGTTCTAGCAACACGGTCAACCTCTAAAACTTTTTTTTCAAACTCTGGCGCTGCTTTTTCTTCAGTTAAGACGTCTTTTTTTTGAAATACTCGATTTTCTTTTATTTGACTTTTTGCCATATTAAAACTCCAAACCAGCTTTTCTTAAATTATCAGCGATATTTTTTATCTGGCCGTGATATTCAAAACCGCCACGATCGAAAACAACTTTTTTAATTTTTTTATCCCTTAGTTTCGTTGCCAATTCACTTGCTAAATCTTTACTTTTTAAATCCGAAGAGGCAACGATTGTATTTTTATTTACATCATCGATCGCCTGCAAATAAAGATGTCGATTCGAACGAAAAACAGCAACCCGTGGCACCTTGGCGGTCCCTGATATTTTGGCTCTAATTCTTAATTTTCTTACTTTCCTTGAAATCATTTTTTTATTTAATTTTTTCCTAGGCCGTGGAGCCAACAATGGCTTTAGCGGCTTTACCCGGTTTTCTCCGCGGGATCTCGTCGATATATTTAATCCCTTTTCCTTTGTAGGGCTCAACTGGTTTTACTGCTCTAATATTGGCGGCCACTTGACCCACTTTTTGTTTATCGATGCCTGAAACAGTAATAATATTTTTTTCAACTTTAATTTCAATTCCTTCCGGCGCAATCAGTTCTACCGGATGCGAAAAACCAACATTTAAAACCAATTTATTAGAAATTACCTCCGCTTTGAAACCTACGCCTTTAAAATCGAGTTTTTTTTCAAACCCTTTAGAGGTGCCTTCAATCATATTAAATATTAACTTTCTTGTAAGACCGTGCAGAGATTTGGTGTGTTTATCCTCTTTTTTCCGACTGACCTGAATGATGTTCGCATCTTTAATAACTTCAATATTACCCGATATCTTCAAACTGAGCTCACCTTTAGGCCCTCTGACCGTAATTGTACCATCCTTAAACTCAAGGGTAGTCTCTGCTGGAATAATAATTTTTTTGTTGCCGATTTTAGACATTTTATCCTTTAAACAATCTCCGCCACGACCTCGCCGCCAAGACTTTTTTTCCTAGCGTCTTCACCAATCAGCAGCCCTTTAGACGTTGACACAATGACCATTCCCCTTGGACTTTTTACCTTGGGAATGTTACTTGCTTGGGCATAAACACGACGGCCGGGCTTGCTTACTCTTTGGATTTTAAAATAAGGAGAATTTTGTTTATCTAAAATTATTTCTAACAATGCCGGCTTCCCCTTTTTTGAATCAATCGTTTCACTCTGCTCATCGTTTCCAGAAATTTTTGCCTTTGTTTTATCACCATTTATTTGGCGATAACTTTTGATATAGTGGTTATTTTTGAGTATTTCTAAGATTGCCATTTTTATTTTCGAAAAAGGAACTGATAAACTTTCTTTATTAGCAGCTTGCGCGTTCGTAATTTGTGAAAACATATCTGCGATTGGATCCATTTAATTACTCCTTACCAAGACGATTTCGTCACCCCAGGAATTTGCCCTTTAGATGCCATTTCGCGGAAGCAAATACGACAAATCCCGAATTTTCTTAAATACCCTCGACGTCTGCCGCACTTTGCGCAACGACGGATAATTCTGGTTGAATATTTTGGTTTTCTTTTCGCTCTCTCGATCTGTGATAATTTCGCCATTTTATCCTTTCTTCAGTATTACTTCGCCCTTAATCGGAAAGCCCAGTGCCTTAAGTAAACTTTTTGCTTGTTTGATGTCACGGGCAGTCGTCACAATGGTAATCGAGGCTCCGTGGATAATTTCAGCTTTCTCATGGGTTATTTCTGGAAAAACTATTTGTTCAGAGATACCAAGTGTGAAATTCCCATTTTTATCGAAGCCCTTGGGATCTAAACCTCTAAAATCCCGCATTCGAGGCAAAGTGATGTTCGCTAATCGATCGACAAAATCATACATCCGCTCTCCGCGTAAAGTCACCATTTGCCCGACTTTATCACCTTTTCTGATCTTAAAGCCCGAGACCGCCTTTTTTGCTCGTCTCGTCGCTGGTTTTTGACCGCTTATAGCCATTAAGGTCTCTTTAACGACATTTTCGTATTTGGGGTTGGTTTTTGCCTGGCCAATGCCAACATTAATTACCACCTTTTCCAACATTGGTAAGGCGTATTTATTCTTAATACCAAGAATATTTTTCAATTCTTCTTGGGTTTTGTCAAAATAAATTTCTTTTAAACGGGCCATATTAATTAATCCAAACTTTCTTTACATTTACGACAAATTCTAATTTTTTTATCTCTTTCGCCGCCAGGTGGGTTTTCGGTTAATTTATACCCGACTTTTGTGGGTTTGTTGCAACGTAAGCAAATTATGGTGGCATTGGAACTATCAATTGGCAAAACTTTATCAATAATTCCACCCTGAGGTGATTTTCTCGAGGGTTTAAGATGTTTTTTAGCCACATTTACACCCGAGATTAAAATTTTTCCAGATTTGGCGAACACTTTTTCAATTTTACCCTGTTTACCTTTATCCTTGCCGGCGTTAACGATCACCGTATCGCCTTTTTTAATCTTTAATTTAAAAACCTTTTTCATCAGATAACCTCCATTGCCATCGAGACAATTCGAGAAAAACCTAAATCCCTTAATTCTCTGGCCACTGGACCGAATATACGACTACCGCGCGGGGTATTATCGGGGTTTATAATTACAACAGCATTGTCATCAAATCTTATACTTGTTCCGTCCGCACGCTGGCTAGGTTTTCTCTGGCGGATAATTACGGCTCTGACAACTTCCTTTTTCTTAACCACACTGTGAGGTGTTGCTACTTTAACCGCCCCAATAATAATGTTGCCAAGAACAGCACTCGTTGGTTTACCTCTTCCGACCACTCTGATGCACATAATTTCTTTAGCGCCAGAATTGTCCGCAACTTTTAATCTTGAATATGACTGAATCATTTTTGAGTTTTTTCCTCAATTACTTTCCACGCTTTGCGCTTGCTCAGCGGCCTTGTTTGGGTGATGATAACTTCTTCACCCTTTTTAATCTCGGTCTCGGTATGAGCAAGAATTTTATGGCTCACTATATATCTTTTATTATAAAGGGGGTGGATTCGAATATAATTTACAATCACCGAAACGGTTTTATTGACACTATTCTTCGCCGCTTTTCCGTTTAATTTCTTGATTATTTTTTTCGGAACGTTATTTGTCTTTTTATCCATTTTTCACCTTTTCTTTGCCTTGATCTTTATTCATTTTTTCGATTGCTTTTTCGGAAATAACTGTCCAAATCCGAGCAATTTTTTTTCTTTCGCTGGTTATCTCATGAAAATTTTTTAATTCTCTAAGTTTGGCTCCAAATTTTAACTTAGCTATTTTTTTATTCGACTCTGCTAATTCGCTAAAAAGCTGCTTGATTTCCTTTTGTCTTAATTCTTTAAGCAAAGTTACCTTTTTCATCTTTTTCTTCCGTTTATTTTTCTTCCTTTTTAACGAATTTGGTAGAAATATTTAATTTGTGCGCCGCAAGACGCAGGGCTTCGCGGGCAATTTTCTCATCAACACCACCCATTTCAAATAAAATCCTTCCCGGAGTAACAACAGTCACAAAGTGATCAAGGCTACCCTTGCCTCCTCCCATTCCGACCTCAGCCGGTGTTGCTGTCACCGGTTTATCAGGAAATATTCTGATCCAAACTTCTCCGCCACGTTTAATATAGTGGGTAATTGCCCGACGGGCGGCCTCTATCTGACGAGCAGTAACCCAATTTCTGCCGGTTGCCTTAAGACCATAACTACCAAAAGAAATTTCACTTCCACGGAAGGAAATGCCTTCACGCTTGCCCCGGGCAACTTTTCGATGTTTTAATTTTCTCGGTATTAGCATATTTGCTCTTGTTCTATCTTATTCTTCGGCAATTCGGTCTCCCTTGTATACCCAGACTTTGACGCCGATCATGCCGTAGGTTGTTAAGGCGTCGACTTGGGCAAAATCTATATCGGCTCTTAGCCTTCCTAACGGAACGGAGCCAGCGCCATAATGTTCTCTTCGGGCAATTTCGGCCCCCCCTAGACGACCAGCAAGGGCAACTTTTACTCCTTTGGCTTTGGCCTCCATTGTTTTTTTGATGGCTTGTTTGGCTGCGCGTTTATAGGGAAGTCTTTTTTCTATTTGATAGGCGATATTTTGAGCGACGATTTCTGCTGATAAATCTGGATTTTTAATTTCAACGATCTCAAGATCAATTTTTGTATTAGCCATGCCAGTGTTTGAATTTCTAAGGCTCGGGCATGATTTTACTAAATATAATTTTAAATCATTAATTCCTTGACCACTTCGGCCAATCAAAATACCCGGCTTGGAAGTGGAAATAACAACTTTGATTGAATCCTGATCGCGAATAATTTCAACCGATGAAACACCAGAAATCTTGGAAAATCTCTTCGCCAATGCCTTTCTTATTTCAATGTCAGAGGTTAATTTCTTCGCAAAATCTCTGGTCGCAAACCATTTTGATTGCCAATTTTTATTGATTTGTAATCGAAAACTTTTGGGATTGACTTTATGCCCCATTGCGAGCTCCTATTTTTGAACTAATTTTTAACTTTTGATCTTTAATTTTTGATTTCGATTGTTCTTTGAGAACAATCGTGATATGTGATAATCTTTTTAAGATTGTAGTTGCTCTACCTCGATGAATAATTCGCCGTCTTTTAAGCCGGGGTCCCTCATCGACAGCGATTGACTTAATATACATTTGTTTATCGATATTTCGGTCTTTTATCTGAGAAGAAGCATTTTTCAATACCAGCAAAAGCGGCTTTCGAGCAAGAATTTTAGAAAACTCTAAAATATTAATCGCCTGACTTAATTCTTTGCCCACGATTTGTTTTCCGGCAAATCTAATCTTATCGGGAGCCATACGGACAAATCTGGCTCTGACAATTAAGTCGGACTTTTTTTCTACGATTGGTTTTTTCTTTGCAGTATCTACTTTCATTTTTTCTCTTTACTACCTTGTTTATCACTTCCTTCGGCGGCTTTTGAAACAGCACTAGCTTCTTTAGCCTGAGATTCTTGTGCTTCTTCGCGAGCCATTCTCCCGCCGTGGCGAATAAATTTCCTTGTCGGCGCAAATTCACCTAATTTGTGACCGACCATATCTTCGCTGATTAAAACTGGTATATGGGTTTTTCCATTATGAATGCCTATCCTAAAACCAACCATCTCCGGCGAAATTGACGAATTTCTGGACCAGGTATTGATTATTTTTTGATCTCCGACTCTTAATTCGTGAATTTTCTTTAATAAACGCTCATCAACATATGGTCCCTTCTTCAGCGATCTACTCATCTTTTTCTCCTCTTGATTATCATCTTTTGGGAATATTTATTACGCTTTCGGGTTCTTACGCCCAAGGCATGCTTGCCCCACGGTGTTTTAGGATATTTTAAGCCAATCGGATTATTACCCTCTCCGCCTCCATGCGGATGGGCATCGGGATGCATCGCTTTGCCCCTAACCGATGGCCTGACGCCCATGTGTCTTTTGCGGCCGGCTTTTCCAATTCTTACGAGAAAATGAGCAACATTGGAAACTTGCCCGATTGTCGCAAAACAGTTTTTATTAATTCTTCTTACCTCATCGGATGGCATTTTTAGATGAACCCACTCTCCTTCTTTGGCAGTTATCATCGCTTGATTACCAGCAGATTTCACCAGTTTTCCGCCCTGACCCGGTTGCATCTCGACGTCATAAATAGCGATTCCGTTGGGGATGTTCGCCAAACGCATTCTGTTCCCTGGTTTAATTTCGGTCTTATCTTTTGCTTCAACAATATCGCCCTGTCTGACACCATCCCATGCTAACAAATATGCTTTATTTCCACCGGAAAGTTTTGCCAGAACAATAAAAGAGCTTCTATTTGGATCATATTCAATTTGCTCAACTTTTGCAGTTTGACTTTCAAAATTATCAAGCGAACTAATGACTCGATACTTTCTTTTTGCACCTGCACCTTTATGTCTAACGCTAATCTGACCGCTGGAATCACGTCCCTGAGAGCGGTGATTTTTAACCGTTAATTTTTTCTCAGGTTTACTGGTAGTCAGTATTTTAAAATCGGTAACGGTCATTTCCCGTTGTCCATGATGATTAGGTTTTATTACTCTAACCTTTTGCATTTTGTTTGACTTCTTTCTTTGGTTGCTTTTCTTCCCCGCCTGCATCGCGTGGCGAAGCATTGCGGGCAGGCTTTTTCTCTTCGACGCCAAAGCCGGGTATCTTTTGGCCTTTTTTAAGCGCAATAATTGCCTTTTTATATTCTTTCGTTTTCGCCTTAAAACGGCCACGAATTAATTTCTCTTCACCTTTTATCCTCATAACATTAACCGAAATGACATCAACACCATATAAATCCTTGACCGCTTTGGCAATTGTTGGCTTATTGGCTTTTCTCAGAACCATAAAAGTATAATATCCTTTTTCGGTTTTTTCAAGTGATTTTTCGGTTATAATAGGTGAGATTAAAATTTGCATTAGCGTTCCTTATTAGATTCTTTTTTTCCGAAAGTTTCCTCAATTTTACTTAAGCCGTCTTTATCGGTAAGAATATAATCGTAATTTAAGATATCAAGTAACTTGACGCCGCCTATTTGAACTGTTTTTAAATATCTGAGATTAGCCGCTGACAATTCAACCTGAGGATTTGTTTTTGCCAAAATGACCAAAATTTTGCCTTCCTCAATTGGCATTTTCTCTAAAAATGATTGCATTTGCGCGGTTTTAATCTCGGAAAATGCGATTTCTGAAATAACTATAAATTTTTTCTCTTTAATCTTTTCGGCGAGGGCGATTTGAATTGCTTTTTGGGCCATTGCTTTGGGCAATCTTTGGCGGAAATTTCTCGTATTTCGGGGGCCAAACGTTATTCCGCCGCCAATCCAGATCGGCGAACGGTTTGAGCCAGCCCGCGCCCGGCCTGTTCCCTTTTGCCGCCACGGCTTTTTGCCACCGCCCCTGACCTCACCGCGATTCTTAGTGTGGGCAATTGGCCGACGCAGGTTTGATAAGTTCGCTAAAACCGCCTGAGCGATTAATTTATCGCTTGGCTTTGCCTCTGTTAATTTGTCAGAGATATTAATTTGTTCTTTTTTTTCGCCCTTTGGCGAATATACATCAAGCTTCATCTTCTTCTTTCTTCGGCATTTCTTTTTTGGTCCAAATTAAGACGCCTGATTTATTTGGGCCAGGAATCGCTCCGCGGAGAATTAACTGGTCTTTATCTAAGTCAATATCGACAATCTTCAGATTCTTGACTGTCACTCTTTCGGCCCCCATATGGCCGGCCATCCTTTTGCCCTTAACAACTCTCTGTGGTCCCGTATCGCCAATCGATCCTGGTTGTCGATAGTTGTTTGAACCATGGGTCTTTGGGCCTGTATTGAAATTATGACGTTTAACCGTTCCTGCAAAACCTTTTCCCTTTGAGGTCCCCGTGGCGTTAACTTCTTCGCCCACCGTAAAAATATCCAAACTGATTTTATCGCCAAGATTATATTTTTCCTCGGTTTTAACTTCAAATAATTTTTCCGATTTCGCTTTGGCTTTAGCCAGATGTCCCTGCTCGGGCTTGCTGATATGTCTTTTTTCACCAGCTCCGAACTGAATCGCCTCATAGCCATCTTTTTCTAAGGTTTTTTCTTGAGTAACAATATTCTGAGCCACCGACAAAACCGTTACAGGGATAAATTTGCCTGCTTTGTCAAACATTCTCGTCATCATCAATTTTTTTCCGTAAATTGCGCGCATTTCGTCGTAAACTCCTCAATGTAAACTACTTATCCGGAAACACCTACCGATTCGGCATGTATTATCCTGACATATTTTCCGCACTTTTTTCTTTTTTTCTTACAACTTTATCTTACGTCTTAATCTCGATATCAACGCCGGCGGGCAGGTCTAAGCTCATCAGCGAATCAATTGTCTTCGCTGAGGGATCCATCACGTCAATTAAGCGTTTGTGGATTCTCATTTCGAATTGCTCCCGGCTATCTTTATGAATAAAGGGCGATTTTAAAACTGTAACTTTGCTTTTTTCGGTTGGCAAAGGAACAGGCCCAGTTACCACCGCTCCAGTCCGTTCAGCCGTTTCAATAATTTTACGAGCTGATTTGTCAATAATACGGTGATCATAGGCCTTAAGCCTGATTCTGATCTTTTGTTTTAAAGCTTCCGTTTTTTTGCTTGAAGTGTCATCTTTTTTTAAAACGTCAATTTTTTTACCACTACTCTGTTCAGTTTCGGTTTTCTTGGCCAACTTTTCTCCCAATGTTTACAAAACCAATTTACTTATCTATCTTAGTGACAACCCCGGCCCCAACGGTTTTGCCGCCCTCGCGAATAGCGAAACGCATACCTTCTTCCATCGCTACAGGTTGAAGCAATTTTACCTTAAATTTAATCGTATCGCCCGGCATTACCATCTCGGTGTCAGCCGGTAATTCAACTCCACCAGTCACATCGGTTGTTCTGATATAAAATTGCGGTTTGTAACCCTTAAAGAATGGTGTATGACGGCCGCCTTCCTCTTTAGTAAGGATATAAACCTCTGATTCAAATTCTGTGTGAGGGGTAATCGAGCCCGGTTTGGCAATGACTTGACCGCGTTCGACATCTTCACGTTCAACGCCGCGAAGCAGTAAGCCGACATTATCACCGGCAATTCCCTCGTCAAGTTGCTTTTTGAACATCTCAACCCCGGTAACAACGACTTTCTTGGTCGGCTTCAAACCAACAATTTCGACTTCTTCGTTAACTTTAACTTTTCCTCGTTCAATTCGGCCAGTGGCAACAGTGCCACGCCCCTTAATCGAGAAAACATCTTCAACGGCCATTAATAAGGGTTTTTCAATATCGCGAACTGGTTCAGGAATGTAGGAATCAAGAGCATTAACTAGCTCATCAATCGATTTTTCCGCCTCGGCATCACCTTCAAGCGCTTTGAGCGCCGAACCTTTGACAATCGGGACTTCATCTCCCGGGAATTTATATTTTTTCAAAAGATCGCGGATTTCCATTTCCACCAAATCGAGTAGTTCTTTATCGGTGACTTGATCAACCTTATTTAAAAAGACAACGATATTTTGAACGCCAACCTGATGAGCCAGAAGAATATGCTCTCTGGTTTGCGGCATTGGGCCGTCAGCGGCAGAAACTACCAAAATCGCACCGTCCATTTGCGCCGCCCCAGTAATCATATTTTTGACATAATCGGCGTGACCCGGACAGTCAACGTGAGCATAATGACGCTTGTCTGATTCATATTCAACGTGACAAGTAGCAATCGTAATGCCGCGCTCTTTTTCTTCTGGTGCATTATCAATTTGGTCAACGGTGCGCGGCTCGGCTAAACCTTTTTTCGCTTGAACTTTAAGTATTGCCGCAGTTAAAGTTGTTTTTCCGTGGTCAACATGACCGATTGTTCCCACATTCACATGGGGTTTCTTTCGTTCGAATTTTTTTGCTTCTGCCATTTTTTCTCCCTTTTACGATTAGTTTTACTTATTTAATATACCTTATATAATAAAAACTGTCAATACAATTACAGTTAAAAAACTCCCCTCTTGCTACATCTTAACAAATATTATGCGCTGCGTCAACCCTCACACCTAAAGGGTCATTAGCTAAATTACTTATCATCAAAACGAGTGAACGAAGATCTCCTGTCACTAATGATTGATGTGAGATTAGGTGTGGGGGTCAATAATTCTTCCTATCTTACGATTTCTTATTTAGCTCTAAATAGGTTAGGGTCAGCACGGTTGAGGAAAAAGTATTATAGGCGCCGGAAATGACGGCAATCGCGATTAAAACGGCAAAGCCGACGATCGCCCCGTAAATTAAGGCGCCGATAATTGATGCAAGGTATAAACCATAGCCGATACCCAGCAAAATTGCGGCCATAATTAATATTCCCAGCATCAAAGCTATCCCAAAAGCGATTCCCAACGCTATTAAAAGTAAATACATCAGCACGACACTGACCCAATTATCGCGAAAAAAATGCAGAGATCGGCGAATACTCTGCCAAACAGAATATTTCTCTAAAACGATAACTCTCAGCGAATAAGGCGAAATTATGCCGATTAAAAGCCAAAACAACAGGCAGACGAAAAATAGTAATATCCCCCAGATAGCCGCAATCACATACGCGCCGGTAATAACTAAAATGCAGGTCGGGATTATCCAGATCGACAAGGAAATCAAAATCATCAACAAATAGATAATTGCCATTGCCCAAATTCGCCAAAATTGCTTTCCGCCAAGACGTAATCCCTCCTTGAAATTGGTTTTTCCTCCTTCGGAAAGTTTGTCAGCCGAGGCAACTAAAGCCCCCTGACTGATAATATTTAAGACGAACATCACAATGGCGATAACAACAAAAACAATTGCGAGAGTAATTATTAACCAGCCGAAATTTGTCCAAAATGCTTGGACGTCGCTACTACCTAATGGGTGACCGAGAACTTTTTCCCATCCGTCGCCTCGGGTTGAAGATGAATTGAAGGTATAATTTGGCATATTGAAATTAAATGATCTAACGCCGCCGTAACCGCCGGCTAAAATCCCAAAAATCCAGAGAAATTTATTTTTAATGGTGATCTCGTAGGCCTTTTTGATAATCGCGAAATAGTCCATTTGACGCCTCCTTACTGGTTAAGTTAGTTTTAATATAGCACATATTTCGCCCTTTTGCTATTGATTCAAACTAACATTTCTGATATACTATCGGGTCATGAATATTGTCTTGATTCTAATTTTAGTTTTTTATGTCAGCGCCCTCGCAAGCTTTTTTGTCACCTGCGCGGCTTTTTCGTTATCAACCAAAATCCGAATGAATTTGTGGATTTTAGTCATGGTTTTGGGTATATTTGTTTTGAGCTGGATAAGATTAGCTATCTAACCTGCAAAATCAAACCCTGGGGTTATATTTAGCATTCAATTTATCTTCATAATTACTTCTGCTTTCCCTCAATAATCTTCTGCGCAATATGGTTTGGCACTTCGGCATAGTGGTCAAATTCCATTGTATAAGTGGCGCGGCCTTGGGACATTGAACGCAAAGTCGTTGAGTAGCCAAACATCTCGGCCAAAGGCACCATCGCGTTAATCACTTTCATTTTCGCCCGGTCAGACATCTCTTGAATATGGCATCTTTTAGAATTAAGATCTCCTAAAACATCGCCCATAAATTCTTCGGGTGTGACCGCCTCGACTTTCATAATCGGCTCTAAAATTATTGGAGTGGCTTTTTTTACTCCGGCTTGTAGAGCCATTGAGCCGGCAATTTGGAAAGCCATTTCGGAAGAGTCGACTTCGTGGAAAGAGCCGTCATATAGCATTACTGACATATCAACCAACGGATATCCGGCGATCACCCCGCGAGTCATCGCTTCCTTGACGCCTTTTTCCACCGCAGGAATAAATTCCTTAGGAATCGTGCCGCCAACAATTTTATTGATAAATTCAAAACCTTCACCGCGCTCTTTAGGATTAAGCTCTAATAAAACATGACCGTATTGGCCGCGGCCACCGGTTTGACGAATGTATTTTCCTTCAGCTTTGGCGGCCGATTTAATTGTTTCTTTGTAGGCCACCTGAGGTGTGCCAACATTGGCTTCAACTTTAAATTCCCGTTTCATCCGATCAACAATGATTTCCAAATGAAGCTCGCCCATACCGGAAATAATCGTTTGCATGGTCTCCGGATCGCCCTTAACTTGGAAAGTCGGATCTTCTTGGGCCAAGCGATTTAAAGCAATGCCCATTTTTTCTTGATCTTGTTTGGTTTTTGGCTCTATAGCCACAGAAATAACCGGATCAGGGAAAGTAATTTTTTCTAAAATAATAGGATCTTTTTCATCACATAATGTATCAGAAGTAAATGTATCTTTTAATCCAACAGCCGCCGCAATTTCGCCGGCATAGACTTCTTCGACTTCCTCGCGAGACGCGGCGTGCATACGTACAATTCTTCCGATACGCTCTTTTTTATCTTTAGAAGAATTCAAAACATATGAGCCGGCTTTTAAAGTTCCCGAATAGACCCTAAAGAATGTTAGAGTTCCAACGAATGGATCAGCGGCAACTTTGAAAGCAAGCGCTGAGAATGGTTCGTTGTCGTCGGCCTTTCTTTGCATTGGTTCATCGGTGCGAGGTTTTAGGCCTTTAACCGGCGGAATATCGATTGGTGAGGGCAAATAATCAACCACTGCATCGAGCATTGACTGGACGCCTTTATTTTTCAAGGCAGACCCACATAAAACTGGGACTATTTTATTAGCTATTACGGCTTGGCGTAGTACCTTTTTTAATTCTTCGTAGGTTGGTTTTTGACCTTCTAAATACTTATGTAAAAGCTCATCGTCTTGCTCGGCGATTTTTTCGACTAAAATATGATGGTATTTTTCCGCCTGTTCCTTAAACAGAGCTGGGATTTCAAGTTCTTTTACCTCTTGGCCTTTATCGCCATGGAATTCGAAAGCTTTAAGCCGCAAACAATCAATGATCTGGCTAAATTTTTCTTCATGAGCATTGGGAAATTGCATCACTAAAGCATGATCGGTTAAGCGATCCTTAATAGAATCGAATGCCTTGGAGAAGTCGGCGCCCATTCGATCTAGTTTATTGATAAAACAAATTCTTGGCACTCCGAACTTATCGGCTTGATGCCAAACCGTTTCTGATTGGGGCTCGACGCCTGCGACCCCATCGAAAACAACTACTGCCCCGTCGAGGACCCTTAAAGATCGCTGAACTTCGGCCGTAAAATCAATGTGGCCCGGCGTATCGATAATATTAAAACGGATTTTCTCAGTTGGGTTGTCGCGGGAGGCCCAAAAACAGGTCGTGGCCGCTGAAGTAATCGTAATCCCCCGTTCTCGCTCCTGAGCCATCCAATCCATGACCGCTTCGCCTTCGTGGACTTCGCCGATTTTGTAAGTTTTGCCGGTATAAAAAAGCACGCGTTCGGTAACCGTGGTTTTACCAGCGTCGATGTGGGCGATGATTCCGAAATTTCTAGTTTTTTCTAATGAATATTCTCGTGCCATTTTCAACTACGATTATAAAAATCCCCCTTTTTGGGAAATACATCTATATCTTAACAGATTTTAAACTACTCGTCAATCAATTATTAACCTACAAGAATACCAAAAACCACCTTAATTTTTCTAGGTGGTTTTTGGATTTTCATCTTCTTCGAAGATTTTTTACGCCGGAATGGTTCCTTTTTTGCGACCAATAATCAAGTACAGAATCGGGCCAATCCAACCGATCAAAATGATCAGCACTAACCACAGGACCTTATCATTCGGATTGGTGAATTGTCGGCGAATACAATCGACCAAGGCCCAGATGAAGAGGATTAGACCGATAATCCCGATGATCCAGAAGAAAATTACCATCCCCACTCCGAACGCCAAAACTCCTGTGGCAGCCGCGGCAGCGGCGGCATCGGCAGCAGGATCTACTGTAGTGTCCATTAAGCCTCCTTTAATTGAGCATTATTTTATTTGTTGAGCTTTATTAAGCTCAATTTCATTATAGAGAAATGCTAAATTAGTGTCAAACAAAAAGTAATTTAAAATCTCGCGTAATGCGCAAATGCCTTGTTGGCTTCGGCCATTTTGTGCATATTCTCGCGTTGTTTAATTGCCGTCCCCGTATTGGCATAGGCGGTTAAAATCTCTTCGGCAACTAATTTATCGAACGAAGCTCCTGTTCCGCGACGAGCGGCCGTAATAATCCAACGCATCGCCAAAGTTTCCCGTCTTTCTGGCGAGACCTCAACCGGAACCTGATAGGTCGCTCCCCCAATTCGCCGCGGCTTAACCTCCAAAAGGGGTGCCACTTTTTTCAAAGCGCTTTCAAAAATCTCCAATGGCTCTTTTTGGGTTTTATTTTTAATTATGTCGAACGAACCATAAACTAACTTTCTGGCGGTTTCTTTTTGACCACGAAGCATCACTTTATTAATAAATTTTTCCACGGTAACTGATTGGTATTTTAAATCTGGATTTAATTTTCTTTTTTTCGCCGGTTTTCCTCTCATGCTTTAGGTCCTCCTTCTGCGTTCGTAGGTGCTGCCGTCGAGGCCGTACCTACTTTAGGCCCTCCTCCGCCTCGGCCTTCTTTAGCACCCACTTTAGCGCCTTCTTTAGCACCGTACTTTGAGCGGCCTTGCATCCGATTTTCGACACCCGCCGTATCAAATTTTCCCCGGACGACATGATAACGAACGCCTGGGAGGTCTTTAACTCTGCCGCCGCGGACTAAAACAACCGAGTGTTCTTGTAAATTATGGCCTTCGCCCGGAATATAAGCAGTGACTTCTTGACCGGAGGTGAGACGAACTCTGGCTATTTTTCTGAGGGCCGAGTTTGGTTTCTTGGGAGTGACGGTGGTGACTTTAATACAAACGCCGCGCATGAATGGTCGTCCCTTGATGAATTCAACTGGTCGATTTTTTAAGAAATTAAAACCTCTTCTCAAAGCCGGGGTTTTTGTCTTTGAGGGATTTGGTTTTCTTCCGTATTTAATTAGTTGAGAATATGTCGGCATAATTTTACTTCCTGCCCATTGCGGTTCCGGCCGGGATCAGTTTCCCGATAATAACATTTTCTTTTAGTCCTTGCAACCGATCGATAGCTCCGCGGGTGGCCGCATCAATTAAGACGCTAGTCGTTTCTTGGAACGAGGCGGCCGAAAGGAAACTTTCAGTTTTAAGAGCCACTCGAGTAATACCCATCACTTGTTCCTCAAGAATTGCTTCCTTTTTGCCCTTTTCTTTAAGAGCAGCATTAACTTTCTCCGTCTCTAAATCATCAACAATCTGGCCAATTATATATTCTGAATTGCCGCTCTCTTTAATTTTCACCTTAGAAAACATTTCTCGAACAATAATTTCAATATGTTTATCATTAATTGTTTGGCCCTGCGAGGCGTAAATTTCCTGAATACCGCGAATAATATATTTCTGGGTGGCCAGCTTCCCTCGGAGCTTAAGAGACATATCCAAATCAAGATGGCCCTCAGTCAACTCTTGACCGCGTTTTACTTCGTCTCCGTCTTCGACTTTCATGTTGGCCCGCGTACCGACTGGATAAGAAATCGTTGCCTTTTCCGTCGAGATAATCTCAATCTTTTTACCAGTAATTTTTACTTTGCCAGTAAACCCGGCCCGGACTGCCTTTTTCCCCGGCGCAACCGCAATTGCCTGACGTGTTTTGACAATATCACCGTCCTTTATAACCGCTTTATAGCCGCTTGACAAATCATGTTCTTCCTTTTGAACCTCAAATGACTCAAGAACAATATTTTTCTGATCTTTCTCTTCATAAATTTTTACTTTACCATCGATCTCGGCCAAAATTCCCGGGTTACGTGGGGTCCGCGCCTCAAATAACTCCTCAACGCGAGGAAGACCTGAGGTAATATCCTCGCCGGTAATTCCGCCTAAATGGAAAGTTTTCATCGTGAGCTGCGTTCCCGGTTCGCCAATCGCCTGGGCCGCCATAATACCCGCAACCGTCCCGATCTCCACCAGCTTTCCAGTCGCCAGGTCTCGCCCATAACAAATCTGGCAGGCGCCACGGTCAGCCCGGCAATTTAGAACATCTCTGATTTGAATTGTGTCAACATTGCTTTTTTCAATCAGGGCCGCTTTTTCCTCGTTAATTTCTTCGCCCTTTTTGACAATATTTTTTATTTCTTGCAGACTGATACGACCAATGATTCGAGCGGTAAATTTCTCGCCCATTTCTTCAGATTCTTGCCGGTTAATTTCTAAACCCTTATCAGCGCCACAATCTTTTGTTGTAATAACAACATCATGAGCTACATCAACTAAACGTCTCGTCAAATAACCTGCATCTGACGTCCGAAGTGAAGTATCAGACTTTCCTTTACGGGCGCCGTGGGTAGAAATAAAGTATTCAATCACCGATAAACCTTCTTTATAATTGGCGCGAATCGGCAATTCAATAATTTCTCCTGCCGGGTTAACCACCAACCCTTTCATCCCGCCCATCTGTGTCAGCTGGGCTACCGATCCTCTCGCGCCGGAAACAATCATTAAGAAAACCGGATTATTTTGGTCAAATTCTTTGAGCATATCGCCTTCGAGTTTCGAACGAATGCCATTCCAAAGTTCTATTGTTTTAACTGAGCGTTCGATATCGGTAATTAATCCTCGTTGATATTGATTTTCAATTTTTTCCAGTTCCACATCGCCATCTTTTAAAACATCGGCTTTGGAGGTTGGAATATTAATATCGGCGACAGAAATTGTCATACCTGAAAGACCGGCATATTCGAAGCCAATCTTCTTGATTTTATCAACAACTTCCGCCGTCATTTGCGTGCCGAATTGGTCAAAAATGAAGGCAATTAATTTTTTAAGCGTCTTTGAATCCATTGGCATATTTTGAAAGGGAATTTCATCCGGCAAGATATTGTTGAAAAGAACTCTCCCGACCGAGGTTTCCACAATTTGGTCTGAAGATTTGGCATTATCTTTAAACGCTTTTTCTAAACGCATTTTGACTTTAATTTTCGCCCTTACGTGAACAAAGCCCTGCTGATAAGCAAGGATTGCCTCGTTTTTCGAAGCAAAAATTTTATCTTGGCCAAGCGCGCCCTCGTGGTAGGTCGTCAAATAATAGCAACCGAAAACAATATCTAATCTTGGTGAGACAACTGGCTCGCCCGAGGCTGGCTTTAAAATATTAAGCGATGATTTCATAATATTGGTCGTTTCTTCCTTAGCCTGAACCGAAAGTGGCACATGAACCGCCATCTGATCGCCATCAAAGTCAGCATTAAAAGCATAACAAACTAAAGGATGGATTTGGATTGCCTTGCCCTCAATTAAAACTGGTTGAAAGCCCTGAATTCCCAGTCGATGGAGTGTTGGCGCCCGATTTAAGAGGACGTGATAGTTTGAAGTAATTTTTTCTAAAATATCCCAGACGATCGGCTCGCCCCGTTCAATTAGCCGCGTGGCGTTTTTGACATTATGAACTTCTCCCTCGCTAATTAATTTCGAAATAACGAATGGTTTAAAAAGTTCTAAAGCCATTACTTTAGGCAAACCACACTGATGAAGTTTCAAATCTGGTCCAATAACAATCACCGATCTGCCTGAGTAGTCGACGCGTTTTCCCAGAAGATTTTGGCGGAAACGGCCTTGTTTTCCACGAAGCATATCAGATAACGATCTTAATTTTCTGGCGGCCGCGCCAGTAGAAACGGCTCGTCCGCGTCTGGCCGAATTATCAATCAAAGAATCGACTGCTTCCTGAAGCATTCTTTTTTCGTTTCGACAGATCACTTCCGGTGCGCCCTGAGCAATTAATCTTTTAAGCCGGTTATTTCGATTTAAAACTCGTCGATATAAATCGTTTAAGTCCGAGGCGGCATAACGGCCACCGTCTAATTGCACCATCGGTCGAAGATCGGGGGGCAAAACCGGAAGCCTTGTTATGACCAACCATTCTGACGAAATTCCGGCATCTTTCATGTCGGTAATAAACTTAAGTCGTCTCATAATTTTTCTTCGATTGGCGCCATCGGCCCTCCTCAATTCTTCATTAAGCTGGCTGTGGAGCTCATCTAAATTTGTCTTTTTTAGAATTTCATAAATCGCCTCAGCCCCAATACCGACTTTGACGATTTGGCCGTAGCGTAAAGATAAATCCTGGTATTTGCTTTCTGAAAGGATCATTTTGGGTGCAAGTGAAGTAATTTCTTGTCTCGTGGCGCGATAAAGAATCTCAACCTTAGACTGTTCCATATTATTAACCGGCTTCTCGGCATATTTGGCCTTGATATCGGAGAATTCTTTTTCTAATTGTTCGAGGGCGCTTTTACGAATATTTTCGTCAACTTCCAAAACAATAAAGCCAGCAAAATAAATAACTTGTTCAAGCTCAGTTGTTGATAAATCCAAAATTAAACCTAAAATACTCGGGATTCCATGGACATACCAGATATGGGTTACCGGTACGGCTAAATCAATGTGGCCCATTCTTTCTCGTCGCACAGACGAGCGTGTCACTTCAACGCCGCATTTGTCACAAACAACGCCTTTGTATCTAATTTTTTTATACTTGCCGCAATAGCATTCAAAGTCTTTGGTCGGGCCAAAAATTCTTTCGTCAAAAAGACCATCACGCTCTGGTTTTTGCGTCCGGTAGTTAATTGTCTCCGGCTTCAACACCTCGCCATAAGACCAATCTAAAATTTCATCTGGCGAAGCCACGGCAATTTTTAAAGCATCAAAGTCAGATATCTTTATCTGCTCTTTAGTAATTGTTTGGTTTGTTCTTTGATTTTTTTTCATTATTCCCTGTCTTTATCAATTGGTTCGGAAACGATGGCTGGTTCGGAAACTTCTAGCTCAGTCACTTTAGCTTCTTCATCGGCCTCATCAAAGGATTGTTTATCAAGGGCTTCTTGATCGTCAAGTTTAATTACTGGTGTCTTCTCGGTCTTTTCGCGGGAAAGTTCGGCCGCAGAAAGCATCTCAACATTCAGTCCCAGCGATTGAAGTTCTTTAACCAAAACGTAAAAACTGGCCGGAATTTGCGGTTTTTGAATTGGCTCTCCTTTAATAATCGCTTCATAGGCCTTAGAGCGACCAATAACATCATCGGACTTAATCGTTAACATTTCCTGTAAAGAATGCGCCGCCCCGTAGGCTTCAAGGGCCCAAACTTCCATCTCACCAAAGCGCTGACCACCGAATTGGGCTTTGCCGCCTAACGGCTGTTGGGTTACCATCGAATATGGCCCGGTGGAACGAGCGTGCATTTTATCGTCAACCAAGTGACAAAGCTTCATCATATAAATTACGCCAACGGTCGTCTTCTGGTCGAACTTTTCGCCGGTTCGGCCATCATAAAGCTGAACTTTGCCATCAATAGGCAGATTTGCTTTTTTTAATTCTTCCTGAATTTTGGGATAATCAACGCCTTCGAAAACCGGCACAGCCACCTGGTAATTAAGTTTTTGCGCAGCCCATCCAAGATGGGTCTCCAAAATTTGGCCTAAATTCATCCTCGAAATGACTCCCAAAGGGTTTAAGACAATATCAACTGGGGTGCCGTCGGCTAAAAATGGCATTTCTTCAACCGGAAAAACAACTGAAATCACGCCTTTGTTGCCGTGGCGGCCGGCTAATTTATCGCCGACTTGGACTTTTCTGAGCTGGGCGACGGAAATTTCTACCATTTGATAGACGCCAGCTGGCAATTCGTCGCCGACTTCTTTAGAAAAGATCTTAACCCCAACAATCCTCCCATATTCACCATGCGGTAATCGAAGCGAAGTATCTTTAACGTCCTTGGCTTTTTCACCAAAAATGGCGCGCAGCAATTTTTCTTCAGCCGATAATTCTGTCTCACCTTTTGGCGAGATTTTTCCCACTAAGATATCGCCAGCCCCAACCTCTGCCCCGATCCGGACAATCCCCTGTTCATCCAAATTAGCCAGGGCTTCTTCGCCAACGTTGGGAATATCTCGCGTTAAGAGTTCAGGGCCCAGCTTGGTATCGCGAACTTCGATTGAATATTTTTCAATATGAATTGAGCTGTAAATATCCTCACGAACTAAACGCTCGGAAATAATAATCGCATCCTCAAAGTTCGCCCCGCGCAAAGACATAAAGGCGACTAAGACATTTTTGCCCAGAGCAAGCTCGCCATCGGCTGTGGCCGAGGAATCGGCCAGGATATCGCCTTTTTTGATTTTATCGCTAACTTTAACCACCGGGGTTTGGTTTAAACACGTACCTTGATTAGAACGTTTGAATTTCTTCAAAGCATCGCGAATTCTTTGTCCATTTTTAGTTTTATACACTATTTCCGAAGCCGAAACCTCTTCAACCACTCCATCCTGCTCGGCAAAAAGACACTGTCCCGAATCTCGAGCCGCATCACGTTCCATTCCCGTACCGATAATTGGCGCTTCAGGTAGCAGCAAGGGTACCGCCTGACGTTCCATATTGGAGCCCATTGAAGCCCGAGTCGCATCGTCGTGCTCGACAAATGGTATTAATGCCGTTGAGATGGAAACTGTCTGTTTAGGCGATACATCCATATACTCAACTTTAGCAACTCTTTCGATCGTCGGTTTACCATATTCTCTGACAACTGTTCTTGCCTCTAAAAAATGGCCTTTTTCGTCAATTTTCGCCGATGCCGGCGCAATCACCGCTCGTTCTTCAGCATCAGCATCCAGATAAACAATTCTGTCAGTTACTTTTGGCTTTTGGCCTTTTCTTTGGTCAACCACTAAATAAGGTGTTTCCAAAAATCCGTAATCATTAATTTTGGCATAGCTTGCCATATAACCAACTAAACCAATATTCGGACCTTCAGGCGTTTCGATTGGGCAAATCCGACCATAGTGAGAAGAATGAACGTCACGAACCTCAAAGCCCGCTCTTTCCCTAGAGAGCCCGCCTGGTCCGGTTGCCGAAAGACATCGTTTATGCTCTAGCTCAGAGAGGGGATTTGTCTGATTCATAAACTGCGATAATTGTGAAGAGGCGTAAAATTCCTGCAAAACCGCTGCAATTGGTCTAGCATTGATCAGCTGATTAGCGGTGACGGTATCAGGGTCCAAAACCGACATACGATCTTTAATAATTCTTTCCATCCGTAATAGACCGACTCTCACTTTGCCTTGGACCAACTCACCGACAGCCCGAACGCGGCGATTCTTGAGGTGATCAATGTCGTCAGCTTCAGCCATTGGATTGTTATTAAGCCGAATAATTTCTTTAATTGCCTCAACCACATCTTCAATTCGTAAAACCCGATTTTTTAGTTCATCGGCAGCTTCAAGATTTAACCGACGGTTGATTTTATAACGACCAACACGGCCTAAATCATATCTTTTATGATTAAAGAACATTGCTTCCAAAAAAGCTTTGGCTGTATCGGCGGTGGCCAAATCTCCGGGTCGGATACGCTTGTAAACTTCGACTAATGCCTCTTCATAAGTCTTAGCGCTATCACGGGCGATTGTCGCTTTGATGTAGTCGTGGTCTTTATCATCATTAGCGTCCTCAAAAGACTTGATAATTTCATCGGTTGAAAGCCCTAAGGCGCGTAAAAATGTACTAACCAATATTTTTCTTTTGCGATCAACTTTAACGGTGATGACATCACGAGGCGAGGTTTCAAATTCGAGCCAAGCGCCGCGGGAAGGAATAATTTTAGCCCCGAAAAGTTTCCTTCCAGCGATTTCTTCCTTGACAAACAAAACACCGTAAGAACGAACGATTTGGGAGACAACCACCCTTTCGATGCCGTTGATAATAAAAGTGCCACGATCAGTCATTAAAGGAAAATCGCCCAAAAAAACCGTCGAATCTTTAGTTTTACCGGTAATTCTATTAATTAGTCTGACTTGACAGCGTAAGGGGGCTTGAAAAGTCAAATTTTTTTCTCGGGTTGTTTCTTCGTCGTATCTGGGAGCGTCCAAAGATGTACCAATAAACTCTAATTTTAAAACCTTGCCGGTAAAATCATCGACCGGGTTAATTTCATCTAATAGTTCTTTAAATCCCTCTTTGAAAAACCACTCGTAGGATTTTGTTTGAACCTCAATTAAATCTGGCAAAGGGATCGAGATTGTCTTTTGCGGATTAAATTGAACGCGATTTGGCAACAAAAGCTCCTTTTATTGACATTATTCGCACTTAAAATAACACAGCAACCCCTGCTGCATGAGCGCAGATGGATTCTCTTAATAATTAATTCGTTCCACCCTTATTTCCCTTTTTTAGAAGATGGAAACCGATATTTTTATTTTCCTATTTAATTTTAAAATAATCTCAAATAATTGTCAAGGGCTTGGCATTATTTAAATCGAGCTTGACAGCAAAAAACAACATTATATAATTAGATTAGTTTAAAATAACTTAGGAGGGAGAATGAGGAAATTTATCGTTCTATCTTTGGGCGTCCTGATGGCTATCGGGATTTTAATTGTGCCGCAGAAGAAAGCGGCCGCTGTCATACTTCAACCGCCCGGCGGCGCGGCTGGCAATGTCAGCAATTGTCCCCAAAAAGGATTTGCTGCCAATTTCAGTTTTGACACGACCACTTTAATCCGCGGTCAAGACAACACCATCAATTTCACCGTCCAAAACCTGTCCGGTCCGGGTGGTTGGTTTAACAGCGTTGCCTTTGGCACGCCAAAAGGTTTAAACATTGCAATTGTTGAACCGGCTGAAGGCGTGGGCGGACCGAACATTGCCACCGGCCCCTGGCTAATACTTCATGTCCAAGGTGATGATTCTGGTGGCGCATTTCCCGGCTATGACGGCGTTGTCTGGACAACACTTTCCGATGTTACTGCCAGCGGCTTTGCCCCCATTAAACCATGCACTGAGGAAACTTTTAATGTTAAAATCAATGTTCCAAAGAGCGTGCCGCTCGGCAACATGAACGTTGCAGTTTTAGGAGCACAGATTAATATCAAAGACCCAGCCAATGCTTCGCAAGGCGCCGATGCTATTCAGGTATTCCAGGTCGTTGATGCCGCTTCGACTACCCTAACAAGCTTGCCGAAAACGGGTGTTGATATGGCCACCTGGGGCGCCGCGACGATAGCTCTTCTTAGTCTGCCAATCGTTTTAAGACGCCGAAAAAAATAAATGGATAACCCCCAAAAAGCCCCCCCTGGGGGCTTTTTGGGTTGATTAAGTCAACCTATCTTTTCTAAGAGCTCATTTATGCCCCGGCCGCTGATTGCTGAGATTATGATGACGGGCTTAGTAATTTTTTTCGAAAATTCTTTAGCAATTTTTTTCGATGCTGCCGGCAGCATCGTATCTATTTTATTTAAAACAATAATTTCTTCTTTTCTTAAAAGGTTTTCGCTCCACTGCTCAAGTTCTTTACGAATAATTCGATAGTCCTCTGCAAGATTGCTACTATTAATATCGATAAGATGAATCAATTTTTTTGTTCTCTCGATGTGGCGTAAAAACTTATCGCCCAAACCTTTTCCTTCTGATGCGCCAGTAATTAACCCGGGAATATCAGCAAAAACTATTTCCTTATCGTGGAAACTGACAACCCCCAAATTCGGTTCAAGAGTCGTAAAGGGATAATCAGCAATTTTTGGTCGAGCATTGGAGATTTTTGCAAGTAGAGTTGATTTACCAGAGTTAGGTAAACCAATAATGCCAACTTCAGCAATTAATTTGAGTTCTAATCTAAGATTTTCTTCCTCTCCTTTAGTCCCCTTTTTCGCAAAAGCGGGGGATTGGGAAGTGGCCGATTTAAAATGAACATTTCCCCAGCCGCCGCGGCCGCCACGAGCAATAAGAACGCTGTCGCCTTCTTTGATAAAATCGTGAATTAACTTATCGGTGTCGGCGCTCTTGACGATCGTCCCCGATGGCACCTTTAATTCTAGGTCTTCTCCATTTTTACCGGTTTGTCTTTTCGGTCGACCGTTTTCTCCGCTTTGCGCTAGCCATTCTTTTTTTCTGGCATAATCTGAGAGAGTTTGGACATCATTTTTGCAAACAAAATAAACATCCCCGCCATCCCCGCCGTCGCCGCCGTCAGGACCACCCTTAGGAACATACTTTTCACGGCGAAAAGAGACGGCTCCGTTACCGCCATCCCCCGCCTTAATAAAAATTTTCGCTTCATCTGTTAGCATATCGTTCTCTGTTAAACTTAGGGTATTAATTGATTATAGTTTGATTTTCTCTTTTTGTAAATGATATAGAACCTTTTCTGCGCTCGTATACTTTAATACGTTTCCATTATATACGACGATGCCCCGCAAACACTATCCGTGTCTACGGGGCTAGGTGATCTCTCTCATCATGCTTGAACCTCCTCGGGCACGAAGACTCTTAACATCAGTTGGCGTATCTTTCCGCGCCGAGGGACATATACGGGAAACCTTCTGTGCCACCGCCAGAGATAGTAAAGCGCAACAATGAGGCCATACACTGGCAGGATGTTGATAAGGGCAAACGCGATTCCCTCCACAATCGCAATCCCCGTGATAATGCCGATCACGCAGCCATAGCCCCGTAAAAGCCAGCAAAGTACCTCCAGCTTGTTCTGGACTATCGAAATCAGAGGGATTACGAACGCCACCACCTTAATTGGCAAGCCAACCAGGTGGCAGACCGCGAAAAAGAACCCGATCACAATGCCGATTGATAGCCGTTCGATCACAGTATAGCCATACGTCCTGACACCGACTCTGACGTGAGGCGGTCTGGTGATAACAATTGCGATCAGGATCACGGTAAGTAAGCTCGCAGTTGTTAAAGAATCTACCAAGCCAACCGGCCCTCCTACTCGACTAGAAAGCAGGCGGCAGATGAAGACCACCAACCAAAACAGCCCGTACATCGTTGGCCAGAGGGCCTTATTCTGAGCGATGTTAGCAAGTCGCTCCTTGCCGCCATCAAGCCCCTGCAACACTAGTGCCGAGATATGCCTCGGTTTAGCCAGGATCACCCCAGTAAGAGTGATGAAGGCGATGACAAAGTAGAGAGGCCTGATGGCGAGTCCATGAACCGGACTCATCAGCATCAGCAGCCAGTAGCTCGAATTCAACACAAGCAAAAAGGCAGCCATTCCCCCATCCAACAGCTTCTTGGCCTTCTTATTGCTCGTAGCGATAACGTAAGCGGAAATCGACATCAGTGAGAGGCAAAACAATCCGCCCCATGCCGCCGGTTCGGGGAGAATAGTCAGAGGCATCGCTAGGAAGATCAGCCCACCAAAAACCAACGACAGTCGCCCGGCGATTCGGGCAACGTTCGGCCCTTTGATGGCAGCGATCGTTGCCTTATATCTGGTCACGTAGTCGGCCTGGAAGTCCTCGATGTCCTTGTAGTTTTCCCTGGCGAAGATGACCATGGCGGTGGCCGCAAGAAACACCCACATACCATGGTTTGGTCCTCCAACCATTGCCGGCGTAACCGTGCACAACGCCGAGGCAAGCGCTACCGTGATTGCGGCAAGATACGGGATCCTGCGAGTCCAAGAATAGAAGATCCCGAATACCCCACGGCACAACGCTAGCAATCCAAGGCGGCAGTCGATCGAAAACATCAAAGCGATAAGGCAGACCTCGATACCCCAGCAAGCAACACTGAACCAGAGGAAAGCCCTTTCGTGTCTCAGGGCAAAGTCCTTGGGCGGGTTCTTTCCAGCATCGTGATGTCGATCGAACCAATCGTTGATCTCCATTGTGGCGCAGAGAAACCAGAAGCACTCCAACGACGAATAGAGCGCTATTAGGTCTATCCGTGAGTATGCCACCCCCCAACTAGCCAAGCAGACAAAGAAGCCGAGAAGACAAGCCAGCGGTCGCAGAGAGATGACCCACGGAAGGATCCTTTCCATTGCGGGAATACTCCTTTCGCCCACGTCGTATGTTTTTTAGGGTAACCCCCTATTGAGATTGTCAAACAAATCTCAGTTTCAGTCAACTAACATATTTGAGAACTAAAAACTACAGATAATTCATTGGGTTCTGGGGGGAGCCGCCGACGCGGATTTCGAAATGAAGATGGACTCCGGTTGACCAGCCGGTCGATCCCATAATACCAATCTGTTGACCAGCATTTACCCATTGACCACCGGAAACAGAAAAACTCGACATATGGCCATAAAGAGTCGTAAAACCGCCGCCATGATCAATAATAATATGATTGCCATAACCGCCTCCCCAGCCACGCGAGATCGAAACAATTCTACCCGAAGCCGAGGCCAGAATTGCCGTCCCCGAACGCGAGTCTAAATCAATCCCCGTATGCCATCGTTCGAAACTGGTACGCCCAAATCCCTGTGATAATGACCACCCTCGTGTTGGCCGGCCGAATTTTCCTGAAAAAGGAATTTTCGTGCCCGAACTTGCGCCCGCAACTCTTTTCGTCTGCAAGCTCGCTAAAGTTTTTGGATCTAAATCTTGCGGCGGAATTTTAAGCTGTTGACCTGGTTTAATTGTATCAGAAGATAAACTATTGGTTGTTTTAATCGTGGCAATTTTTAAACCATATTTCCAGCCAATAGTTGAAATCGTATCGCCTTGTTCGACCGTGTAGGTAATTGTCTTAGTCCTTTTTTGATCCGCCGGTTTTTCCTCGGTAACTTGGGTATCTGCCATCACCGGTTTGCCCAAAAATTCAGAGTTATCCATGGCCAGGGCCACTGTCACCGGATCAACCTCGACAAGATTAGTATAGGGGGCAACAACCGAAGCGATATCAGCTACTTTGGCCGGTGAAAGATCCATCACTTCGTCAGATGGTTGATAATAATAATTACTCTCGGCCGCCTTAGCATAGTCAGCAACAAAGGAAAACATCGCAATAATTGTAATTGCCAAATAAGGTAGAACATATTTTTTGGAAAAAACAAAAACAGGCTCGGGAATGCGATTTCTGAGCCTGAGCGTCACCAAACGTAGGCGGCTATTAATTTTTTGATACCTCACCGTAAAAAAATCTTTAAATTTCTTTAAATATAATTTAAAATTTCCGCGAAAGTTTTGGTCTAATTCTGGCTTTTCCTCTTCCTCGATGGCGATCTTATCAGGCGCTTTTTCGATGACTGCCTCCTTAAAATGAGTAAAACTTAATCACATTCCAATTTAGCAGATAGTTGCTAAATGTCAAATCGGATGATGTATAATTTAGTTGAAGATGAAAAAAAGTTTAATCATAATTTTGATCCTGATTGGTCTAGGCCTTATTGGATATTTTTCTTTTAATCCCTTAAAAAATCTGATTAAAAATAATATTCGACAAGATGAATCGCTTAATTACCATGTAAGTTTGCCCGGAAAATTATTTGGCAAGCTCGATTTTTCCTCAAATAATAATTTAGACCCAGAAAAAATTGTTGATTGGACAAATAAGTATCGCCTTGATAATAATCTACCTTTACTTACGCGCAATAGATTACTTGAGGAAGCGGCAACAAGAAAAGTCCTTGATATGTTTTCAAAACAATATTTTGAACACGTTTCGCCAATTGGCACCACCCCCTCTGATTTAGTTTTGTCGGTTGGCTATACTTACCGCTATACCGGCGAAAATCTAGCCATGGGCAATTTTCCCGACGAGAAAGCTCTAGTTGACGCGTGGATGGGAAGTCCGGGTCATCGGGCTAACATTTTAAACAAGAACTATATTGAAATTGGGGTTGATACCGACCAAAACGATATCTTAGGTTATCACGCTTGGCTTTCGGTGCAGGAGTTCGGTAGCCCCGCCCCTAATTGTCCTTCACCATCGAAACAACTAAAAGAAGAAATTAATAGTCAGGAAAATGAATTAAATAGTCTTGAAGATCAACATAAGGAGCTTACAGCTCAATATGATGGTCTAATCGCTCAAGCAAATGATCTTATGAAGCAGGGTAACGAAATTTACCGGACAACGAAAAATTTAAGCATGGCCCAAAGTTACTACGATCAGGGTAAAATAAAGCAAGCTGAGGCCGAACAGGTCTTACTCCAAGCCCGTGAGATAGAAAAACAGATGCTTAATCTTCAAGCGAATACATCCCAAGATATCGTCGATTACAATTTACAAATCAATACCTATAACAAATGCATAGCAGACTAAATTAAGAACCTAACTTGCGAATCCTTTCTTCTTTCTTGTAGATCTCTAAAATATCACCAACTAAAACTTTTGTTGAGGAGGTAATTTTCAAGCCACATTCAAAACCCTCCAAAACTTCTGTTGTCTCTTTTTTATTTTGCTGGAGATTGGTGATTTTACCTTCGTCAATGGTGTCTTTATCGCGGACGATACGGAACGCGGCGCCTGGCTCTATCTTACCGCTGGTTACTTTTCCGCCAATAATCTTTTCATTTTTAGTCGTTCTAAACACCGCCAAAACTTCCAGTCGACCAATTTCAGTTTCAATTATTTCTGGCTCTAATAACCCTGACAAAGCGGCTGATAAATCATCAATCAGTTGATAAATAATTTCGTAAATAGAGATTCTTATATTTTCCCGTTTGGCCAAATTAATGACATCCGCATCTGCCTTAACCCGAAAACCTATCACTAAAGCTGACGATGCCACCGCCATATTTATATCTGATTCGGAAATATCGCCCACTCCTTCGTGAATAACATTAATTTTAACTTCTTCGGTAGAAATGTTTTTAAGCGAATTCTTAATCGCCTCCAAGCTTCCGGCAACGTCTGCTTTTAAAACAACTTTCAGTTCTTTGACCTTACCCTCTTTGATGTCAGCAGATAATTCTGTAATAGAAATAACCTTTCTCGTAATTGATTTGGCTTTAGTCATTTCGCGCGCATCTTTCTCGTTTGTGACAACGATAAAACGATCGCCGAAATTTGGCAAATCTTGCAAGCCGGCTATTCTCACCGGCGTCGAAGGCAGAGCTTCGGCGACTTTCTTACCCAAGTAATTTTCCATAATTCTTATCTTGCCGTAAGTTCGACCCATAACAATTGGGTCGGATAAGTGTAAAGTGCCCTCTTGTACCAAAACCGTCGCAATCGGACCGCGGCCGGCTTGCATGTGCGATTCAATCACCACGCCGGAGGCGCCTTGGCTTGGGTCTGCTTTAAGCTCAGCCATATCTGCAACTAGTAAAATCATTTCCAAGAGAACATCGATATTTTTTCTTTCTTTGGCGCTGACTTGAACCATTGGCGTTTTACCTCCCCACTCCTCTGGGTTCAAGCCAATATCGGCTAGCTGCCGTTTGGTTTTTTCGACATCGGCATCGGGTAAATCGACTTTATTAATTGCAACGACAACTGGCACTTTAGCTTCTTTGGCATGATTGACCGCTTCAATCGTCTGGGGCTTAACACCGTCATTGGCTGCCACCACTAACACAACCACATCAGTGATATTGGCACCGTGGGCCCGCATAGCCGAAAAAGCTTCGTGACCCGGCGTATCTAAAAAAGTTATCGTGCGTTCTTTTTGCTTCTTAGTTTTAATATCTTTCGGCCTTATCGTTACCTGATAAGCGCCGATATGCTGAGTTATTCCGCCCGATTCAGTCGAAACGACATCGGTTTCGCGGATTGCATCAAGCAATTTTGTTTTGCCGTGATCAACGTGGCCCATAACCGTGACTACGGCCGCGCGGGGGATTAAATGTTTTTTTGCTTTTGATTCTGTAGCAACTTCTTTTTCTTCAGTTTTCTGAGGTTTTATTTCAAATCCAAGTTCATCACCAATAATTGCCATTGTATCAAAATCAATTGATTCGTTAATCGTTGCCATCACGCCGTTTTTGATTAAAGTCCCGATGACTTCGGTTACAGGCAAATTTAGACTCTCGGCGAATTCGCGCACAGTTAAAACTGACGGAACCTCCGCCATTATTTTTTTGACTTCCGGATTTGAGGTTACGGCACTTTTTTGCGCGGCTTGATTCTCCACTATCGCATCTTGATGTGCTTTCGCCTTTGCCTCTTTTTTGCTTAATTTTCTTGGGGGACGTCTCGCCATAATTCCTTTCGCTTCTTATAATTCTAACAGGAATAGGAGTAAATAGCAAGAAATCTAAAATTATCTATATGTATGCTATAATTTAATCATGATCGAGCGGGTTTTTTCACAAACTTTCGGCGTAGTCGGTGCGATCATTGAAAAAGATGGCAAGTTTTTGTTGGTTAGAGAAACAAGGTTAGTGAAACGGGACCAGGGAAAATGGAGTCATCCCGCCGGTTGGATTGATGTCGGTGAAGACCCGATTTCTGCCGTTAAACGTGAAGTCAAAGAAGAAACGGGCTTAGATTTTACGCCAACCCATGTTCTTGGCATTTATTCATTAGTTCGTAAAGATATTGAATCCGAGCGCGGTATCCCCCACGCCATCAAAATATTATTTACCGGTAATTTTAAAGAAAGTGAACATCAACATAATAAAGATGAAATCAGCGAAATCCGCTACTTTACTGGCGAAGAAATAGAACAAATGGATTTAAAAACTTTAAGAGATCTCGATATTAAAAAGGCCGTCAAAGATTATTTAGCCGGTAAGAAATATCCGCTTGATATTATTACTCATACGATAAGCAAATAGTTAATTCAGTTTCCAATCGATACAAAACAAACACGGCTATATATGCCTATTGATCTATAAATCAATTTATGCTATATTATTTGGTATGGAAAAACGGATTCTACAAATAAAATTTATGCAAATAGTTTTGCCACCGATAATTAACGGCATTATTGTTTTTTTCTTTGGAGTTCTTTTGGCGCCCTTTCAATATCTTTCGGCAAAGATTTTTATCATTTTACTTTTTCTTCTTTATAATTTGGCCTTTTTAATCTTTAATCACGGCCGAGATTTGGCCATGGTTTTACTGGATATCGATTGGCAAAAATCTTATCCTTCAACAAATAAGATTTTTTATATAGTTCTTTACACAGCAAGCTTTGCTTCGATTTTTTACTATTTGATCTTTCCGTTCGATTTATTGCTGATCAACCTTTTCGCCTTACAATTACCAACAATTCTTTTAAAAGAATCCACTTTTCAAGAACTAATTGCCGGCAAAATGCAAACTGTTCTCAAGTACTCATAAATTGAAATTAGAGCCGACCACCCCAATAGTTTGGTTCCTCCTTCGCTGACGCTTCGGCGGACAGGTCTGACGTCGACTTTTTCGGCGGAAAATCTAATTTTGGCTTTGATTCTACCTTTTTTTCTTTATAGTCATGGACTTTAACATTTTTCCTTGGTTTAAAGATTGTCGGCTGCCGCCACGAATCAGAATGAGCTTTGGCCCATTCGGGTAATGGCTTTTCGCCACTGCCCGACATTTTCCCTCCGACTTCCGCTTTTTCCTTTTTCTCTTTTTTCATACTAATATTTTTCTTCTTTTCGTTTTTCTTGACTTCTTCCGGCTCTACGCCTTTTTCCGTTGAATCATCAGTCGTTGGGGCTAGGACATTTTGTTCCTCATCGGGCAGGGGGATTTCGTCATTTATATCTGTTCCTTTGGGCTCATCAGGAATTTCGAGTTGGCCGGTAGCGTCTCTTCTAATCACTGTCACCGAAGTGACTTTATCACCCGGATGAATCCGCATTAAAGTCACACCCTGCGTATCACGCTGCAGCTTTTTGACAGAAGAAAGCGCTAAACGAATCATTTGCCCTTTTGAGGACGCTAAAATTACATCATAATCCTCGCCGTACACCAGCCGCATTCCCACAATATGGCCGGTTCGTTCAGTAACGCTGGCGGCGCGGATTCCCATCCCGCCTCTGAGCTGCAATTTAAAATATGGTAGGGGCGTTCTTTTGCCGAATCCTTTTTCCAAAACAATCAAGGCGTTGGCTTCTTGTTCGCGGCCCGGCGCAACCACGTCGGTTGAAACAACATAATTGTTACCGCGCAAGAGGATTCCTCTGACGCCTGCGGCGGTTCTTCCCATTGCCCGAATATCGCTTTCACGATAAAGGATTGACTGACCATTGGCAGAAACTTGAAAGACATTATTTTCGCCGTTAGTCACCTTAACCCAGCGCAAACGATCTTCATTCTTCAACTTCATCGCTAAAATACCAGTTTTGCGCACCTTGCTATAAAATGAAAGTTGGGTTTTCTTTACCAGTCCTCGACTCGTAGCCATTAAAACATATTTGTATTTTTGTAAATCTTTGCTTGAAAGCGTTATCATCGCCGTCACCTTTTCTTCGGGCGAGATTTGCAAAATATTGACGATTGCGGCGCCTTTGGCAATTCGTGAAGCCGCCGGAATTTCATAAACTTTGGTATGAAAAATCCTTCCGCGATCGGTGAAAAAATAAATATCGTCATGAGTATTGGCAACAACTAAATGTTCGATCATATCCTCTTCTTTTGTTTCCATTCCCATCACGCCTTTCCCCCCGCGAATTTGATTTTTGTAAACCGATACCGCCATCCGTTTGATATAATTGCCGCGAGTCAAAATAATAATCACTTGTTCAGAGGGAATCAAATCCTCGGCAGAAAATTTTCCTAACGACTGTTCATAAATTTTGGTTTTGCGCGGACTGGGATATTTTGTCTTTATTTCGGTTAATTCTTTTTTAATAATCCCAAGGATTTCTTGTTCGCTTGCCAAAATTGCTTCAAGCTCTTCGATTAATTTCAATTTTTCCTGATATTCCTGCTCGACTTTCTCTCGTTCAAGCGCCGCCAAGGCCGCTAGTCTCATCTCCAAAATAGCGTTAGCTTGAATTTCCGTTAATTTAAATTTTCTCACTAAAGATTTTAGAGCGTCATCACGATTAGCCGATTTTTTAATTGTTGATACAACCTCATCAATATTTTTTAGGGCGATTCTTAAACCTTCCAAAACATGGGCGCGTTCTTTAGCCCGGTCTAAATCAAATTGTGTCCGCCGGCGGATGACGGTTTTTCGGTGCCGAATATATTCTTCTAAGATATTTTTTAAAGTTAGAACCCGTGGTTGAATGCCATCAATTAAAGCGAGCATATTCGTATAAAAAGTTGCCTGCAAGCTCGTCAGTTCGTAGAGTCGATTTAAAATCTTTTTAGGATAGGCGTTGGCGCGTAGTTCTATCACAATCCGCACACCTTCTTTTCGATCTGATTCGTCGCGAAGGTCAGTGATGCCATCAATCTTTTTCTCTTTAACAAGATCGGCAATTTTCGAAATAAGTTCGGCCTTGTTAACTTGATAGGGAATTTCGGTAATAATAATCCGAAAACCTCGTTTTTCTTCTTCAATGCTAGCGACCGCCCGCATAACTATCGCCCCTTTGCCTGTGGCGTAGGCGGCTTTGATTTGTTCTAAACCGTAAATCTCGGCGCCGGTAGGAAAATCAGGACCTTTAACAAACTGGATCAATTCTTCCATTGAAGAGTCCGGATTGTCAATTAGATGGATTAAAGCATCGCAGATTTCGCCTAAATTATGCGGGGGGATGTTTGTGGCCATGCCAACAGCAATACCCATCGAACCGTTCAAAAGCAAATTGGGTAATTTTGCCGGTAATACTTTTGGTTCATTGCGTGTGCCATCGTAATTCGGCACAAAATCAATAGTGCCTTTCTCAATATCGGCTAATAATTCTTCAGCTGGCGCCGTCAGGCGACACTCGGTATAGCGCATGGCGGCGGCGGCATCACCGTCCATCGAACCAAAGTTGCCCTGGCCGTCAACAAGGCGCATGCGCATCGAGAAATCTTGGGCTAAACGAACCAAAGTGTCATAAACCGCAATATCGCCATGTGGATGATATTTTCCTAGAACATCACCGACAACAGTGGCTGACTTACGATATCTCGCCAAATGCGTCAGCCCTAATTCATGCATCGAAAATAAAACCCGGCGATGGACTGGTTTTAGGCCATCGCGAACATCGGGCAAAGCCCTAGCAACGATGACCGACATGGCATAGTCTAAATAGGATTCGCGCATTTCGTTTTCTAAAATCCGAGTACGGACTAAACCAAACTCGGTCTTTTTATCAGCAAAGTCATCTTCATTAGTAAAATCGCTGTTGGCTAGTTCACGCGTCTCTGCTTTAGCTACTTCTTCCGGATTAATTTTAGCCAATTCCTCAGGCGCCACAATCTCGTCTGCTACCTTTTCTATTTTCTTTTTAGGTCTACCTTTCTCTGCCATTCCTAGTTCCTTATTCTTTTAAACTAATAAATTATTTATGCTGATGTTTTTTAAATTCGCCTTTTTGTTTTTTTACATTCATTGGCACGGCTTTCGGCTTACCGCGCTGTTTACCCATTCCTACCTCCGAATCAAACCATTTTTTGTGCTCTTTTTGGGTTTCAAGATAGAAATTACTTTTCGCATTTTTCTTGGCCATTTTTTCTCCTTTTATACATCCAAATTTTTAACTGCTTTAGCATGGGTCAAGATAAATCTTTTTCGCGGCGCCACCTCATCCCCCATCAGCATCGCAAAAACTTCATCCGCTTTTTCCACATCTTCAATCGTCACTTTAAGCAAAACCCGATTTTCCGGGTTCATCGTCGTTTCCCAAAGTTGCGTTGGCGTCATCTCGCCTAAACCTTTATATCGTTGCATACTCGAATCTTTACCTATTTTTTTTAAAACTTGTTCTTTTTGCTCGTCGTTATAGGCATATTCTTTAACCTTACCTTTAGAAATGGCGTAAAGCGGCGGTTGAGCGATATAGAGGTTGCCATTCTTCACAATTTCGGGAAAATGACGATAAAACAAGGTCAGAAGTAAAGTCCTAATATGCGAACCATCAACATCAGCATCAGTCATAATAATAACGCGATGATACCGAAGTTTTCCATAATTAATTGCTTCTCCAATACCAATCCCTAAGGCAACGATAAGGGACTTTATTTCTTCAGACGAAAGCATTCGATCAAGCCGGGCCCGCTCAACATTCAGAATTTTTCCTCGTAACGGCAATATTGCCTGAAACATCCGGTCTCGGCCTTGCTTGGCTGATCCCCCAGCTGAATCTCCCTCGACGATAAAAAGTTCGGAACGCGAAGCGTCGCGGGTCGAACAATCAGCCAGTTTACCCGGCAAGGTCATCCCTTCTAAAGCACCCTTTCGAATAACTGTTTCCCGCGCCGCTTTCGCCGCTAGGCGGGCCCTTAAAGACAGAGAACATTTTTCGACTATTTTTCTGGCATCGATAGGATGTTCTTCCAGCCAATAATTAAGACCTTCGAGCGTAGCTTGTTCAACAATTGATTTTACTTCTGGATTGCCAAGTCTGGCTTTTGTCTGACCTTCGAATTGCGGCTCAGCCAGTTTTACCGATATCACCGCCGTTAATCCTTCACGCGTATCATCGCCGGAAAGAACCCCCTCCGTACCCTTTAAGAGTTCAGTTTTTTTACCATAATCGTTAATTGCCCGTGTTAATGCCGAACGGAATCCAGTCAAATGGGAACCACCTTCGGTCGTATGAATATTATTAGCAAAAGAAAAAACGTGTTCATTGTAATCATCGGTGTAGGAGAGAGCAATCTCAACTTTGACATTGTCAATCTCTTTCTCAACATAAACTGGCGGGTCGACAAAAACAATTTTATTTTTGTCGATGTGTCGAACATAAGCGGATATTCCACCCTCAAAATAAAATGTATAGCAATTTTTAGAATTGATTTCGCTATTGATATCCTCATCAGTTCGCCTGTCGCAAAGCGTAATTGCTACCGCTTTCGTAAGGTAAGCTTGTTGTCGTAAATGATTTAGGACAACCTCCCAAGAAAAATTGCGATTGGCAAAAATTTGCGGGTCTGGCTCAAAAGTGATAACAGTTCCTTTTTCCTTGGTCGTGCCGACTCTCTTAACCTCGGTTTTGGCTTTGCCGCGCGAATATTCCTGGGTATAGATTTTCCCATCACGATAGACCTCCGCTTTCATCCACGAAGAAAGGGCATTGACCACAGAAACGCCAACGCCGTGAAGACCGCCGGAAACTTTGTACGCTTCTGATTGGCCAAATTTGCCGCCGGCGTGCAGGGTTGTCATCACCGTCTCGAGCGCGGATTTCTTAGTTTGAGCGTGGATATCGACCGGAATACCGCGACCATTATCTTTAACTCTAACTCTACTATCGGGCAACAATTCAACTGTTATTTGATCACAAAAACCGGCCATCGCTTCGTCAATGGCATTATCAACCACTTCCCAAACTAGATGATGAAGACCCTCCTGGCCAGTACCGCCAATGTACATCCCCGGCCTTCGCCGGACTGGCTCGAGTCCCTCTAAAACAGTGATATTACGCGCTGTGTAATTAGATTCTTTTGCCACTAAAATTTCTCCTTTTCGCCCAACAGCTAAAATGACGGTTTAAACCTCTTAAAGACAATCTAATTTTAAATCTCCTCTTTGATTATAGTAAATTTTTCTACGAAAAACAAGTAAATTTTGAGCTAAAAATGAAGATGTTTATTTAATAAATTTATCCGTATCGAGGATTCCATTATAAATAATTTTATCGAACAATTTAACTTCTAAAACATCGTCTATCGTGCCAGATTGTTTCTGAACAACTATTCGGTAAGGATTTATTTCTCGAGCTAAAGAATATGATAAGTTCAACACCGCCGCCTCCCCGGCAGATACATTAACATCAGTTGCAAAAACGGTTTTTCCTGCTTCTTCCAGCGTTTTCACTTTATAAAATATATTTCTGCCGTTTAGCGTTGCTCCGAGAAGACGAGAGCCCCTGGGCACGAGAATCCGAAGATATGAATTATTTGGCCCGTCTGGCCAAATGTTCGATCCCTTATGAATTCTGGTAATAGTCAAATTTGCTTTATTATTTCTCACCTCATAGTTTATTTTTTGTTTAACCGAAAGCGAGCTTTTATTGCCGGAAAAATTATTGGCATTAATAAACAAATAATCAGTTCCGTTTGCATCGCCGAAAATATTTTTTAGCTCTTCGTCTGAATAAACATGGCCGGCCCAGCTTCTTTTTTGGGCAATGCCTTCTAAACGCGGGTCTTTAAAATAAAACATTATTTGTTTTTCTCTTAATTCGCGAGAAATTAATTTGACAAATTCAATTTGATTTTCTTCCATAGCTTTTTTTAAAACTATTGGGTAAAGTTCTTTCAAAAATGATTTTGGTTCATTCTGGAGCCAATTTTCGGGATCTAGGTAATAACCTTTTTCAACCGCGAATTGGGTCACATCATAAAAATTTTGAGCGTTGACTTCAGTATTATCAATTGTCACTGATCCGACAAGATTCAGTAAATCAACGATTACTTTGGCATTAATTGCAATAACGCCATCGATTTTCTCTTGCGACTCTTTCTCGTAGAAATTAACTATATCCTCGCCCGCATCCGAAAAAGAAACATCATAGTTAGAATCTCTTAGCGCCCAGGATTTCCCCCGCAAAAATTGTTTTAAGCGCGAAGGCGCTTCAACGTAATTTGAGCGCGTAAAAGCATTGTCCATTTTATAAATATTGGTATTAAAACTGAGATCTTTAAGTTCTAGATTTTGGATCTGAGCCAACGCATAGGAGCCGATAAACCCACCGGAAGAACGTAATTCAGCATTGTTCTGAAATATTATTAAATACTTGCCATTATTGAAAAGGGAAATTGGCGAAACATACTTTACCAAATACGAGGCAAAAGCTGGGCCGGCGTAATAAATGTTAGCCGTGATAATGAGAAATACAATAATTACCAAAATCCAAATGTTTTTTTTGATTTTACGAGCTTGAACTTTTTTGCTTTGTTTTTTTCGGCCATAGGCCGATCCGCCTTTGGCGGACTTTTTAATTAGATAAAGATCACGAAACAACGGCATTATCCCTCCTGCCGAATATTGTTAGACCAATAGATAAAACATTTAGACTTCTTTTTTGAAGTAGTCTATGCTAACTGCTAGAATTATTCCTACTATGAAGCCAATAATTAATCCGATGATTGTATTAAGTGCTAAATTCGGCGAATTATCAGTCACGAGTGGTGCAAATTTGATAATATCATAGACATTTTCTTTGTCTTGGCGGCCTAATTCATTGGTATTTGTTTGAATCACATCCGCGGCCGCATTCATTAAATTCGTTGTTTCCTCTTTATTCGTGCCGACTAAAGAAACTTTAATTGTCGATGGTTCTTCCCGATTGGCTTTAAAAGTCTTGGCTAATTTTCCTTGCGAAATCTCTGGCAAAGGAATATCGGCTTTTTCATAAATTGCCTTGACCACCGCTGGCGAAGAAAACCACGAAACTACAATTTGGGAAAATAAAGCCGATGATTGAACATTATAATAATTATCATAGAGATAATAATTGACTTGAGATTGCTTCATCGCCGAGGCCTTGTTCACTGTCAAAGTTGTTGAAGCCAAATACGATTTCGGCTGCATTTTGGTATAAGTAAATGCGGCCAGCCCCACAATAATAATCGCTCCCCAAAAAACCAACCAATACTTACGAATAATTTTTATATATTCTCTTAATTCCATATTGCTCCTTTAAGATTTTTGTTGACTATAATATACCCCAAAATGTTAATTTTGCCAAGCCCTTAAGTCGGAATTCCTAGCAATCGAACGATAATTTCTAACAAAAATAACAGACCTATCCCAAAAATAACTGAAAAGATAAGGGTTTTGGCTTTTTCAAGATTTTCGGCATTACCCATAGATGTCATGTATAAAATACCCGCATAGACAGCCATCAAGACAGCGACGGCGCTTAAAGCCGGCACTAGCCAATCTAAAATAGTAGAAAAATATTGACCGAACGAACTCACGCACCCGAGCTCAGTCGGTACCTGTTTTTCCGGACATGATAAAGCCGGCGACGGTACATTCGGTCCGGCTGCGGCGGCTAAAGCGTTAGACACAATAAAAATTATTCCTAAAAAAAGTCCTATAAAAAATGTTTTCTTCACTTTCCTCCTTTGCCTACTACTATTACATTCAAATGGTAGGCCCATTTAATATTATATGTATATCAAGGAAGATTGGCAAGCACAAATTCGGTAATTTTTTTCTTAAAGATTTCTTTATCAAATTTTTCCGCGTGAGTCCGAATTAATTTTGAATCAAATTTCATCTTTTGAAATTTTCGGACAGCTTCGATAATGCTTTTAACAGTTTGCTCTTGAAAAAATATGCCAGTTTTTTCCTCAACAATTGACTCTAACGCTCCGCCACGACCATAAGCGATTACTGGTTTGCCCGCGGCCATTGATTCCAAGGGAACGATGCCAGCATCTTCTTCCTGGGGGAAAATGGTCGCGATAGAATTTTGATAATATTCTGCGAGTTTATCATCTAAAACACGACCAACAAACTCAATCTTAGTCGATTTGGCATTTTGATATTCATTAAGTCGTGTGCCAACGCCGACAATTTTCAAGGGCAAATCTAATTTTTTAAACGCTTCAATTACCAAATCAACTTTTTTGTATGGTTCTATCCGCGAAACAACTAAATAATATTGGCCGGGTTTATTGATTGATTTCATTCGATTAACGTCCACCGGTGGAAATATTGGAAAAGAATCTCGCCCATAATACTTATTAATTCTTTTTTGCACATTAATTGAATTGGCAATATAAAAATCCGGCCGCTGGGAAGCTTTTAAATCCCATTTTCTTAAAAATTTAATCACGATTGGCATTAGGGGTCTTACAAAAAACGGAATCGGCGCATTTTGAATATAATCGGCGCTGTCAAACCACAAGTACCGTGTTGGCGTGTTACAATAACAAATATGAACAGTCGGCTTCTGAGTTTTAACGCCTTTTATAAGGGCCGAGGTCACCGATAAAACCAAACCATAATTTTTTAGATCTAAACGTTCAATCGCCGCCGGCATCAGCGGCAGATACCACTTATATTTCTTTATTCCAAACGGCATTTTCTGAATCAAGCTAGTGCGGATATCTTTGTGACGATATTTCCCGTTAGTTTTCTTATCATTCCAAACTATTGTATAAATCGGCGCTTTAGGAAATAGTTCAATAAAACAATCGAGGACCCTTTCGGCTCCTCCTAGTTGTGTTAATTCCTCGGCCACAATCGCCACTTTTAGATTTTTTAAATTATTGATCATTCTTATTGTATTTTCCTATATTTCAGGTTTATTTTCAATACTAATACGCAAACACCCTCCCAGGAAACCCAGGAGGATGTGTTGTGTTCGAATCTCGAGCGCGGAAGGGTCAAAGGGGCGAAGAGAGTCCCAAGAAGGGACTAGAACCCAAGCGCCCAAGGGCTACTCGCTTGCCCCGTACCAAGCTACGCTTTAGTGTCGGGGCGGAGGCGGACAACCCGATGGTAGTCGTTGAAGCCGTCCCCGATCCAGCGGAAGTAGAAGCACCACCGGCCGCCAAGCCAGCCCAGGCACGCGACAGAGAGGCCGACAATCGGGCCTGGACGAACCGTTCCGGCGAAGACGAGGATCTTGCCTCGCCATTCAACCGGAATTCGGTAGTGCTGGTCGCGAAGGCGCATCGCGTGGAGCTGTCCGGCCAGGTCCCCCATCTCCCTGGCCCGCTCGAGCATAACATCGCCCTTGACGTACGATTCTCCTTCACGGAGGACTTCGTCGAGGCAGAGGGTGGGTTCGCCAACGATGGCGTCCACATCCTCCGCCACCCAGCCATCCTTGGTCATGTTGAAACGTAAGCCGGACGGCGGCTTTTGAAGCAACATCGTCGGCAACTGCTGAGTCTCCGTAGCCATTCTCTCCATCTCCTTAACCGC
>Ga0315288_10000320_pt1 | contig 60441 bp, 125 predicted proteins | sample YL17G11_20_MG_FD_203454 | JGI IMG/M metagenome (GOLD analysis project Ga0315288, IMG submission 203454) | Sediment microbial communities from Yellowstone Lake, YNP, Wyoming, USA - YL17G11_20 | ecosystem: Environmental > Aquatic > Freshwater > Lake > Sediment | place: USA: Wyoming | collected...
TGATACTTGACAACTTCTAAGTTAATCTGCTCTTCAAGGGCTTTCTTTTCTAGGAGACTGTTCTGGTTTAATTGGTCTTGGTAAGCTTGTCCAAATTGGAAGTTCTCTAGTTGAACATCTACAATCCAAATATGGTAACTCTTCAACCTGTCTCTGAGTCCATCTCTGAATAACAATCGTACTACTTCACGCTTCTGTAAGAATTCTTCAGCTTTGAATTGTGCTGTAACACTCTTCAGAGAATCTTGCATGTTGTTTTTGACTACTCTAGTTTCCCAATCAGTTCTTAAAGTCTTGTAGATTTCCATAACGAATCCTTCTTCTATTTGATAGTTGATAGCTACATCTCCAAAAGCTTCTTGTTGGTCTATTGTTCCAATGGATTGATTCTTCAGTTCTACAATATGTATCTGAGTATCAAGGTTAACAATGTCTTCTCCTCCCCAGAAGTTTACCCAATGGAATCCTTCATCAGCAGTTCCAGCAATAGAACCCCATCTAGTGTACACACCTTTGTATCCACTTGGGACTATTCTTACTCCTAGAACAGCAGTACCGACTCCAAAGAGAGCTATTATCCCTAAGATAATCACTAATAGCATCTTATGGTTTCCAAAGAATTTTCTTATTCCATTCATTTTCTTTCCTCAATTTATTATTTAGGAAACTATAATACGTTTCTTTTTGACGGATTGAAATTCTGTCGTTCCCAACTTTGCTCTTGTATTTTTATTTCTTTAGTACAATCAAAGCAAAACCAAGCTTTCCTCAAGTCATCATAAACGACATATTTAAATTCTTGACAGCGTATACAGGTAGTCAGGTAGTCTCTTTTACATTTACTTTGCATTCATTTTCCCTTTCCTATATTTTTGGTATATTGCATACAATGTAGCTGGCTTGAATCCTATGAATTTATCAGCTAGGGTCTTCATAATATGCCCTTTGTTTCTTTCATCCAAGATATTTATTGAGAATCCTGTTATCGAAGCTGGAAGAGAAGTCATTTCATCAAGATACTTTATTACTTCTTCATCATTCACTTGATTAGCCATCTTTCTCTCTATTATCCGTTGTATCTTAGCTTTAGATTTATTGACAAGTTCCTCTGTAGCTTCTTCCAATAACTCTTCTTTAACAAACTGTTCAAACTCATCTTTGGAAGTAAAGTTAGTAAGGTTCTCTGTAGCTTTCTGTACTGCTTTCATTATGATAGATGAAGGGATAGTAAATCCACTACTCATACCCCAACATTTTTCTCTCACTTCTTGACATTTTAGCTTGCAGAAGTAAACATCTTTGTCCTCTGGGATATAAGACTTAGCTACAAAGCCTTCATAACCATCTTCCTTCAATAGCTCTTTTGCTTGGAATTCTAATCTTTCTATTTCTTTCTCTGTTAATACACCTCTCCAATTTTCCTCTACTAGAGGTAGTTCATATTGATTACAAAGTTTGACTTTAGCATCTCTGTCTAAGAATCCAAAGCTTCTTCTATCCATAATATCTAAGACGCTAAATGCTATTGGAACAGAGTATTTGATGAATTCACCTTCATTCTCTTTGCCATAGAGTTCTCCAAAGACTTGATACTCTTCTTTGCATAACTTGGTTACCTTTGTCATAAGATTAGTTCTCTCAAAGATATCTCTCCAATTTCTTCCATGCCATCCTTCAGCATCCCATCTTTCCACAAGTCTTGTCTTGCCCATTAGAGAACCATCTTGGAATGCCCAGATGCCTAAGTTAGTATTTCCAGACCATATTGGTTTACCATTTCTTCTAACATAAAGTATATGATTTGGAACTATTGCACAATACACTTTCCCATGATATCTAATTTCCTCAAATTTCCGAGATTTGTATTTCCCATTTAATTGAGGAATCCATAAAGGTCTTAGATGCTTCAGTCTTACATTTAAGCAATAAGTGATTCTGTGAGCTTTTATAATTCTTCCATCTATATTAGAATCTTTCATTCTTCCAGAGTAAGAAGCGGAATATCCGATTTTTAAGCATAGTTCTTGGAAATCATCTTTCATTCTTTCAGAACAAGTCCAGAATCTTATATATTTCTTCCTCTTACTTCCATCTCCTAAAAGGAGAGAATCGAAAAGTATTTCCAATTGTTTTTTACTCAAAGATTTAATTTCTTTGGGAATAAATCTTTGATATTTCAAACCAAATTGATGAAGATAATTCCATAAGTCCTTATTACATATCGAAATAATATGACTTCTGCTACTTTTATTGAAAGAACAAGTTGCTTCTGGAAACAACTTTTTCGTGACAAAAAGCATTTCTTTCCAAGATTCTTTTCTTTGAACTATTACAACTTGATATCCTTCATCTGAAGTTTTATGGGAATTCTTAGTTCCATCTGTCAGCCAATAACCAAGAAATTTTAACCATAAATTCATCTGAAATTTTCTTGAACCTATCTTGAAAAAGATTTCTTCTTTTCCTTTCCAAATTCCATCGGAATAGAATATGCACCATTTATTTTTCATATCTTTGGATTGAATTCGTTGAGGTTCATCATGAATCCTAGTCCTAAAATTCTTTGGTTTGTGAACTAAAGACACAAAATTCCAATGGTCAGGTGTTACTTTTAAATCTAGATTTTTCATTTGATAATGATGAAGAATTCCATCATAATCTAAAGAAATAACTTGCTCACAAGGTTGTAAATCAATTTCTCCTAAGTTATTCCTAGTAAAAAGAAGTTCTCCTATTATTAAATCTTCAAACTTTTTCCAACCATTTTCTGTAAGGAGTTCTGTATCCTTATCATAGCATCCATCTATTTTGTATTCTGTTATAACTTCTTTATCTAGCACTCTGGATTCTTCGGCATACTTTATTTTTGGATAACCTGTTATCAGACAAGCTTTTGTGTCCCAATAAGAAAGACAACATCCCATCAAACTATTTCTTACTTGATAAATTATACCTTGCCATCTATGATTTCCAATTTTATGTGTAAATAACCTATAATCTTTTGGAGAAAAAGAACGACCACTTTCGCTAAAAATATCAGAAATTGATGGAATAGCTCTTTTTATAGTTCTATGAGATTTCAAAGCTTCCTCTAATTTTACCATAATCTCTCGTCTAGTTAAGTTTCCTTCAAACATTTCTATCACTACCCATAATATTTCTATGTTCTACCTTCTTGATGGGTTGAATACAATAAGTTTCTTTTCATAGAATTCATGAGGAATATCATAACAGAGTTTAATGAGGTTGCATCCTTTACAATTTCCATAACTCATAATACAAGCTCCTAAAGAACAGCTTATCTTATATTTCCCAAGACATTTTTCACAGAGGAGCATTTAAGTTCCCTCTAATTTTTCATCTGGTATTCTCTTGGAAGGATTACTATCTATTAAAGAGATTTGGACTTCCATTATGTTAGTAGAAATAATAGATTCTGTAGGATAAATTTTAAAGAAATGTCTTTGAGCTATGCCTCTTGCTTCATCCTTATCTTTGGCTTCTACTAGAATACCAAGCGTACTCTTGTAATGATTATAACTTATCTCAACTGCAAACTTAGCCATATTACTTCCTCTTTGAAGGATTGAATGTTTTTGATTTCTTTCTTAATTTGTAATCTTTATGTTGTCGTTCAATGGTGGTTAGGTCTCTCATAAATCTCCATAGTTCAAATGTTATGATTCTATGAGTTTTATTATCTACTGCAAAAGATGCTTCAAGCCAAGTGTTAATACTTTTCAATGTCTTCTTATTGAAAGTATGACACTTTGGACAAGATGCTAATCCATGAACCCAAGTTACCTTAGTTATTGCATTCACATAGCCACTCAAGGGAAAGATATCTCCTAGATGGTAAGCAGCTAGGACACAATTTCCATCTTTAGTTTGAAAATCAACATTGAATATTATTTGTTGACAGTAAGGACAGGTCAAGCTGTCAATGATAATAGAATCAAACATTCCCATTTAGCATCCCATCCGAATAAATTCATCATGTATTTTCTGTGTCTTGCTACCATTTAAATGCTTGTTGCCACAGAGCATACATCTTTTAGTTCCACTTTTATTATCTCTTCTACTTGGATTTCTTAGCATCTTCGATATCTTCTTGATTGATAATAGTTCTAGAATGAAATTCTTCATCTTCAAATCCACAATCATCTGAACACCACATTTCTTGGTGAATTTTATAGACAGGTTTCTTTTTCATTGTCTATCTCTCTCGTCTGGATTCTTTAGTGACCTTCTAGAAGGATTGTAAATATTATTAGGTGAATGTTTAATCCACCATTTAAACAATTCAAGATTCCAATTTCTACAAGAATTAGACGCAGTTAAAAGAACAAACCAATCTTCAGCACAATCAGCACAGAAATGATAGTCCCCATTGCAGAATTCTTTGAGAAAGTCCTTTTCTTTTCCACATCTATCGCAAGTTGTCAATGAGCATTCCTCTTGTTTGGATTACTAGCATTTGTTAATTCTATTTCTACATCTTTCATTTCTATCTTACCAGATTCTTTGACTTGGATTCTGATAATCTGGGTATGAGTTCTTGAACCATTCAAAGAAGCAGACCATTGAACAGAAAGTTAAATGCTTGAATGAACGATATCCATTTGTGTTCACATAATCAGCGTCATAGCTATCTCTAGCCTTCTCAACATAGCAACCTTTACCAACTTGGAGAGATAAGATAGGAATATGCATCCATTCAAAAGGAAGCTCATTGAAAACTTTAACTTTACAATTTTCACATTGGAAAAATATTCCTTTCATGCTCACATCTCTTGGAATTGTTTTTTACATTGCTTCTTCCATGCTATTCCAGCAGTATCACAATTAAAGCAAAGACATATTTCTTCTTTGCTCTTGCAACGATTACAAAATTGAGAACATCTGAATTTTTTCCAACAGATTCTACATTTCATAATGAATAATTCTACTGAATCTCTACGAGAAGGATTGACCTCTATTTTAGTATATCTATTGATTCCCTTTAAAACATCAATATCTTGCTTTGTGACGGCTCGTCCCTCCAGATTTAGACAAGGTTAACCATGAATATATGTAGGAACAGCATGGTTGTTCTTTTGACATTCGCCACATATCCATGAAAAAGAACTTTGTTCTAGAAACCAAACTATATGTATTCTTTTCATGTTTACTTCTTTACCACACTTATCACAGCATTTGGTAGAAGTCATTCTATTCCTTCTGTTTTTCTTTCTCAAATACACAGGTTATGAAGTCTTTATCATCCCTCTGACTAGACCTTTGTAATGAGGACAAGCTTCACAAGTTCCCACAGAAATCTTTGACTTGTGTTTAGGACATCTAACTATCCTAGAAACATAACGATTGATTCCTCTTGCTGAAGGATTTAGTTCTCTATCATTATCTGACAATTTCATGTTGTTGCCTCACACTAGGATTGAACTTATTTCTCTTGAATCCTTCATCTATATCGAAATCATCAAACCATCTAAGTTCTGTCTTTGCTTCTCCTTTTTGGATTGCAATTATTAAATCTTGGTAAGTAGCATAACCATGTTCTTTTCCCCATGCTTCCCAAACTTCCTTAGCTTCAGCTTTGGGAAGAACAGCTACCTCTACAATTATTCCATTAGTCATTTCTATTAGAACATCTACTTTTCTTCCCATATTTCGCCCTCTCCATTTATGGTCGAGTTTATGGTTAAGGCTGAGTTGGGGTTTCTTCTTGGTAGTAACCACACTTATCACACTTCAAACCTTTCTTGGTCACATTAGTCTTAGGGTCTGTACTTTCTACTTTTGTTAATCTAATAGCACAGGTAGGACATTTGATATCTTCTTCGATTGAAGTCTTTCTAGTGGAAGGATTTCCTATCTCACGAACATCGCCTTTCCACTCTATGTGTTTAACTGCTTTCTTTTCTTGTGGTGTGAACTTGGAAGGGTTACTTCTTTCGTAAGCAAGGTAAGACATAACTTTCATACAAGTCATAGGACAAGTCCATTTCTTAGTACAGAACAAACAGCATTTGCCTTTGAATTCTTCATTAGGGCAACAAACTTGTCCAGCACTACAAATGTCATCTTTTCTCTGCTTGCATTTGAATGGAGAATCACTAATATGGGATTTTTGTTTTTCCAAAGTTTTTACCTTCTTTCTTGAAAAGGAATGACAGTAAACATTATTTAAGAGTATAGATTGCCAAGGCAATCTGGTCTCAGCAAATCTTTAAACTCTTTTTCTCTTCCAAGAGAGTTAAGATACGCTTCCAAGATATGACATTTTCCTCTGTTTCTATCTAATGAGATTCTATTTCTATTTCCAAATTGGTTATCCCAACATAGAACACAGTAACAGAAATCTTTGTCTTCTGTTACTGTGGGATTCTCACAAGACCCATCACAGACAAAAGATTTCTGACAATGAGAACAAAATCTTTCTAATTTATCTGAGATTCTAGAACTTGGATTGAATTCAGGCATTGTACTTTTCCTCTTCGTCTAGTATGATAATAATACTTTTAATCTCATTCAGTATTGGTTGATAGTAAGGAATCTTATGTTGTTCTATTTTCCAAGCAAAGTCCTTTAGCCATATTCTATCATAATATTCAAAATCAGACTCAGATAAGATTTGTTCAAACCTATCAAACTCTGCACCATAACCAGAATGATGCTTTATGTAATTCCAGATGGCATTTTCTAATTTCTTGAAGAGAGGCATTTTATCATCCCAGAAATTGCCATTGGAATGAATATACTTTCTAGTTTCTGTTCTAAGCTCTTTCTCATTCTGGGTCATAAAAGGGAAAGCCCTCTTGTTATCTCGTCTTGAGGGATTAAGCTCTAAACCAACAGTTGTCGTTCCTAGACTTGTCTCGTATGCTTCAGGGTTAATCTTTACTCTAAGAATATGTTTACAATCTACATGGCGAGTAGTCCAATTCTTACAGCTACATTGCCATTGACCATGTTCTGTGATTGATACTAGATATTCTTTTCCAGCTACACTATCCGAAGAGACAGTATATTTCTTAACATATTTGACAGTCATCTTGCACACCTTTCTGATGGATTGAACTTAGCTCTCTCTAATCCTTTATAACGAAGAATATGATTCTTGATAGGATATTTACGTTTCTCTCCCAAGATTTGAATTCGTACCATTTTCTCTCTCTTGCTTTCATTACCATTTATTATTGAAGCATATCCTATCTCTAGAATTTGTCCAAATTTAAGTTTGCCATTTGGAGTATATCTGAATTGGATTTTATCTCCAACTCTAAACTCTTGTTTTCTCATTCTCTATCCCAGATAAGAGCCACAGTTCTGACAATAACAAGAATCTGGAATCTCTAGAGTTTCTTTGGGTGTTATACATTTGCAATGAGGACATTTTCTATTATCTTTCTTTTTCATCTTGAATCTCTTCTGCTTGGATTATTAAGAAGCAATATTCTATCAAACTCTTTTTGAAAGCATAGATGGCAAATTGAATATGGTTCTGTTGCTTCAAAGTTGTGCTTACAATGCTTACAGATACTAATGACACCAATGACACAAAAGCCTTTAGTCAATTAGGAAACCGCCATGCTTGGGTTAAAATTAGTATCTCCTTTCTTGAACATCTTAGAAAGATATTTAACATAACAATCTGCACTACAGAATGTCTTGTCAAATTCTCTAAGATAAGTTGAGAAATCTTGATGGTTTGGATATGGAGTTGAAACTTTTCCAAAGATACAAGTTCCTTCAGCTACCATTATAGACTTCAGATGAATCCATGTCTTAGTAAACTCTGTATCGAAGCTATGAACTTGACAGTTATCACATTCCCAAAAAGTCTTTTTCATGAATCTCACTTTTTATTTTCTTTCTCTTTTCAATGACTATTAAATTTTTTGACAATTGTTTTCTTTGTGTATCTCTCAGAAGGATTCTTACTTCTAACTTGAACAGTAGTTCCATATTCAGCTAGAACACAAGCTTTGCAGACCCACATTTCTGCATCTTTATATTGATGAAAAATCGTTCTCTTCAAATCTACTAGATGATACCAAAGTTCTTTCCATCTGGGATTGATTCTAACCCATTTTATGCTTCCATCTGGATTAAGTTCCATTCTAGAAGCAGACCAATCACCAACACCAAACCTATGAGTTCCATAATACCAATCTCCACTTAGTATCTTCTTGGTTTTCTTGTCTAGAATAACGTCTATAGTTTTACCACAATCCATGCAACAACGGTCTTTTAGAATGATAACTTTCCTAGCCAAACAGAACCCTCTCTTGAACTTGGATTGTATTTCCGTTCTTTGAATTTAAGTCTAAAATGATATTCATCTTGCCCTTCCCAATCAGTTCCATTTTTGAAAGTATCTTGAAATACTTTCCTGTATAGGGAATAGCAAATATCACAAAGTGTTATTTCTCCATCTTTCTCTGAAGAACTCATCAGAATTCCATTTCCAAAATGTATTCCGCATTTATCACAATAGAATGCCAAATCCTAATCTCCTTTGAATTCGTTATGACAGACATTACATCTATAATAATGAACAGGTGCTACATAACCATGAGGTCTTATTACTTCAGCTTTGTAGATACCATCAATGAAATAAACAACAGAATTACATTTTGGACAATAGACTTCACTTGTATTCTTAGGTAATTGAAATCTTCTGCTTGGATTCAAGTCTTATCCCTTTTGCTCTAAGTTTATTGCAGACATCACAATAGCATACTCGTTCTGAAGGATTGAAATGTTCTAACCAATCTTGGAAAACCATACAATCTTTGCATTCATTTAATCGGTCTCGAAGAGAGATATCAGGATTCATTCCATTTAATTCTATTGACCAACAACAATGATAGTTCTTTATCCTAAATGTACATTGCTTCCCAATGTTCTGTAGGTCTAATCGAGTCCAAGATAATCGAGAAGTCACTTTATTTCCTTCTTAGCAAGCCAATTCCATTTTTCTAGTTCCATTCGCATTTCTGATTCAGTAGGTTGTCTGCCTTTCACTTTTAGATATTCATCATTGATAATGTCTTTCAATTCTTGAACCTCTGCTTCAGAAGTCTTTCTCTGAGAAGGATTAAAGAATTTGTCTCTAAGTTCTTCCTCTGCTTCTGGTTCTTTGTATTGACGTTCTTCAAGACCTCTCTCTATACATCTATCACAGATATGGCTCTTAGAACGTGGAAGCAAAGATTCAGTCATATTGCGAAAGAATTTCTTCTCGCAGAAAGGACATTCAATTTGAGTTAGTGGCATTGTCTTTTACCTCTTCGACATGACTTCTTAAAGATGGATTCTTTTTAGTAGCATCTAAAGTTATTTTAATGCTATCAGAACCTACTATATAATCATCTGGGAACTTTTGTAGAAATATGTTCTGAGCTTGACGAATAGAATCCCCCAAAGACTTAGCTTCTAAAAGAATACAAATCTTATTTGCGTTTCCTTTTTCGGGATAGTCTCCTTCTATTTTCACAGCAAACAATCCCATTCTAAGTCAACTCTCTCAAGTCTTTCTCAAGGTCTGCTACTTGTTGCCCACCAGCACCTTTCTTCTCTTTTATTCTCTTTGGTAGAGCTACATTAGCTGTCTTAGTGTTTTCTGAGAATCCTTCAAAAGCCATGTCCCATCCAATAGGTGGCAATTTACAGATAGCAGTATGAAAAGCTCTCTTGATTATACCAAAAGCTATGGGGTCATCATTACTGATAACTTCTATCAGAGGATGCCCTTTCCTAACTCTTGCTAATCTCATCTCTGGAAATCCGAAAGAACCTTTACCCATACCAGAAGCTATACGTTCTGCTTTAGCTACACCAACTAGCCCATGAGACCTAACTAGATGATGTGGATAAGATTTGACTTCCATTCTGTAATTAGTCTCGCCTATAACTCTAAGTTCTCTGTGGATAGCTACTCGAATGGAAACTATAGCCTTAGCTGAGACTTGAACATTTTTACTAGCAACTATTAGAGCTTTAGCTGGAAATACACCTTTCCTATTTCCAAAAACTGAAGTTCTCATTCCTTCTGGAACTTCCATACTCTTACCTATGAGGTCATATCTTGTATTTGCTCTTTTGAACCGTCTATATACTTTTGATGGTCTCTTTCCCATATTCTCACTTTTCCTTTATGATTTGTTCTTTTATATCTTCAGGAACTTTATTCTTGTAAATAGCATAATAAGGAGGTCTATCTACCAAATACTTTTCCCTCTGAGTTTGATATCGTTTGAGAGGGTAAGACTGATTTGGAAGTCTTGAACTAGGATTAATGTTTAGACTTTCTCTAGCTAAGATTCTTCCATCTTTGCTAATGCAGAGAGGACACCAATTTAGACCCATGAATATTCTATGATTCTCTCCAACATAATTTCCACAAACTACACATTGGAACATTTTGATTCATCCTTTGTTTTCTGTTCCATTCTTGTTCACCTTAAAATGGGTCATTTTCTGGTCTATCAGATGGATTAGAATGTAAACGGTAAGAAGGAGAGAATCTTTGAGAAAGTCTGACGTTATATACTTCACTACACTTAGGGCAGAAATATTTTGTATATATTTCCATGTAATCCCAATAAGCTTCATATTGTACTGACAGATATGTAACTTTCATCTCGATATTCCTTTTATTTTTCCAACAAGTAGGACAAAGCAACTTGCCCATCTCCTATGACATGGTTAACCACATTAAAAGGAGTGTGGAATTTGTTCCAAAGCTTCAAAAGAAAATTGGGAGATTCTCAATCTTCTTACCAAAATCCTTTTAAGTTCAGGTTCTCATAATTTGTATGAGGAATAAATTTGGGTAATAGCTCTATAGAATATGATAGACGTTGGAGAGCTTCTCATAGAGAACTATCTCGAAAATATGTAAAGGATTACGAAGAAAGAATTAAAGAAAAACTTCTAGAAATCTATGGTTCATTTTGTGCTTGTTGTGGAGAGAGTCATAAAGAACTTCTAACTTTAGACCATCTTCATAAAGTAGGTGATAGAACTCGAAGAAAGAAAACTGCAACGAGTAGATATTTGGAAGCTATTAGAGAAAAAGATTTTTCTAAATATCAGATTCTTTGTTTTAATTGCAATTGCTCAAAAGGATTTAATGGAAAAAGATTCTGCAAAGTTCATCATCCAGAATTATATTCCGATTAATTACTTTGCAGAATCAGAGATTTCCTCAATTTTGGGAACTCACAAGAGAACTAAGGTTCTACATTTAAATTTAAATTAGTTCTCATAGGGTTCAGCCCGAACCTAAATTTATATACCATTTTATCCAAATATTTATAATAAATAGGGCTTTATCCTTATCAAGACTGAGGTTATCTCTTACCTCTCATAGCTGAAGTCATCTGTGTTTGTAGAAACGCCTAGCACTTTTGTTTTTCACTTTTTAGAAATTCTTTGAATTGTTCAAGCGTCATTTTCCATCCGCAAGAAGGACAGTAAAGTGTTCCATCAGCCATTTCATGGATGAATGATTCTTTGCCTATCGCTTTGCAATTTAGACATTTTCTAATTGTGTTTGCATTTCTGTTAGAAGGATTATATTTTTTCATTAGAATCTCTTCTTGACGGATTAAACCATTCTTCAGTTTTCTTTTGAATCCATTCATCTGACAAACTAAAAGAATCTCTGACATAGCTGTGAAGCTTCCTATGACAAGAATTACAGAGAAGTCGTAGATTTTCTAAGCGATTGTCTTTCTTATTCCAATTCAAATGATGAACAGAGATTTCCTTTTTACCAATTTCTAGTTTCTTCAGACACTTTTGACAAGTCATAGAATCTCTTTCTAAGCACTTGAGACCATTTTCAGTATATCTCGAAGCTATTTGCTGAAGTAAGACTTTCTCTTTGTTGTCATAATAATATTGTCTGCGTTCTGCTTTTCTATCTTCATGATGTCTATAGTAATCATCCAAGTTAAGCTTCTTAATTTGCGAAGAATGGGTTTGTTTCCAATTCTTTACATAAGCTTTTCTTTTATTCCAATCTTTTCTTTTCTCTTTGTTCATAATGGTTTCTCAAACAAGTAAGGGTTATCTGAACTTATAAGACTATCTCTCGTAAGAAAAGTCTTCAGCATTCGTGCTAACTCCCAATACTTTTACCTCTCGGTTCGGAAACCATTCATCTTGTAGTCTCTTGATTTCTTCGTCATTGATTCTTTCTGATTCTCTGATGATTATTATTTTGAAGCTGTTTGTATGCTGTGCAATCTTTAGCATTTCTTCTTTTGTTTCTGCAACATCTCCAATATCACAGTCAGAGATAACTACTATGTTCGCATCTTTGTATTCGACATCATCGAATTGCTTGAAACCTTCTGATAGACAAGTTCCACCACCTAAGTTTCCACATGACTGTCTAAAGCTCGCATCTTCAAAGAATCTCTTGAGGTCAGCTTGAGCAACTCTTTTAGCTCTAGTGGAGAACAAACACAAGTGAAAGTCGAAGTCTAGTTTCTTACTGCATTCCCAGACTTCTTTGAGCATTGCTAAAGCTTTCCTCTCTGGAAATCCAGACATTGAGCCAGAGACATCTAGGAAACCAAAGTATTTGACACCTTTCAGTTTTTCATAATCTGTGCCTTTAGTGGTTACATAGACATTCTTCTTGAGGGTTACAGTTGGAATCATTCTCAAATCATCTATACCCAAACTTGCTATCTCGCTTGAAGGTATGTTGATATCCAAGAGACTGTCTCCCATTTGCCAGACATCAGTTGATACTCGGAATTGTTCACCTTCTTTCATGAACTTGTCTTTAGATATGACAACGTGTTCTTTAATGAACCTTCTAATCTTAGCTCTCTGCAAAGCTTCTACATAGTCTTCTTTCGAGAGGTCTATTCCTATTTCTCCCAAATCATTCCTATCAGCACCTTTGGAAGCTTCCATGATTTTATCTGCATCTTCCTTTGACCATTTGACCTTTATGCCATGAGCTTGCTTGTTGGGTTTCAATGCACCAGAGCCATACGGATTAACTTTAACTTCCATTGTATGACCGCATTTCTTGCATCTTACCTTTATCTTTGTTGGGTTTCCATTGGCATCTTGTTCTATGACACCTTCTACTTCCCAATCATTAGCACCACACTTAGGACAATTAGGGTCTCCATCTCCATCCTCTCCTTCTTCTTCAGGATGCTTCTTGTCTTCCTCATAGTATTTGTGCAGAATCTTTGCTATTTCTTTGATAGCATAAGGCTTGCCGACATCTCCTTTGTAACATTTTTGAATTAAATCAGCTATCAGGTCTGCATCCTTTTCTGATTTGGGGTCTCCTAGAGGCATAGGTGTAGATTGACTTGGAAGGATTCTAGGATATACAGCAATGTATATCTTGAAAGTTGAATCACGTTTTTGCTTGTGTCCTCCGACCATTAAGAATTGCCATAGCACTCTCCACTCTTCAGAGTTGAGTTTAGCCATGTGAACATGAATAAGATAATCTCCAATCATGTTCTGATAAAGTTGTAATTCTCCAAGTTCATAAGGAAACTTCTTTCCCCAATTCTTGTCATTCTTAGAGATACCTAGCTCGAAGAACAAGAGGTCTCTAGCCTCAAATAAGTCTTTAACAGAGCCAACTATGTCTATTGGATAAATACCCCAATGGAGAAATTCATGTCTAGTTACACCATTGGTAAAGAGCTTACCACGATAGAAAGGTGTCTCTGAGAATATCTGACCGACACTAGAAGCATATAATTCCCGAATGCTAACTTTGAACTTTTGATTCATTCGGTTCACGATAGGTGAAGTTGTTTTCCAAACATAAACAGTTGAATCTTCAAACTCTCGTCTGACTTGCTTCTCCTTATCTTTGGTAATAACTTCCACACCTCTTGGAAGTGTTTTGAACATATCAGGAGTTAAACCTTTAGTTGGTGTTGTTGGCACTCAAATATTCCTCCAAATCTTTTCTATGTCTAGAACATAACCAATTCTTCATTTCTGGATTTGAAAGGTCTTCATTGGCTAACCTATCAATATCTAATTTGCAAGTAAGACATTCTCTTATTTTTTGCCTAAGAGTTCTTGGCATTATTCAGGTACTTCCTCAAAAATCTTCTTTCTTGCTTCTTTATCTGAAAGACCTTTCTCTCGTAACTTGAAGTAAAGGTCTGCTCGTTTATCTGCTCTTTTTAGATATGCTCTTATTTCTTTAGTTGTGATTGGCATTTCTTTTCCTCTCGTAGTTTCCTATCCAATTCTTCTTTCCTATTCCATTCCTCTTCTGATATACAGAGGTCTATTTCTGGACTATCCAGAGTTAGCTTCTCACTAGGATTAGACACTTCGACATCTATATCTTTTTGCTTTTTGATAAGCTTCATTTTCTTCATAGTTTCCAGCATTTGACTTCTAGCCTTAAGATGATATCCTAAAGTATCAAACATCTCTTTTATATTAGTCTGAAGATTTCTAATTCTTTCTTCATCACCAAAGATTTCCCTATTCAGTTGGGTAATCTTAGTTCCCAGAGTTTCCACTACTGCTATGTATTCTGTCTTCTCATCTAGCAATACTCGTACCTTACCTTTCATAGAAAAGAACCCCTTAGAGGGTCTAGTCTGACAGGTCTAAGTTTCCCAACTGATTGAATAGGTCTTTCTTTGGCTTAGTCTGGATATTGAACTTCGTCTTGTAATACTCCACCCACTTCCCCAGTCTCTCTAATGGCTTGGGCGAGTCTGGCTCTGTGTGTAATACTATGTAGTCTCCTAGTCTATAGAATCCTATCATCTGGAAAAAGTCTAATCCCTTATCGTTCTCACCGAAGGTGCTGAACTGAATTAGATTATATTTCTTTTCCCTCTCTGATAGCTTGTCTGTTAGGCTGTCTGAGTAGTCAGCGAAGGTTTGCATTAGAACCCCATTATCAGCGAGAGGAATTCTCAATCCTTCAAGACCTTCTGTAGTCTTGTAGAAAACAACTTTCAAGTCCATATCTTTGACACAGACTTCTTTTTCTTCCTCTGACTTAATTTTGTGATTCCAGACTTTAAGCTCTTCAGTTTTTGTTTTTGCAGACATCTCATTCATCTCCATTACTTTATTCTCGAACTAGGATTTCCTTTCAATTTGGAAATCCACTTTAGATAATACCATCGGATGCTTTTATAGAAAATCTCCTCTGGTGATTGTGCATTATAGACAAATGGTGGAATTGGTTCTCTCATTTCTTCTGTCCATTCTAGCTCTCCATCTATTTCTTCTGCCACAGTTAAACCACATTCAGGACATTCTTTGAGTGGCTTATCAGGTTTGAATGCATGACCACATCTTGAACATAAAGCCGATGCTGTTTTAGGCATAGAAGGAAAAGGAGACATAGACATTTGTGGTTGAGTCTTTGGTTGAGGCTTCTGAGAGGGCTTTGGAAGATTGGGAATTGGTGCTTGTGTTTGTGTCTGAGCTATTCTATTATTCATGGTTGTCATAGCTTTAAGAAAATCTCTCATTTGTTTTTCAGTAGTTGAAAGTTTCTTTGCTTTCTTGCTCATTGAGAATTCCTCTAGTCAGCAGATGCTTTGCTCTTTGTTTTCCTCTTTGGTGCGTATTCAATTCCCAGAACACTTAGGATTTCAGTCTTTGAGTATTCATCTAGACCAGATGCGTCTAGCTCATCTCTGAATTCATCTATCTTCTCTGGACTGATTGAACCACTTTTAGCTATATTTTCATAGTAGGTTCGGACTTTGTTCTGTGCATTCAGAGTAACTTCTTTGACATAGTTCAGTATTGGTAGGTCTTCTTGGATTTCTATCAGTAGAGCTTGAATGTCTTCTTTGAGATACTTTGGAACTGCCTCTCTGGAAGCTAGGATTATCTTTTCCATTCTGTTGAAGATGTCACGATTTCGCCATTGTTCCATGTCTTCGTTGAACACCCTCATCAGTTCTTGTATCTCATTCGGTGCGTCTAGCATTCCAACTTGCTTCTGTAGGAAGATAAGTCTATGAGGCATAGTATAGCGAATTGCTGTGAAGATATCTTGCCATACCACTTCCTTTCTGTTGTCGAACCATGCTAGAGCTTTTGACAGTAGTACAGTTGCTCTCAGGAATCTAGGCTTGCTGAGTCCGACTTTAGCGCAGATGCTCTGATTTCGATTGCATTCTTTGCACTTGATACTCATTGTTGCTTGTCCTATGTCGAACTTGCTCTTGGTGAACTTGCAAGCTGAACATTCTTCCGCAAGAAGAGATAGCCATACAAGCTTGTCACTTGGCATTTCAATAACGTGTATTTGTTCTCGCATTACTTCATAGTCTTCCCATGTGGCTACTGCTTGGATATCTGGATTCTTCTTTCCAAACTTTCCAAATCTCTTCATCATCTTCTGAGCCGAAGTAATATCTGGTTGAAAACAGGGTACGAAAATATCGAGTCGGTCTTCCGTAGCCAAATTCCTAGTCTCTATCTGACCAGAATAGAACTCTGTTAGAGGGTTAGTTGCAAACGTGTAAGTCTTAGTCTTTACTGTAAGTCCAGCATACGTTCCTTCCTCAAGTAGCTGATGCAGTTTGGCTCGGTATTTGTTGCTCCATAAGTACAACTCATCTATAAAGATGTGGTCTTTCTCCATCAATTCCCCTCTCTTCATAATGAGTTTGTTCTCTGCTCTGAACACAGCTATGTCAGGGTGAGCAATCAATGAATCATCTACTTCTGACGATGTGACTACTCGGAAGCTCATAGGCTTCAGTTTATGTGTTTCTTCATCTTTGAGTTGCATTGTGTCAGTCCAAAATCTAGCCAATGAGGACTTAGCGATTCCATGCTCGCCAATTAATAGGATGGTAAGGTCGGAAGCTTTCGCTAGGCAGAAGATTTGAATTATCTCATCCATTCCGTAGAGGTTCTGAGATATTGCTTTCATTTGTTCTTTGATTCTCTGAATCATTTCCGACTGTTTGTTCTCACTCATGTTTTTCTCTCCATTCACTTTTCTCTCTTTCTTTTTGTGTTTTGAACACTAGGATTCGTTTTAAACCCCGAATGGCAATTATCACACAGGACTAGAGGAAACTCTAAATCCCATCTGACTTTTGCAGTTGTGGATTTCTGATTACACTGTTCGCAATACTCTTCTTCTATCTTTTCTTTCATATCTGTTCCTTCATAACCAAAAGACTTAATAAAGTTGTAAACAATATTTAATTGGAAATGATTTACACATGATTAGATTGTGCAAAGATTGTAAGAAAGAAGTTCCAAAATATCATAGTTATTGTGAAGAATGTTTTTTGAAAAGAAGACGAAAAGCAACTATCGAATGCAGAAAAAAGAGTTACAAAGAGAATCCCGAACTTCGTAAAAGAATTCTTGAAGAAAATAGAAATTGGTGTGAAAGACATCCTTTTAGAAGTTGGTCAATTTCTGCAATTAGAAATCATCGAAGAAGAAATATTAATATTTTATTTTCAATTTCTGAATTAGAAGAATTAGCAAAAAGAACAAATGTCTGCCGAATATGTGGAATTGTTCTTAATTATGGAAGAAAAGGGCGTTCAGGATTTGTTAGAAACAGTCCGTCATTAGATAATAAATTTGGAAAAGAAAATCTATCATTTGAAGATATAGAAATTATTTGCTCTCAATGCAATGTTTCCAAACAGAAAATGACTTTGGAAGAATTCATAGAATATTGTAAGAGCATAGTCTATAGATTTGAATAGTCTCCACTCCACATTGTTCACAATATTCAGTTTCTTTCTTTTTCATTGTCTCTCACTCTTTGAAATCTATCAAGTTCTAATTCATTGAAAAAATGTCCTTTCTTCAATTCATCAGTTATTTCTTTTTCTGTACTACATTCTCTTCTACAAACTTTGCAAACTATGAATCTGGTTTGCTCTCTTCTCGAAGGATTAAATTTCAATGTCTCCAATTTGTAACCCTTCATGTATGAAGCCACATACTGAGCAAGAATAAAGGAATCCTTCAAACTCAAAGATTTCTTCATAATGTAATGAAGCTATGGATTCTCCTTTTTCTGTCTTACCATGAAAAGTAAGGTCTTTGAAAGGTGTGAACTTTGAGCATTGAGGACACCAAAGTTCTTTATTCTCTCGGATTGCTTCAACCTTTTCTCTCAGGATTTCTTCCCAAGTCTTTTTAGAATCCATAATCATTAACCTCTGCTTTTCCTTCTAGTATGAGCTTGAAATTGTAGAGGATATTCTCATCATCTGAGCAATTCTCTCCATCTCCATAATTTCTTGCTCTTAGATTTCTAATGTCATGCTTCTTGCCATCAGAACATAATTCAAATCCTCTAAAACCATAAAGATAGAATTCTCTGATAACAACCTTATCTTGGACTCTAATCTTATAACATGGTTCTTTATCTACTGTGGTTCTAGAAATACTTAGATGATTTTTGTTTATGAATTCTTGTAGGCTATTGGAATAAAAGAGACTATTCTCTTCATCCATCTTTTTCAGAAGTTGATATACTTCTATTCCGTTCTCTTCACCCAGAGCTTCAACTAAGATATCAATGAACAACTTGATATCTCTGTTATATTGGATATCTAGTTTATCCCATCTTGCACATCTTTTACAATCTCCCTCTAAGCAAGATTGAAGCTTCTTGACAGTTTGAAATCCCCCATCAATTTGATATTCCTTTCCATTAAGCGGAAGGAAATATTTGTTACCATGCCTAACTATTTGAGTAGAGATTTGAATCTTACCTTCCAAGTCCACAATATAACCAGAAAGACCTTTTGCTAGTACGCATTCCATTTCTGGACTCAATTTGTGAGTTTTATCCAAGTCATACAGTACATCTTCTTTAGTTTTCTCAATCAGAGAAAGTAATGCTACCATAACATCTTCCGTTCTTGTTGGGATTGTTTCCACATAAACTCTTTGAGTTTTAGTAACACCTTTAGAAAAGTCTTTTATCTCTACCTTTAATTGTTTTCCATCTACTGAGAATTGAAACCAATCTTTCTTTCTCATAAAGTATTCTATTCCAGCCGAAAGAGTTCTCTTAATTGCATCAGTCCAATCACCACGAATAGCTTGTAACCAATAATGAGCATCTTCTATTTCTTCAGGTTTCTTTTCTTCATCAGAGACTAACTTGAAAGAAGGATTATCTCGACATGGATAAGTGAAGACATAAGTGTGATTATCTGATGATGTGAATGTAATTCTTGACGTTTCTACTGTAGGCATATCAAAGAAAACTTTAGAAAGACATTTCCAAGTCTTGTAAGCATCTAATTGATTATCCAATTTTTCTGTGATTGCTCTTATACTTGCGTTCCTTACTTTATTTTTTATACTTTGAAGACTAAAACAATTAGACTCTTCTCCACTCCAACAGATGTTGTTATGGTAGCCATTAGATTTCTTAGCTTTCTCTATCTCTCCTATGAGGCTAATAACATCTGCCTTTGATTTCTCACAGAGAAACCCTTTGGTATCAAACTCTCCTTTACTATACTTTTCTTCCTCTGTCATTACCCAATATCCAACTGCAAGTTTGCTAATCTCTTTAGATAGAGGGTCTATTCGGTGTTCATAGTAATATGTTCCTTTCACTTCTCCCAAGAATAGACATTTCTCATCGGGGAGAAGCAACAGAGCAACTTTACCAGATTTGGAAACAAAGATTTCTAGAATTGGAAATAAGCTGAATGTTTCTTTGGTTACAACCGTTGTGTAGCTCATCATTTTCTCTGATGGATTCCTAGACTTTTGCATGGCTTGAGCTAAGTCAAAGTTAGGCATCTCATAGATTTTAGCTTGGAAATCTACCATCTTGTCTAGCTTACTTAACTTGTCCATATATCTTCACTTTCACTATGCATTCTGAACCACAATAGGTGCATTTCATTATTGTGGGGTCAGACTCGAATGCCTTTCCACATTTGTTGCAGTAAACAGTTATTTTAGTATCGTTGTTCATCTATATACTTCCCTTTAAACTTAGAACTTCTAGGATTCTCTCGGATAGGTTTCTTGCAGTAAGGGCATCTTGTCTGAAGCAATCCATTCTTTAGTTCGACCTTAATACAAAGGGTCTTAAGAATCCATTTATCTTTGGAACAATAATTGTGATTAGAATACTTTCCTTTCTTGTCAGTCATATTCATCCTTCCATTTCTTGTATTCTTCCAAAGTTGGCATACTAGGGATATTGGTAACATCTACTTTATGAGCTTTGCACATACCAAGCAGAGAAGGAAGGAAATGCATGAATCTGGTTATGTCTTCAAATGTATAATCCAAATCTTGAACTAGGTCTTCAATAGTACAAGCCATATCTAAGACATCATCCTCTATGGTAGCCACTAACTTTCTTCGGTAGATAATTCTTCCGTCAGCCATAACCTTCCAGATGTCTCTTACTGAAGGATTGACTCCCAATTTGCTTAGGGTGTAAGAACTCTTTTCTTCTCTCTTCCCTAGTCTCTTGAAGAACCTTTCTATTTCTCCATTTACGTCATATTGTTTAGTTGTCCGAATAGTGTAAGTCTCTGCTGGCTTATAGAATATGCTATCTCCAAAAAGAGTAGTAACAGTTACGATAATAGTTGAATGAGTTTTCAATTCTTTAGGTATCTTTCTCTTAGTAGGTTCTGGTGTCTTTGGTTCTTTGCCTTTTGGTCTAGGAAATTCTATTACAGTTTTCCGACCCATTTTTGATTCCTCTAACTGAATATAAGCTTCTCAGGATGATATTCAATATACAGACGAATCCAGAAGCTAACCCATCTTGGATTCAGATAGAATGGATTCTCCCAAGTCCTCAAGTTCAATCATCTCCCTTTCTCTTTCTTCCTCTTTCGAGACTATGGAAAGTGACGATTACATCCTTCCCCTTATATCGTGCTTCCAATGTCTTCAAGAAATCTGTCATTGTTTCTCCTATTTTATCTTTCGTGAGAACGACATAGATTTCTCCATCTCCGCTTAGAAGAATCCTTTCAAGCTTTCCGAATATCTGACGGTTTTTTATGTCTTCTCTTTCTTCTACCATCTTTATCCTTTCCTTCGACTAGGGTTTATTGTTCTCAGATGTTTAGGATAACAGTTAGAGTTCATCTCTCGAACTAATTCAGGTCTTGCTTTAATCTTCTCAGCATAGCAACTTGCACAGATACAATCACATCTTGAGCATAAAATGAATTGCTTATTTTTACCATCTTTGGATTCCCATTCTGCAAGACAAATCCATATCTTTCCACAGGTAGAGCATATTACTTCTCTCATTCTTGAACCCTCATACTAGGGTTCTGTGGATAGAATCTTTCCAAGAGAACTAGAAGCTCACAAATCTTGTCGTAGTGTTCCTCATACCAATTTATCTCATCACACATATCATCGTGTACGGTAGAGTAATCAGACCCATGAAGAGGATGCTTAAATTTTTCTTTTGCTAATTCAAAGAGCTTCTTTAGAATCTCTGAATCAGTCTTATATGATGAATGAGTATTAGGCATGATGTTTTCTCTTCTTAAGATTTATGAAAAACCTTATGAAATCTCCAACAAAAAGTTCTATAGTTATTTTGAGTTCTAAAGCATGAACACTAATGGTTTGTCTGAAGCGATAGAGTTTATGCTTTCTGCATTCTTCATCACATTTATTGCAGAGAGGTTTTCCCCTATACTTTCCAAAACAGGGTTCTCCCCAAGATTCGCCTAAGTTCTCTTTGCATCTTATACAGGTCTTTTTCTTTCTTGGCATTCTTTTTACCTTCTACTTGGATTAAATTGATTCTTCTTTTTCTTCTTAGTTTTTCCCAGAGAATTAGCATAAGTCATTGGATTCTTTCCTTTCTGCAAAGCAGTTACAAATACTGTTCCAGACATTCCGACTACTTTGCCATATTTATCAACTATTTGCCCTTTAGTATTTGTTCTCAAAATAGTGTGTTTGGTCTTCACAGGCTGATGTCTCGGAGAGACAAGACAATTTACTAGGAAAGAGGAATCAATTTGTAGTTTAATCTGTTGTGGTGTTCCTCTTGTGCATCCTTTAGATATCATGTTCATGTGTCTAGTAAGCTTTTCCTCAAACCCAGAATAGAGAGCATCAGTAGTTAGTCCATAACCCCAGAAATAAGGAAAGATAAGAATATTTCCATAAACATCTTTCCCATTAATTGAGATTCCAACATTGACATCACCATCATCATTTTTTGCTACTACTTTGAATTGAACAGAAGGAACTAGAAGGTCTTTATATCTGATGAGCTTCTGCTTGGATATCCAATTTTGAAACCAAACAGGGAGAGGTTTGTTTTTATATCCTTTTCTCATAAATGGCATACTATTTATAACTGTAGATGCAGACAAATTAGACCCCTTCTATTTGACAACACCTATAATTTCAAGTTCTTCTACTTCTACTTCTTTGAGCTTTGCTTCTCTGACTGATGGATTATCCCAATCAGATAGACGCATTATGCATCTAGCTTGAGTCCTATGTACCTTACCATCTGGAAGCTCTACATCGTAGAGGATAGTATATTCCTTTTCATTTGTTTTATTGTTCTTGTAGGTAAGATACTTGTAGCCTTTGATAGTTCCTATCTTACCCTCTGGAATCTTCTTAGACTTGACCCCAGAATGGAACACTACCTTTTCCCCAACAGGAATGATTTTGAGTTGATTGAAATTCAAGTTACTTCACCGATATATCTTAGGATTGAGAAGCATAATCTTTCTATCTTGAGTACAGAAAACTCGAACAACTTCAAAGTTTCTTTGTGTTCTCTGCCAAAAGATACAATCTAAGTCTGGACTTCTTAGCCGATAGAAGCTTCCCTTTTCAATATGGCTAAGATGTTTTTCTTGCTCTCGTATTGTTGGAACAGACTTGAAATTGCCATGAAGGTCTTCACCTAATTTATCCATCTCATCTTCTGAGAATTTCTTCTTGCCTTTTATTACTGCATCTAGAACTCTGAACCATTCATAGCCTTTGCTAGAGAGAGGTAAACGACAACTAGGGTCTGTATCTATCTTTCTCAAGTCCTCTCCCTTCCAAATGCTTATCTTGCATAATCTTCTTGTGTCTTTGCTTTCTTCTCTTCTTTCCGTTCTGGTGAAATGAGATTCATGGTTTTAGAAGATTTCAATTCTTTTATTCGCATCAAGCTCTGCATTACTACCCAAGCTTGCTTAAGATACATCTTTTTCAGAAGCAAAGTTTTCAGTATTGCAACCATGTAAAGTATTGGTAGAATAGGCATTGTTAATGTCTTGATAAGCCCTTTACGTTTTATGTATTTCTTTTGTAGCTCTGCTTGGTAAGCTACCTTATTCATTTTGAATAGGAAGCGTTTCCTTTGTTCAGGGGTCATTTTGGCTAGAACTATTTTGAGCATCTGTTTAGCCAAAGCTTTCTTCTGAGCATCTTCTAGATTGCCTATATCTATTTTGAAGTGTTCCATCTTTCCAACTCTTGTTATTAGAAAATATGCTAGGGTTCTTTTAAAAAACCTAGCGAGAAAGTGTGGCGATAACGATACCTATGAGAACTACAGCGAATATGCTGAAGACAATGCACAATATCATACCGAAGATTCCACAGATAACTAGAGGTATCCATCTCATAACGTCTAGAGCTTGAAGGTGTGTTATGTTCAAAAACCAATCACAGAAGAGGTTAGCCCATATCCAATAAAGATAGATGCCAACAAAGGGAATTATACAAGCCAATGTGATTAGTTGAACTACAAAGGTCAGCACGAATCCAGCTAGGAATCCAATTAGAAGTCTTGGTTCTGCAATAGTCCAAGAAGGATTAGTAGCTACCAACAACAGACCCAGAAAGCCAACAATGACAGCAATGACTAAGCTCGTTCCTCAAGATACGCCATAGGTTTTCGTTACTACATCTTTTTTACTTGTGTTCATTTTTTATTCTCCTGATTATTATGACTAAGTTTGTTCGACTATCTCAAATATCTTTTCTGCATGATAGAGATACAGCCATCTTTCTTTTTGATTTACACCCAGAGCTTCTAAATCTTCTACTTTCTTTATCCAAGCTTCTCTAGTATTGAATCCAGACTTGGAAACATATTTCTCTAGAGAGAGCATTGAATCTTCTGATTCTCTGTCTATCACACAGACAAACTTGAGTTTGACCTTTCCTTTGTAATAGGGTCTTCCGACCAAACTACTCATTAGAAGAGTTGTTCCTTCACTTTTGAGATGGTCTCTAAGAGTAAAGACTTCTCCGAATTCATCTAGATAGTTCATAACCTCTTCAACATTGAAACCAGATGATACTCATATCTCATCACAACCTTTATTAGTTATTATATGGTTTATTATTCTGAGAATCAAACCATGAATTGTAAAGAATGTGGAAAAGAATTCATTCCTAAAGGAAGACGAATAACTTTTTGCTCACAAGAATGTTATATCAAAGATTGGATAAAGAAAAATAGAGAACGATACAGAAAATATCAGAATGAATACTCCCATAATCATCCAAGACCTTCTAGAAAAGATTATTTGAAAAGCTATTATCACAAAACTAGAGAACGAATTAAGGAAGCTCTTGGAAATAGATGTGTTATCTGTGGTGTTTCTGGAAAAGAAGCTTTTCTCATTATAGACCATATTCACAGACACATGAAAAAAGAAGATTGGTTGAACAAACGACATCATTTTCAGGGTGCAACATTAAGACAACTTAAAGAGGGAGAACTTCAACTTCTTTGTAAGTCTTGTAATTCAGCTAAATCTCACATAAGGAAATATCAGCATCTTGGGCTTCTGGAAAAGTTACTAGAAGCTTGTCCTTAGATTCAACATTGAACCAAATGATAGTCATTTACAAATCCTTCCTTAATTGAGAAAATGCTTCTTTTGCTCTTTCCATGCGTTCTATATCTTTGGGTGAAGGTTCTCGCTTAACTTCCTCTTTGAGTACAGCAAATTGTTCTTCGGTTAGTTCAGGAATTCCTTTAGGATAATTTCGGTGTAGAAGTCTGTAACTAGCTGAAAGAAGCTTGTAGCCTTTTTGTTCAGTTCTCTTTAGGAGATTATCATAAAAGAACACTTCTGGGTATTGAATAGTTCTTGGAATGATAGCACAGACCAAGCCATCTTTCTCATAGAAATCTTTGTGAGCATCTGTAAAGCCTTTGATATTCTCTTGTTGCTTTACTATCTTCGGGTCTAGGCAGACTTCCTTTGTCTCAGATAGAATTCTTGGATGAGCCTTATAGACTAGGCAGACGCTTGAGTTATCTATGAATGTATCAAATTCTACAGTTGCTTCTCTTTTCTCTCTGTTTGTAATTATGTTCCTAATGTGTGTAGCTGAAGAATGAATAGCTTGGAAGTCTAGAGCCTTATCTTCTTTTCTTTCCCAGAGCATAACACAGAATCCATCATGTCTAGATATGAATTGTTCCATGCTCATAGGTTTATATTTGAAGTGAGGACTCTGAATATAATCAAAACAAGCTTTCAACAGGAGAGGATATTTCTCTTTCGTTATTGAAGCTAGGAAGTCTCTTGGATTAGTCATTGTTGGGTCTTGAAGTGTAGGTCTCTTAGGACTAAATGCTAGGAACTTGCACACTTCTATCCATGTCTTCTTTTGTCTGATTAGTTCCTCTATACAGACACCAACTATCGAACCCATCTCAGCACCATACAAGCCCTTAGTCTTGAGATAGGCTTTAGCTTTCATTATTTCAAACTTCATGTGCTTGTTCAAATGAGTAGAATAGAACTCAGCGTGTTTAAATGTGTCCTCTCTCTTAGAGAACTTAGGAGATGTAAATATGAAATCTACATCTATACCATCTATTTCCATATTCCAGATGGTTAGCTGTCCTTTCTTTGCTTTACCCTCTGGGAACTCTTTCTGCATTATCTCATAAGCTCGTTGAGGATTGTCTGAGATAACATAGAGGTCTATGTCTGTTGAACCTCTAACGAAAGTTCCTTTGACTGTAGAGCCAACATCTTTTATCTCTATGTTTCCAACTTCCTTCAGAGTATTCGGAAGAAAGAAACCTATGAGAGATTTCAATTTGTTAATCTTTTCTATCTCTTCTTTAGTTGGTATGAAATCTTCCATACAATTCCCTAACCCTTTTCTGATTCTCCAATTCAGCTTTTACTATATCAGAGAACCCTTCAAAATCTTCTAAGTGTGTTTGCCTGTAATTGGGTTTAGTCATCATAACACATCTCTATTGCTATATCAGGTCTTGAACAACGACCATGACTATCAGCGTACTCACATTCAATATTTCTGTAAGAACATTTGTACTTTGTATTCGTTCTCTCAGAAGGATTGAATACTATCGTTTCGGATTTCCGATTCTGTTTTACTGTTTTCGTCTTGCTTCCCCTCTGATTGAAGGGTTCTTTGGCAATCTACGGATTTCAATTCCTCTTTCTTCTAGTAGTTTCTTGAGCTTGAGGAAAGCTTTCTCATCCCATTCTGAAATCTCTTTAGCTACATCTTCCTCTGAGAGCCATCCATTTTCGAGAACAATTTTAACTGCATCGTCTATCAGAATATAATCATCACTTGGCATTCTAATCCCTCAGAGTCTTATCAATCATGTTCTGGAATTCTTCCTTTAAGGTCTGATGCTTCTCACAGAATCCTTCTACTTTTCCTTTTGAGTAAGAGATTCTACATTCTTTACAAGACCCGACACCCGAAGAAATCTTATGAGTCAATTCACTAAAAGATTCCAAAGTCTTGAAAAAAACCTCTGTACTAACTCCTTTTCTTTGTAAAGCTAAAATAATATCGCCAATCAAATCTGAAGCTTCTTTCTCAGCTATTGCTTTCGTGTATCTCTTGGAAGGATTCAAACCCAGAGCCATAATCATTCACCTTAATCGTGACCTTTACCTTCAGTCTTTCTTTTCTCATGGAAACAATAGAAATGACAATTCTTGCATTCCTTTCCCCAATCAATACGAGTCCATCCTCTTTCAACAAAGAAGATAGCTATTGCTTGAATTCCTTCTATGACCAAAGGCAATCCAATAGTGTAAGCATAGTTACCTGTGGCTATCCAGATGAGGATACCAGAAATGATAACTTCTGTTATCTTGAAAGTTATCAGTTTGGTTACACTTCTTATTGTGGTTTCTGTATTTTTATTCTCTTTGTTTTGGTCTCGCATTCTGAACACATCTCTAGGTCTTTGTCACATTGAGGACATTTAGCCCTAACTTCTCTTCCATAGTCTGTTCTGTTCCAAATTCTCTCCCAAACAAAACTTAGAGTCCAACAAATCAGTTCTATGCCAACTGAGATGAGAAGGTTCTCTTGAATCTCTGGGTTTACTGTTAGCAAGAGAAGAGAATCTACTATAACTTCAACTACTCTGAAACCCATAGTCTTAAGGAGAGACCTCATCGGAGTCTCATTTACTTTCCTATGTTTCTTGTGAGGGTTACAGCATTCTATGAATCGTTGAAGAAATGATTTATGTTCTAACAGTCCTTTCTTTCTCAAAGTAGTTTACTCTCCTTAGAATGTTTATCGCATAGCTTATCAATCCAAGAGCCATCACGATGAACAGTAACTATACAATCTTTGCATTTCAAGACATCTATCTCAAATGCAATATCATCTAGATAAAGATTTGACTTGCATTTCTTTACTTTCTCTAGTTCTTTATTCAGACCTTCTAGAAGTTTCTTTCTAGCTCTATTCTGAAAAATACATTTGAAAGTCAATCTTTATCTTCTCCTGTTAATAGAAAAATAAGGGAGTTTGTTCTCCCTAGTGACAAGCCTTACAAGACTTGTCTTTGCATTGTTCAGGTCTCTTCTGTGCCTTTCCCATTTGTGTTTGCATGACCTTCATTTGAGCTTCCATGACTTTCTGCATTTCAACAGGGTGCATCTGCACCTTAAGTTGAGTCTGCATCTGCAAGATACCCATAGCTTCACCCAGACCCTTAAGTTCATCCATGTGTGCCTTACATGGAACAAATCTAGTCTCTGTCTCTTGACAGTTAGGGCAAGTCTTCATTGCTTCAAAGATAGCTTTGTTCTTGTCTTCGAGACCTTTCTTCTCTTTGTCGAATTCTGTTTGTATTTTGTTTATATCGAACCCCATTGAGATTCATCCCTATTATCTGATTCCACAGATTCTATTTCTTACTTCTTGATTTCTACAAACTAGAAGTCCATTCTTCCAATGTAAGTCACATGGTTGCCCATCAGGACATCTTGTTTTCATTCTCTAAACCTCTACTGCTTTCTCCCATGAAAAACCATAAATCTGTTTTCTTAGTTCAAACAAGAAATCAAAAGCTACTCGTTTCCTTCCCTCATACTTCCCTATATTGAAGTAAATCCAAAGGAAAGGATTCATTCTAATCACTATTAACTGTCTATCTCGAAAATGAATATCTACTACAGCTTCTTTCTGGACTCTCTTTCCTTTTGTTCTCATTTGGATTCCTCTAGAGCTTGAAAGATGCTATCCCATAAATCAACTTGACCAGAGAAATACTCTTCTGCAATCTTTCTCTTTTGAACTTGAGCCATACGAACACGTTTACTTTGAAAGTTCATTTGCCTCTCAATCAACTTTTTCAGAGTTTCTATTTTATTCAAAGGAAGATTTTTCAGAATCCTAATTATCTTCACAAATTCTTTATCTTTTGTTTCTGGGTCTATTGTTTCTTCCTCTCGTTTGCTAGGATTCATTCTAAAGACCTCTTTTCTATCAAGCAGAAGAATCTAGAACTAACAATCTTTGACACATTCTGCATCTAATAAGTATGACATTTTCTTCATTTGGCAGAAGGGTTCTAACAGAATCTATGAATCCACAATCAGAACATTTTACAAGACAATCATTCTGAGAAGTCATGGATAATTCTTCCCATATTCCCCTTTTGTTGATTCTTTAAAGTTCTCACACTTGAGACAATTTCTTTTACAGAAAACATATTCTCCTATCTCAGTACAAAAGGTGGGAATCTGCTTCTGAATCTGCTTCTTGAATTGTGGCTTTCTTTGAAACCTTTTGCTTGGATTCATTAGCCAAATCCTCTGAGTAAACCAACATTGATGATTGGTGAATTCAAAAGAGCAAAGAGCATAAGAAGAAATTCTGATTGAGTATAGTAAGCGATTATATTGCTTACATTCATGTAGAACTTAGCATAAGCTTTCCAAAAGCTGTTCATTTCAAAGTTGTTCATTCTAAAGCCTCTGGAAACTGATGAGCCAACTGACAATCTGTGCTAGGTTTATCTTCTCTCCATCTCTGAAAGATAGGACTTCTAAAGGTCTTCTTAGTGTCATACTCTGTTGTGTCTATGAAATCATAAGCTATGATTTCCATAACCATTTTAGGACTAACATAGACATAGTGTTTATCTTCTGATATCTTGTTATCCATGATAACTTTGAATAGAGCCTTTCGTTCCTTTGGTCTAGGAAATCCAACTGTTCCAACTTTCAAAAGCTTTCCTTCATGGTAGAGTCCAACTAGGAAAGAACCTAGCTCTCCTTTATCCCATGATTTACCTTTCTTCTGCATACCCATGACTATGACATCTAGGGTTCTCTTTTTCTTTATCTTCATAACCCAATCTGAAGTTCTGCCTCTGACAACTATGCCCTCATAGGTCTTAACAATCTCTTCAAATATCTTAGCTAGAACTTGTGGCTCTCCTTTGAGGCAAAAGTAAGAAGGAACTTTTCCTAGATGTAAATGACTGAGAGAATGAGCTATAGAATCTTCTAGAAAAATAGGTTGAAGAGGAATTGATTTCAACCGTTGCTCGAAGTTCATCTTGGTAGTTCTCTGGGAAGGATTATCTTGAAAGATTTCAAAGAGGACAAGCCTTAGACCTTCACCGTCTTTCTTATGTCTAAGGAAATCATAGAGATTCTTTCCATAGATAAGCTCTCCAACATAGACTTGATTCTTGTCTAGGCTACTTTGTTCTGCCTCTTCTGTGACTCGATAATTAGTTCTGTAATGACCCCATTGATTGACTGTTCGCCATTTCTGAGATTCAACATCAAAAAATAAAAATGTTGTCTCTCCGTCAAATTTTGGCATTACTATACTATCTTCTAAAATGCTTTCCATTGGTAGTTCTTTGATTTTTGGGAATTTGAACTTAGCGATTCCTTTCCATTCCTTCATTCACAAAACCTTCTTTTTTATTTAGAGTAACCCTTATTAGCTAGTTTATCTATTTTCTAGTGATGATAATAATGCCTTACAAAGATAAAAAGAAAAGAATTCAAATGGTAAGAGAATATGAGGAAAGAAACCCAGAAAAAGTAAAGCTCTGGTCTCATACTTCTTATATGAAAAATCGAGAACAGAGACTTGAAGAGAGAAGAGATTATGTTCAACTTCATAAAGAAGAAATTGCTAGACAAGTCAAAGATAAATATGAAAGACGTAAGAAAGTAATCAATGAATATAAGCTTGGGAAAGGGTGCTTAATTTGTGGTTATGATAAATGCCCTTCCGCACTTGATTTTCATCATCTAAATCCAGAAGAAAAAGAGAGAATAATCTCAAGTATGATAGCTTCTTGTTCTTGGAAGAAAGTTCTTGAAGAGATTAAAAAGTGTGTAGTTCTCTGTGCAAATCATCATAGAGAATTTGAGGAAGGTCTTTTAGACCTAACTTCTTACTTAGAAAGAGAAAAAGAAGTTTCTTTCCCAGAAGAATTTTAGGAAAGTCATACCTTTTTTCTGCTTTCCATTCTTGCATAACTATCGCCATCTTAAACGCCAATAAAGACGTTTGAATGCGAGAATGATTGTCCAACAGATTTCTTTCAAACTTCGCAAGTTGATTCTTCCTGAAAAACAACTTAGATAGAAGTCAATAGCAGTACAGCCATAATGACTGTCATTAAGTTCACAAAGACATGGGTTGGATATGAGACTTGAATTCCATGTTTATCATAGATTAGCTTGAATCCTATTCCCAGACCACAGAGTACAAAGAATTCACCTATGCTGAAATTAGAGAATCCTAGAAACAGATGCATTAACGCCCAGATGCCAACAAGATACCATCTCTTTCTGAAGTAATATTCTTCATAGTAGTTGCATGGAAAGAACAGCAATACGAGTACACCCATGCTAATGAAGAAAGATATCCAATCAGTTGCCATAACTGTTCCAGAGCCACCAAAGAGGAAGTTAGCAGATATTCCTATGTTGAGCCACCAGATGTTAGCTCTAGATAGAAGCTGTTCACAGACGAATTTAGGTATAAACAGCAATGGTAGATAGAGTAAAGATTTCAGAATGTAAGTCTTCTTGAAGCATTGAGCTATGTTGCTCTTGAGGTAAAACATAGAATAAGTAAGAATGACTATCCAGAAGAGAAGAGTAAATTCATGCTGAACCAGAGACATGACTAGCAATATTATGGAAGCAATCCAGAGTAAAGCAGAAATGCCCTTTGCATTTCCAGACAATTCTTTCAATGGAATCTTAGGTCTTGAGTCCTTTTCTTCAAACATTTTTATTCTTCCTGTTATCTTAACTATCTGTCAATGTCTTTAGAGTCATCTCTTCTAGGAAAATTTAGACTGACTCTTACAGTCTCTTTTCTGAATTTAGAAACTATTTTTGGTTCAGGAAGCATTCCATGTTCTTTATTCAGAGCTATCCGCATTCTTTTAGCTAGAGCTTTTTCTCTTGGTGTCTCTTCTCTTCTTTTCATAATTACACTTTCCTGATAAGCAGAATCTAGAAAGTTTTCTCAATGACCTTTTGTGCAATCTCTTCTCTATATTTTTGAATTAGCTTAGTTCTATCTTTCCGTTTAGCTTTGGCTAATGATTGGAGACAATATAACGCCCAAGCATTAAGTTCTTTATCTGTTTTTGGGTCTCTCATTTCCAATCCCTGTTAGAAAAACTTAGGGAGTTTTCTTGTCTCCCCTTAGAACTTTTTCTAGCGTTGAAGCATTAGTGTCTTTTGCCATCTCAGAGATTTGCTTCTCTAAGATATCTGCCTCAGATTCTATCTTCATGTCCTCTACTTTCTTCTCTGAATTAGGAATAATAAACTGTTTTCTCAATTTTTTCAATTCTTTCATATCTTTCTGCACCACAATGGAGACAGACTTTCTTTCCTTCTTTTTCTTCAAATTGTCTAGACCCACAATGAGAACAAACGAATTCTTTCTCTTCAAAAGAAATATCTGTTCTTACTATTGGTCTGAACTTTGGAAGAACTATCGGCTCTCGAACTGTGCTTTCAATTTTTCTATGAGGTTTTTGTTCCAATAAGACTTCAGAAATAAAAGCTATGTTGCTACTAAGAATCATTACGGTTGTTATTGGTGAACAGAAAGCTAAAGCTAGAAAATTGAAGAAAGGAATTGAGGAATAGAATATGACAATGAAATCAAAAAAAGCAATCTTATCTAGAGGCATAGGAATAGAATTGTTGGGAGAATTAGGATTGTTAATAAAAACAAAAATAGCTATGCTCATTAACCAGATAATAAGAAAAACATTTCTAAGTTTTTTCAGATTTTGCTTCTTTTCTGTTACTTTCTCATTTAACATATCTATCTTCCTTTAGTCTTATAGAAAGATTTATTAAAGATGAATGAGTCTATAAGATTGAGAATGTTTATGATAAAATGTAGAATTTGTGGAGACCTTCTTACAGAAGAAAATTGGTATCCAAATCAACAGAAAATGAACGCTAGAATCTGCAAGAAATGTAAGAAAGAATATAACAGGAATTATTACAAAGGGAATACCTCAAAAGTCAGAGAGTGGCAAGATAAGTATTATCAAAATCATAAAGAAGAAATCTCAATTCAGAAAAAAGAATATCGAGATAGACCAGAGAACAAAGAAGCTCATAAGAGTTATTGCAGAAACAATTATCTTACTCTTAATGGAAAACTTGTGAGAGCAAACAAAAGACCTTATCCGAATGATAACAAATGTGAACTTTGTCAAAGTTCTGGAAGACTTGATTATCATCATTGGAATGATTCTAAGATAGAATTTGGATTATGGTTATGTTCTGGAAATAGATGTCATGCTCTTGCAGAATTACTTGATAAGTTTGGAATTCAAATAGCTGATAGATATTTAGAACTAAAAAAGAAAATTGAGGCTGAAAGTGTTTAACTTTATTCTTTCAGCTTCCTTTCTAATTCTGTTGCAGAGATGCTTTTGCTAAGTTCTCCTATCTGTTTTTCAAGTTTGTCTGCTTCTGTCTCAATGACCAAATCATTGATGTCTTTGTTAGGGATAGATTCCATCAGTCTCTTAAGCTGTTCACCAGAGATATTAGCATCTTCCACGAAGAGTTGAATCTCCTTTGGAAAGTTACGGACTTTGTTTACAGGGATTATTTCCCTAGCTCGCATAGTGTTATCTGCTTCTACTGCAATATAGAACAGATGTCTTTCTCCACCTTTGGAAAAGGTTAATTCAAAGGCTACTGCCTTTTTGAATTCCTTTATCATAGCACCTATCATCTGCATATTCTTCTTTGCTTCCTCATCCATTGAGATGATAGCGTACTCACTCTTGCTAACCAGACCTCTAGCCTTTGTCATATCTAGACAGGAGACTTCTGCTTTGGCTGTCTTTACTGTCTTACGGTCTGGAACAGGGAGACCTTTTTCTTTGTCTATAGGCAGAGCTTGTTTGAGACTGTGCCATGTATTGAAATCCTTCTTGCAATGCTCACAATGATACTGAGGCGGTAGTGGTGTCTTGCTTGGTATGTTACCACAATCAGGACAAACCCTAACTGTGAACGTGTCTCTTCCTTCTAACTTGACAAGATGAATCTTTCCTAAACCAACTGACTTCAAGCCAGCTACGTTTATGGATAACTCACCTTCCCATGTATCTTCGTTTCCCATATTTCTTTCTTCCTTTTGTTATTTAATACCTATGCCTTAGATTATTCCTTCTTGAGAGAAAGGAGATGATGATTCTGCAAATGCTCTATCGTTTCTACAATTTGTTTATGAGCTTCCATAGTTTTTGCAGTTTCTTGGAATCCTATCCGATAGATTTCTTCCTCTTCTATCTCTTCTTTCAAACTTCTAGGAATATCAATATACTTCCTAGTTACTTTGATTAGGCTTATGAGATTCAGAGTATAGTTTTCAGTAAGCTCAGTTGTAGTTCTAAGTTCAAGATGTGATTCGAGTATCTTGCTTTCAGGAATTATCTGAGGACTCTTTTTCTTAACCATATTCTTTTCCTTCTTTAGAAATCTGTCTCGTTACCACTTTTAACAGTATTTCTTTCAGCTTGAGTTGAGCAAAAATGTTGTCCGATATAGACCCATAAGAACCAATAATAGACAACTTTTTCTCCACACTTTTCACATGGCATTGTGGTTGTTTCTTCATTCTGAGCAATATGGAAACCATAGTCTATACTTCCCATAGTAAAGACCAAAGTGAAAGTACAAGAGATAGCAAAGAGAACTATACTTAAGATATCTTGCTTTGTTACCATCTGGAAGCTAGTAGTCACTAGAGAATTCCATCCTATGAAAGCCAAGACTATGAGCAATGTTCCTATGAAGGTTACAACTTTGAAAGTGTCTTTCATAAAAATTCCTGTGTGAGCTTTAGATTCTTTCATCTTTCATTTTTCTTTTTCTCTTCTTCGGGTTAGGAACTGACATGACTACTAACTCTTGCTTGCCATAGCGTTGTTGAAGCATAGTTACCATAATCCAATCCTTTTCTTTTTCTGACATTCTTATTCCTTCTAATCTGGAAGTTGTTCTATTATTCCGTTAAGAACAGGTTTCTTTTTTGCCTTAACTAACTTTGCTAGTTTCCTTCTATCCTTCATGGTTAGAAAGATTATCTTATCCTTTCCCTCTTCAGTCTTAGACCATCCAGAAATATCATCCATTGCACAACAGACCAAATAGTTATTCAGTCTCTTCACAATGATATGTAAGATTTCGTGATTGATAACTTCCTCAATATCATCTTCCAATTCCTTATTGGTCTCACAAACCTTTCCATCTTCATCTTTTGTCTTGACAAGAATAATCTCATCTAGGCATGGGTCTATCGTGGTAGTGTGTATGTGACCATCTTCCTTAGTTGCTACTCTCAGGAAGATTGTTCTTGCTTTTGACTTTTCTATCTTCACGATATATTCCCTCTGAGTTGTCTTTCTTTTCTATTACCATCAGGACAGTCTCAGCATTTCCAGATAGAGAATACTTCAAGTCTTTCTGAACAAAGTTGTAGAAGTTGTAGAGAATATCTGGAAGCTTGAACTTGATACTCACAGAGGTTTGTTCACAAGCAACCTCTTCATGGTGTAGAGCATTCACTTTCCACTCTACTATTTCTTTAGGACTAATTCCTATGCAACTTCGAGACAGAGCATAGATGTGTAGAGTTTCTACGTTCCATTCTGAAGGAACGAAAAGAAGTTGTTTATTTATTCCTATTATCAAGTTCTCTTCCCTCTCTATACTAGACTACATAATGCTCTTTGTGAAGCTTTGCCTCATCTATCTTCTGTATAATCTTAGCCTCTAGGAACGCCCATCTTGAGAGACCAAAGATTACCCCTAGTGTGAATGATTCCGAATTCAGATGTTTGTCTTTAACTTCTTTCATCAGATTCTCAAATGCCTTTTCCATACCCAGAGAAGCTTGACCTAAATCGCCTCTTGAAGTCATAAAGGTTTTATCAACTGAGATTCGACAGAACTCTAGAAACTCTGTTAGTTCTTTGCTTACTTGTCCTTTGCTGAAACCTTTGCCAATCTTTACTTTCTTTCCGAATTTGTTGATTGCTTCTGTCACATTCTTAGGTTGCTTTTTCTTGTTGTCTTGTGGCTGTCCATTATCTATAGGCTGATGTCCTTCACATTGTTCGCATTGTTCACAGTTTTCTTCGCATTCTTCCTCTTCATCGTCTGACATTTAATCTCTCCCTTTGGGTTTGCTAAGTTTAAATAGAGACTATTATCTCCATTGTACTAACATTTCTCTTTCTATGACTTTGGCTATCTTCCAACTCTTCAGTTCCTATAGTTATTGAATCCACTTGCACTAGAGGATTCTGTCTCTTCAGAACTTCAGATGTATCTACCAAAGTGTTTATAGCTTCTCCCCTAGCTTTTAGGACTAACCGATTGTTACCCGAACCTAAAGCGGTTAGGCAAACTACGAGATATTCTCTCATTGGTTTACGACCAATGTATATAGTCTGGGTTTGTTCTTGTTTTGCCATATTTCATCACTAAGAGTTTTGAGATTCTATCTGAGGAAAAATGAAAATACAAACACAACAGATTAAGAAGCAAAGGGAAAAGACAGCTCTAAGTAAGAAGTTGAAATTATCTAGACTAGCAAGCTTTAGAAAAAGCAGAGAACTTAGTATCAGAATTAGATAGATTGCAGAAAATTTCAAAATTCTTTTCTTCAACTCATTCAAGTTATTTCACCTTTGTAAGTAACTCAGAGAGGGTTAGAGCTTTGCTCTAATCTCCCTCTCCTTAACAGAGTTATTGGGATGGAAGAGGAAAGAAGTTTAAACCTCTTCCATTGTATTGAAGTCTTCTATAGAACTATGAATAGCTTGAAGAGGGTTAGAGTATAGCTTTGCTATTAGCTCTAATCATCCTCTTCGTGTAAAGCTATTGGGAAGAGGGAGAGCTTATCTCCCTCAATTTTGGAAGACTCTGCTTGTGTTCAGGTCACTTCAAATTTCGTTAAGAATATTCAGAATAAAAATTAGTGAATATGAATTGGAAGCTTTTGTTAGAACCGACCTCTCAGAGCTTCCAAACTGATAAGAGGTATAAACTAAGGCTCTGTGTAGAGGGACATTTTTATCCCTCATTTTGTGTTTTCTTGGCTTCGCTTGAGTCTTTTCAGACTCTTGCCTTTCTCACCCTTTTCCGTTTATCCCATAATTGAGACCTTCCGCACAAGTCTGCACTTGTCAGTTGCTTACGGAAGTTTCTGGGTCAGGTTTGCCCAAACTAATATCAATCTCTCTCACCCAAGCTTCCTGTGATTTCAGTAGCAGGTCTGTGAACTTTGTCTCTCTGTGGTATTGGTAGTGTATAGAACCTCTCGTTAAGCTCGTTCACCCTTCTGTGAGATTGCCTTTCTCATCAGCTATGTTCCTATACAGGACAGAGCATTCATCGAGAGAGGGTTTCACAGTTAGGCATCCTTCATCGCTTTGGAAGTGTGGAAGGGTCATTGAGGCTCTACCATTGAGAGCTTGAAGGGAAACTCGCTGTCTCCCTAACTAAGTGAAAGGGGGAAAGCTTTATATAGAATCTCCCTGAAAAATGAACTTCATTGGTTGTAATAGGATTTCTCTATTCTTACGAATATCAGAGGACTAGCACATTTAGAGAGCATTCCACAATCTCTAGTTAATCTTAGAGAGATTTCATTTAGAACTAAAATTCTATCCTTCTCTTCCAGCGTTTGAATCTTTCTACTCTCAAAGTATTCTTTGGTAGCTACCTTAACTCGTTCCTTTGATATTATCTCTATTCCGCAAAGTTCTCCTTTGTTCAGAAAAGTAAACTTAGCTAATTCTAAGAGACCTTCTGTTTCCTCTGGGGTCAAAGTTGGAAACTCTTTTGTTGCTTCTGGTTTTTCTTGTGGCATTAATCTTTTCTGGTCTGCCTCATTGAATATTAGCTTAGTTCTCTGTCTCCATTTGCAGAGCCACAGCCTAGCCCAGACTTCTATCTCTTCACTTTCAACTTTGCTCAAGTCTATATTCTTGTAGAGCAAATAGTCTTTGAAGTCTTGATAAGCTATCTGAAATACCTTTCCATCTTGAAGTCTTTGCAGAGATGGTTCTACTTTTGCTAGGAATTCTGTTATATCTTCTGTTACTGTCATTATCGAATCTCCGTCACTTTCAAAGTCCTCTTAGGAGACCATGATTGATAGCATTTGCCTTTGAGCTTTGGAAATGCTAAGTTTTCTTGAATTAGTTCTGTGACAGCACCCAGAGGTAAGACCCCTCTCTTTGTTTTGAATTGCTTGAAATAATTTGCTTTGATTATTTTTAGAGCTAAGTTCTCTCTGAATTGTGCAGAGTAAGGACAGCTAGAGCAATTCACACCACTTATCTTGAGCTTCCTAAGATGACATGGTTCTATATATCCACAACTACAGAAAACTTTGAAGTTGCTTGTATCTATTCTAAGTTTTCCTTTACAGTTAGGACAGGCTCGAACCTTTGTGGAATTATTTGCTTGAACCATTATTCCTTCTAGTTCTACTTTCTTACTCATCGCTATCATCCTCATCTTCTATCTGTTCATCTTCATAATCAAATTGTTCTTCAGTTTGCATTCTTCTTTTGCTCCCATTGCCAATTATCTTCTTCTTTTCCAATATACCATTGTTCTGCTGTCTTGTCATTAACGAATATTGTTAGTCTCTGTTTGTCTCTTGTTATTCTAGGTGTCAATTCAAAGGGAAAGAATTGAGCATAAGCACCGTCTATGATAACTTTGATTTCTGAGTTTTGGTAATAATAAACATCTTTGAGCTTGAGCCAAAGTTCAACCCAACAATGGCTAGTAACTTTTCCACCAGAGAATTCTGTTCCTCTTCCGATGTATGTTCCAGACATATAGTTAGCTTTGATTCCTATGCCTCTAAGGAAGTCTGTTATTTGCTTAGATATACTTCCACAGATACATTCATAATTCCCATTGAAGCTTAGTTTTTCAAGTAGCTTATCATAGTTTGCATAGAGGCTTTTCAGAGCCTTTTCTAATTCTTCTTTTGAAAGTTCTTGATAGTTCATTTAGAATCCCTTCTGCATTTCTATCTTTGAGCCTAGTCTGTTTTGTATGTGTTTCTCTGATGTCTCTTTCCCATATTGAGCTAGAGCATTCTTCAATCTCTTAGTTTCTTTCTCCAAGTTCTGAGCTATCGGTCTCAGAGATTCCCTTATTGCATTCACAGTTAGTGTATCTGGGTTTGAGATAGTAAGCATAGCTCTACGAATTCTTAGCTCATATCCACTATCTACTTTCAAAGTCTTAGTTGGGAAATATTTCTTCTGGAAACCCAATCCTCTTTTCTTAGCTAAGTTTTCTATTTCTCCTAGAGTTTTGTCGAAAGCTTTTCCATCTAGAGTTTTTAGGTCTATTATCAACTTCATCCAATCACTTCTCGATTTCTTGTTCTACTTGAAAGTGTAACTTTGTTGAAAGGAACACTTTGAAGGCTGTTGCAGACCTTCCTTCTTTCAGATGAACTATAGCTTCATAACTATCTCCCGAAGCCATAGCTTTGCCTTTGAATATCAGATGGTTCAAATATTTCATTTCTGGGTCTGACTGTGCAACTAGAGTTATGGTAGTTATCTTAGGGTCTGAATTCTTCCAAGTTATTACTTTCATCATTCTCACTTCTTTTGTCTTTCTTCTATCTGATGGCTAAGGATAATACATTTTCTATAGGTGCTTTTGATTTTCTTAAGTTTCTTATTATCCATAGGTCTTTCTCTTGGTTCATTTTTAGAGCTAAATCTATTTGCATAGCTGGCTCTGAGTGAATCCTTTATGTCTGCTTTCCGCATTGCTTCTTGTCGTTCTTGCTCTAAGTTTCTCCATTTGTCTCTCAAATTATTCCTCTTCCTTTGTGTCCTCTTCTGAGAACTTGTTTTCTTTCATAACCTTTTTTAGTTCTTTCTTCCAGATTCCTAATCCATGCTTCTCTTTCTCTTTCTGTTCATCTATGATAGCTTTCAATTCTGGAAAGTTCTCAATGCTTTCTTCAGTCTGAATCTTGCAGACTTTTCTTAGCTCAGTCTCTATTTGAACAGAGAGAGGATTCTGATTTTCTTCAGCCATTCTTATGTCTCTCTTGAGAGCTTTACAGTATTCGATAGCTGTTTGTCTAGCGTTTAAGTTTTCTTCTGTTTTACTTTTCATTTTATTCCTCACTTTGAGCCATTAGGTCTTTAGCCTTTTGGGTTATATCCCCATTGCTATCTATGATACCACTTTCAATTAAACTGTGGGCTGTCCTTCCATAGCAACCTTGAAGACTCCAAGCCTTTCCACTTTTGATTAGTTCTGCAAAGAACTCTATAGTGTCCTTTTCAGACATCTCTCCGCTTTCCCATTGCATTATCTTAGTTACTAAATCTGTCAAAGTTTTCAGTCTCCTAAAGTTCAAACATAACCTTTCCATTATGTCTCTTGCGTAGTTCTTTCTCTGCTTCTCGAACTACATCACGATTTGTTGAATTATCATGCAACGTCAGTAACATACCTATGTGTATGTCTGGAAGGTCTCTAACTCCCTTCCTAATCTCTGAACGGTCTGCATCTGTTCTCCTTTGGGGAAAAGAACCCTTTGTTGAGTTTGATTTTACTATCTTGGCTGAATTAAAGCCAGCCGTAGGAACTTCCCTATTCGGGGTGACTGATTTTTGATTAGAGTCTTGATTCATGCTCTATACACCTTTTTGACCTGAATTGGAGACTAGACAACATAACCTTTTTGCTTTTCTTTCTGACTAGAACTTTCTAGCCAAATATCTACTCGAAGATTTTTATCAATACTTTCAGACTTTGCGAAAAGAGGAAAGTTTCTTTCTTCTATATCTAAGAAAAGTATTCCCTCTTTACACTCTAAGCCATTACACTTTTCTAAGCAGACATCGAGCAAAATGTTTTTCTTTTGTGAATGCATTTAGAATTCATCTCCAATATGTTCTAGAATAAACTTAGCCATGTACTCTATAACTTGCTGATAATTCCATTCTATAGGAATTTTGTTTATGGGTCTGCTATAGTTTCCGAAGTCAATATGATAGCATTCTCCATCTGGTCTGTAGTCTCCGCTTATTTGAAACCATTTGTCATTTGGTGCTGTCATTCCACAGCCGACATCTTTGAGACCTTCCAACTTGAACACAACAACAAACCCAAAGTTACCAGAGCCATCTTTGTGTTTATTGTGGTAAGATTTGTTTACTCTGGAAGCTTTCAAGTCTTTTCTAAGTTGTGTTCCTTTTAGTTCTAAAAACTTCATTCTAATTCCAGCCTCTACAACCACAGTAGTAACTTAGAGTTTTGATGTCCAAGAAAGGTACATCTATCCATTGCTTGAGAACTTCCTCTATAGTGGTCTCCTTTGTGCAATAAACACAATGCACCTTAGTATCTCTGGTTAAGACAGTTTCTTCAAAATCTTTGGAATCACAAATTGGACATACATCATTGTTTGTGCCTAGCTCCTTTGCCTTAACTGTCTCTCCACAATTCTTGCAGAATTTTACCGTAAATGGTAAAGACATTTTTGTAGTTGGCATTATTCAAAAACTCCTTTTTGTTCTAAGTATGTAGCAAAGAAACCCCAGAGAGCTATTTCTTCTCCAAGTTCTTTTATTGCTTCATAGACGTTATCTTTGATTATTCTCTTTACTATGGTGTTCATACTCTGTTCCCTATAATATACTTTCGCAGATTCAAAAGCATGGTCTTTTACAGCAAAGTTTATATCGTACATCGCTAGGTACAACTTTGTATTACTTTCTTAAGATGTTCAAACATTTCTTTCTTTTCTGTCAGAGACCATTTATCCGCTATGTGAATCCAATGTATCTTATGGTCTTTGCATTTGTCACACATTTTAATCAAATCTTGCAGTTCTTTCTTCAATCTCTCTTAGTTTTCTAGCTATTCGTTCTTTCTGAACCTTACTTAACTCTACTTTGTCCACCATTGTTTATTTCCCTTCCCATTTACAAATTCAGCTTCTAAGAAGTCATAAAAGTGTGCAATAAAGTCATATCTTGGCAGACTTAGAGTAGCAGAGATATGGAATACTTCCATTATTGAATTGTCATCGGATATCCAATAGTTTTCCAATTCCTTTACAACTAGCCTCAGAGTTGCTTCTGTAAGCTCATGGGTTAGTCCAAATTCAAAATCATAGTCATCTAATCGTTGGTCTGGACAATAGACAATAATAGTATCTGTATCTGCATTAAGACAGTATCTAAAGCCATATTCAAAGTTTTTCTTTAAGTCTATGTGTTCTAACATTAAATCACTTCTCTTTATCAGTCTTCCAATCAACTGCAAAGTAGAAAAGAATTATTTCACCCTTTTCTAGTTTCTTTGTTGCTTGATTGTAAGCTGTGTCCTTATCCTTAGCCTTTTCTATCCAATCTCTTTGGTTAGTAACTATTTTAAATTTTGGTTGCATATTATCACATTCCTTTACTTTTTCTCTTCAAACTCAATCTTAGCTAGTGGATGGTCTTTGAATCTCTCTCCACCTTTTGTTTCCTCTAAGATTCTTCTAAAGATTTCATATCCCTTCAATAAGAGAACTCCTTTTCTTGTGGGAGACCTAACCATTTCCTCAAATAGTATTTCCTATTCTCTGGGGAGATGGTTGCAAAGTTACTTCCACAGCTTAGACCCAATTCATCTAAGGCTTTCTTCTCTTCATCTGTAAACTCTCCACATTCTGTTTTTGAACCTCTTATGGCAACCCATCCGAATGCTGTGCCTCTATCGTTCCTTACGCTTAGAGTCTTACTCTTTACACGAATAAGCTTTCTAATTAGGGCTATTTGGTCTATAGTGTCCTCTGGTATCTTAGTTTCATCATTACCACAAGAACAGATAGGCACTAAGCATTTGCCATTTGAATTCCCAATCGTTCCATGATTAGCCATTGAATGACTACACTTTGGACATTTCGGAGATATTTGAGACAGAGCTAACTTAGTCATCTCTATTGGTGTCATAGTTTTCTCTTCTGGTTGATTTTCTTTAAGCTTTGGATAATCAAGTTCTGTATCTGACAGTCTGCATTCATCTAAGAACCAATCGTTGTCCTTTTGCTCAGAGCCTATGTTTTTGTAGTCCACTTTCTTAAAGTGTCTAGCAAGCATAGGTTCTTCAATATTCACTTCTGCTTTGGTCTCCATATTCTTAATCCTAGCAAATCTCTGGGTATGTCCAAATTTTCTCTGGTCTCCGAAGGCTATTATCTGCCAAAGCTTTCCTCTGAAGACTGAATTACTTTCTGTTGTCTCTATGAAGTCATTTTCTCTAAATTCCATTTATATCAACTCCTTTTCAGAAAAGAAAGTCTATTTCTTCCTCTTCTGCTTTTTCTTACGTTCTTCTTTCCCTAATCTCTTAATAGGGTCAATGCGGAATAGACCATACCAGAGAGAGAAGGTTTGAGCATAGATAGAGACTAAAGAATCACATCCTTTGCATATTGGGATGCATTCTCTAGGATTCCCATCTAGCAGAGAGACTTCATCATAAAAGACGAATCTCTTCCCTCTAACACGATTTCCACAGATTTCACAGACCTTTTTAAGAGTTATTGGTCTTAGCTTTGCCATTTCAATCACCTCTCTTTATATTTTATTCCTTTTTGTATTTAACACCCAGAAACATAGCATAGACTTGAATAAGGATTACCTTAGTAGCCAAATCAGTATTAGACCAATTACTAAGACAAGCATAGATAAACTGTGCTGTCTCTAGGTCTATCTTCTGATTAGCGAATGCAATGGACTTCAATTCTTGAAAGGCTACATATTCTCTAGGCTCTAGGTCACAGGTCTTAGCCAATCGTTCCTTTTCTGATTCTGGTAATACCTTTACTCTCAAATCTGCTTTCTGGATTGCTAATCGCATCTTTTCCATATTCAACATTCTATTCATCTCCTTTTTATTGTAGAAAGTTTCTTCCGACTTCTTCCCATTCTAGAAGCTCATAATGTCGAAGGTCTTTAGGAAGCTTCCTTCTTATGGCTTCTTTTAAGGTATCTTGACCATCTAGAAAGATTTTAACAGTTCTATGACGAACTATGACTCCATCTAGAAGTTCTACTCGATACCACTTTGCTTTTCTGAAATACACCATTCTATCAACTCCTTTTAGAACATCCATCCATTCTTCGAGACCTTTTCTTCTAATCGGCTCAGAACATCTCCCTCTTGAAGAAAGGAATAATCTGAGCTTACCAAACTTGTCTCTTCCTTTATACTGAAGAGATTCTTATTGAGCTTGTAATTCCTTATCTCCTTTAGCTGTCTCCGTTCTTCAGAAGACAGGAATTTAGCTCTAAGCTCTTGTTCTTTGTTCATTTTCTCAATCACCGCTTTATCGTACTCTTTACTTATTCCTATGACCCATCCTATGATACTTCTGGGATAAGGTGTATGTCTATGTTGTTTCCAGCTTTCACAATATGCTCTTTCACATTCTTGTCTAAGTTCTCTGTCTTGAGCATTCACATCTATCACCCTTATATCTAGTAGTTGAACTTTCTGTTGTATGGGTTGGAATAGTAGTTATGACTTTTGCCATGATAACAGCTTATTATTAGAATTCCGTTCTCTTTACTTTTGCAGAAAACTATCGTTAAGTTTTCTTTCTCTAGATGTGCAGAAATATGTCTTTCGTTGTTCCATGCATGACTCTTATCGTTCTGGGTTGAACGGTCAAATGTTGCAGACCCTTCAAGAATTGTTTTCTTAATATCATCTATGGTTATGTTCTCTTCTCTAAGTTCTTCTTGTGCATGGTGACTTAGAAAGAGTCCATTAGCCAAGAGCTTTCTATATTTGTCAAAGTTTACCATATCCTTCACCTTCTAGTCTCTTTTAATCCATTGCTCTAAGCTAGTCTTTCCAAATATCTCTATGAGCATTTGTCTAAGTGTTTTCTTCTCTAGAGCATCAATACTAATGTAGTTGTCAATAAAGAATTCAGAAAGGTCTTCGTATGCTTTCTCTGCCACTTTAAGGAACTCATTTGGAATTTCCTCAAAGTTTGTTTGGATTTGAGAGTTTCTATGCAGATTAATGCTTTGAATCATTCCAACGAAGTAGATTCTGAATAGGTCTAGCTTTTGCTTGTCAATCCAAATCTCTTTAATCAAACTAATCGGAATCTTGCCATAGAACTGATATGATTCCATCATGTCTTTGCCACAAGAGATATCTGGTGCTACTCTGCCTTCGTTTAGCTTATTCAAGTCTCTAGAATCGAATACTAAGCAAACCCTTCTCAAATCATGTTCCTCTAGTCCTAAGCCTATCTCTCCGTTCTCTATTGCCATTCTAATGCCCTCTTCATACCAATTTTCTTCATACTCCTTCTTTACCAAGTCCTCTCCGTAGAAGTAGGTCATATTACTCTCGGAAACTTCCCAAAGACTTTTATTTGTGCCTAGATAACCACAGAGAAGTATTTCTTTCATCTTATTGTATGTCGTACCATGAAATAATATCATTCCCAATTTCCCCTTCATTTTATTATAGAATATCTTTAAGGACTGACAATAAGTGTCTGATTTTTCTTTTGAATGTTCTTAAGCCTTTCCAAAGCAAATAAATCATGTATTTTGGTTGTTCCAATGGATGTCGTTTGAAATAACCTCTTCTTTTTCTTTTAGCTTGATTCTTTGAGAACCTAGAGAATGCAAGATTTCTTTCGTATGATTTTCTACAAAGTTCTCTTTGTTTTGGTCTATTCTCTGAAGCCCAAGTAATGTGTCTTTCTTTATCTATTTGCTTGTTGTTTCTTAGCCATTTTCGCTTAACTTTTCTTTCTCTTTTCCTTTGAGCCTTTAGATTTCTATTTCTCCATCGCTTGTTGCTTGTATTCTTTTTATTGGTCATGTTTCCATTACCCTCTTAGCATTTACCTCTGTTTAGGAATTCTAATGAACATCTTAGAGAACAAACAGTTCCGTCTATTCTTTGGAAGTTTTTTATGTAGCATGGATGGAATTCTTCTCCTTTTGGTATTTCTATTCCACAAACATCACATTTCATTGTTATCAACTCAAATCTAGGTTCTTTATGATTTCATCCCAAGCTGTAAAGAAGTCTGGTTTGTAGTCTCCACATTTATCAATCTGTGCCAATTCTCTGTTCTCTTTCTTCTTGATTCTGCTTTTAGTGGCTAGGCAACCCTTCTCTTTCCTAAACTTACATCTATCACATTGCATTCTTCAATCACTCCTTATTTCTCAGTTCCTTTTTCTTTTACTGTTACTTTATGTCCTCTTGAAGCATGATGAGCATAGAAATACCATTGTTTCTCACTTGAGACATTTTCTGGACACCATTCTTTACAGTCTTCACAATATAGTTCTCCCATTTTTAATCACCTCATTCTAGAATTGCTTTTGGACATCTCTTGTCAAAACAAGCTTCTCCGAATGTTTTCCATGATACCTCACATGGTATTGGACAATTTGGTTTGATTTCCTTCCTCATTATGTTAAAGTCTATCATTATCTCGTCTGTCATGTGATATCCTCTCTTTTCATAGAACCTTATAGCTTGAGAGTTCATTCTATCAACTAGAATGCCGATTGAAGTCTTGCCTATCTTTGTTAGTTTCTTTTCAGCTTGTCTAAGCATCCTTTTGCCAATCCCTTTGTTTCTCCACTCTGGTTGAACAAATAGATGGTAGATTATGCCACAATCAAACCATACTCCCATATTTGCTACACATTTGAAGTCATCGTCATATTCTGGGTCTCCATAGATTATTAAGTCAAATGTTGAAGGTATTCTTATCTTAGGGAACACAGTCTTGTCGTATTTGGTTATTCTGTTCCATTTTAGCTTTATCTTATGTTCATTCATGTTCTTACCTTCTTAATCAAATATCTTTTTTAGTCTTAAATTTTCTCTAGTCTCTTCAGTTTTGTGGGTCTCTTCATTTTTGACTAAGTTCGCATTAGACTTCTCTTCGGATTCTGCTTCTTTCTCAAGAAGGATTATTATCTTTTGTCCTTTCTTGAGATTAAGCTTCTTAACAGCATTGGCAGGGATTTTAAGTGATGCTTGTTGGTATTTGTCTCCGACAGCATTGATTTGAGCATTTGTCTCAAAGACTACTGAGGATTTAGCCCTATCTTTCAGATACTCATGGAATATTGTGTTATATGTCATAACAAAGGTCTCATCATGTCCATAGAACCCAAGCAGGTGAGTAAACTCATGGATTAGAGTTTCTTGAATCAAATCAAGTCTTTCTGTCTCAAGCAATGTCTGTACTAAGTCATTATTCAAATTCAAGACTGTGTAGCCTCCAGATTGCCAAGCAACGATGAATTTGTTGTTAGCTTCACCAAAGGCTAGACTTCCAAGAGTATATTTGATATCACCAGCACCTTTAGCCATAGTTTGTGAATCTAATCCAATACCAGAGTTCTTATACTTAGTCTCAACCAATCTGAGCCTATCCATCCTTATTACCGTTCCATTCTTGACAGTTTGTGGATATTTCTTCATTAAGGTCGTTAAATACTCCATGAAGTTAGCACAGCCCATCAATATTCGTTTGCCCTTTGCATTGTCAGTATTTTTCACAAAGAACTTTGTAGATAGCTTGTCTTTGATATCTGTCAATGGTTTGAGTCCAACTAGGTCACAGCAAGCTTCTTCTTCATCAGTTTCAATAACCAAGACGTTTATGTTCTTGTCTTTGGCTCTCTCGACTAGAACACAGTCCTTTGAGTAGTAGAAGCCTTTGTATTCCCTCAACAGTCTATCAGAGATAGGTAATCGTTCTGCTAGGTCTTTGTCTTCAAAACGATAGGCATAATAGGCAATGGACTTAGCAAACTTCTTTAATTGGTTGAAGTATATGTTTCTAAGCTCTGGGTCATCCATGTTCCTCATTATGATAGCCTTTAGTGCTTTCATGCAAACTTCTTGTATCTTTGAGTCTGTTATCGTCAAAGATTCCCTAGAAAGCGTTTTAACAGTCTTTCCAAAGTCCATCATCGCAGATATGCTCGTAGTGTAGACAGATTTAACTAAGAGACCTCTTTCAAAGACATCTATAGTATCATCGTATTCTTTTGGTTCTTTGAAGTAAACGGTGGCTAATTCATCCTCTATTTGTTCTTTGAAGGCATAACCTAAGCTTCTTTTCTGTATTTCTTCATCATTTACCTTAATAGTCATGGTCTCTAGATTAGTGTTTTCCTCTAGATAAGATGTTATGGAAGATGAATCTAGAGAATACCTATGGTCAGGCTTGAATTTGATAGTAATGGTTAATCCTTTGACCCTCTCTGCTTTCTGTGTTATTTTGTACTCAGGTATTGAATTCCAACGAATCTCAACGTCATTTGTACGAATGAAGATAGATTCAGCTATTTGCCATAAGGATAGCCTTCCAACTCCGTACATACCTATTTCATTGCCCATCTTGAAGCTCTTTCCAACTTTCTTCCAATCTTCTTTGACGAATTCATAATCCATGCCTATACCATTGTCTGTTTCTGTCAGCGTTAGATTATCATTGTCTATTGTCCAAGATATTTCTCCTTTGAAGTCTGATTCCTTCTTTAGCCATTTGCTTGAACAGTTTTCACAAGCTCTACGTTTCTCGATGGCATCTGCACTATTCTGTGTCAATTCTCTGAGGAAACTCATAGAGTCTCTGTATAAGTCCTTCGCTAGTAATTCAAACATCCTATTGTCGAATTCTAAGCGAACGGTTTCTTCTTTCTCATTCATTCCTGATTCCTTACCTTTATTATCTTCTGACATTCACAATCACCTCTATTTGGTCTTATCTTTCACCTTTCTTTTCATATTCCTTCTTAGCACACTTATCACAGATGGTAAAAGGTTCTTTTACTTCTTTACCACAGTTTTCACATTTGTTCATTCTTTCCACCTCTTTCTAATGTTTATTTACTGAACACTTCATAGAACTACCGTTTGGTAGTCTTCTGCTTCTGAATGTCCTCTCTTCTTCTGAATGAGGCATACAATATGCTCTACATTCCTTTTGATACCATTGTGGACATTCATTGCAGAATTGCTCGTTTGCTTGTAGTATATCCATCTTTTCAACTCCTGTACATTCTTCTTTTTATGTTTGTGGTTAGATACTGAAAGATTGCTCTTAGATAGACCATTCTTAGGTCTGAAAAAGCTAAGAGCCTCAGTATATAGTTTAGATTCTTTATTTCTTTTCTTAATGCGTTCATTTTCTTTTCAACTCCTTTATTCTTTCTCCTTTCCCTATTTGAGACCCGAATAGCCTATTTCAGCTTTGAATGATTCTGTTATCTCTTCAAAGCTTTCTCTGATTCCTCTATTACGGTCAATAGCCCATCTGATTTCAACATAGTCCTTAGATGGGATTCCATTTGTAAATCCATAGGCTTTTCTAATCTCATTCCAGAAACCATCCTCTTCTATAACCTCAAAGTTTCCTATCTCTGTGTCCTCTGCTTGGAATGACGTTTCATCCCACATTAAGTTCCTATCTCGGTAAAGCTTTCCAATTACGGCTTCTTTTGGTATCTTAATGATGATTAAGTCTCCGTTGTTCTTTTCCTTCGATAATTTAGCCCAATAGATAGCCCTTATGAATGATGTTGTCAGATAGATGGCTGAATTGAGGCTCTGTGAGAAATTCGTTCCAGCGTCATGGTTCTTTGAAGGAACTAAGGCTTCTGCTTCTCTGATTCCTCTCAATCGGTTTGAATCTGTTCCATGATAAAGAAACTTAGCTTCTTTGAGGTAGATAGTTGATTCTGAACTATCTTCAAGAATCATTTCCAGATTTCTCCCAAGCTTTTTCTACATTCCAGAAAAGGGACTCTTAATAAGACTCTGGGCAGAGATGTCCACCAATATGACGTTCTACTCCGATATAACGTCTAGCTTTGTCATCTCTTAGGTCTAGAACTTCAATAGGGTCATATTTCTTTGAACTGTCGTTGAGAAAGCAATTAAACTGTTCTCCTGTCAAGTCTATGATTACGTTTCCTATTTCAACCCACCAATGGCTCACTTGAGTCCTATCATCCTCATTTGTAGCAGAGAGTTGTCTATAGCCCATGTTCGTAGATGCTTTTAGCTCTTCATCCCTAATTTCTCTATCAGTAGCAAACCAACCCCAGATTAAGTCTCCATTTAGTATTTGAAGCAATTTCTCCGAGCAATGTTTGCAAGTACCCTCAGAATGTGACGGAAAGAAACCATCAGTCTCTTTTTGGTACAGCTTTGCATATTCCTTTATGATATTAAACTGTCTAGCCAAAAGAAGCTTAATTTGGTCTGGGTTTCTGTTTCCAACGATATTTTAGGTTTTCTCCATTGTGATACTATTAGCTTATGGAATTCCCTCTTTATCTCAGAATTCGCTAAGTTTTCCATATTGTTCATGGTCTCCCTTCTACCATGAATCTAAGGTTATGGTATTAGGCATTTGACTTATTTTGAGTAGCGTTGCACGAATCCAGCCCTTAGTGAGTCTCTCTTGATACAATGCAAATGTTTTGATTCCCAATTTGGTTAATCTCTTCGTTCTAAGCCTGTCTTTGGAATATACGTCTGTTTGATACCTAGCTAACCACCAAGCTCCTTTTCTATGTCCGTTATGGTGAATCTCTAAGTCTGCATTCTTTATTGGTGAAAAGAAGTCTAACCAATAATGGAAATCAACGGTCTGTCCATTCTTGGAACTCTTTCCCTTAATGTGCCATTCATGTTGAAGCTTTAAGGATTCGGCTAAGTCTTTGAGTTCTGAATCAGATTCTACGATATCTTTGAAGACCTTTTCCAATGGACTGAATGAATCTGGTCTCTTTTGGCAAGAGTAGTTAGGTTTACCATAGATTCCTTTCATCGTCATAGTTTCTCACCTCTATTCTCTTTTAAACTTCTTTTAGGACATCTCTCACACCAATAGGCTAACATATCGGTGAATTCTTGAAATGTCTTGCTTTTCATGTTAGGAATAGCTTCATAAGCTTTCCTAAGTTCTATTTCCTTATTCCTGTCTAAGTTTCTCATTCTTTTCACCATCCAGCATTTAACCATTCTTCTTTTAGTCTTTCATGTTCTAACGATTGTCCTTTTATTCGATTGTCCAATAAACTGCCATCTTCCCATGAAAGAAGCCTGTCTATCACCGCATGGAGAGTTTCATGTTCCAAATGTGCCAGCACTAAGTTTTCTACCATTATACTGATTGCGTTTTCGTTTATGAATCGTATTTTTATCTTGTTTTCAATTATTGCTTCTTCTGAGTATTGAAAACAGATATCAAGCGTTTCTTCATCAACAAAAGCTAAAGGGGCATCGGGTTCATCGTTAATCTGGATTCCATTCGTTTCTTCAAGTTCAATTTCTATTCTGTTCATTTATCATGTCTCCTTATCATATGACAGACTCAAATCAGCTTCTTTTTCTATATAGCCACTAACCAAGTCTTCATAGTCAAAAGCATCAAAGGACATTGACGTTTCTGCATTTTCAAGCACGTTTAAGATGTGGTGAAGGAATTCATGGTTGATACTTCCTATAATCCATCGGAGAGACCCACCTTTAGGTTTCTTTGGGATATAAAGCGTTAGTATTGACTGTGAATACCCAAAGCGTTCAATAAAGAACGGAAATGCCCTTTCGTGCATAATCTTGGTGAATAGTGGCAAATGGTCTATGTAGTCTATGGTCAAATCTTCAAACTGTATCATATTATTCCTCCATTTTTGATTCTAACTTATTTCATTCGTCTATATATTGAATAGCCTATAGAAAACAATCCCGTTTGACAGAAGCCTATGATTATGTCTTCGTTTTGTTCTAGACACTTAGATATCTTAGCTTTCAATGTTTGAAGCTGGTCTAAGGCTTTAATATGGTAATCATCCATCGTAGCAACCCATCCAGAGTGAAGCTTCGTATTATCGTAGCCAACTAGCCCAATAGTCTCAATTTCAGTATCATTATATCTTTCTACAGCAAAGAAGCCACGTTTGTTTGCTAGAGCATCTAAATGGTCATAGTTTTCAAAGACCTTACAGTTTATCGGTGGGAATGTCTCATCAGGCTCTATAAAGTTCTTCATTTAACAATCACCTCTTTTCCTGTTCTTATTTTATATTCTAAGTTCATTTCTAGATGAGATACAGCTTTCCATCTATTGTGAAGGCTTGTTCCTTCTGATATGTCAGCTTCTTTATTCGTTTGGCATAAGCTTCTATTATCTCTCTTGCATCACTAGAATTTGTATAGATTAGCCATAGTTTGACATTATCGGTATAGATTTGGAAGTTATTCTCCCAATAGCCTAGACAGTTAGGTATCTCAGTCAATCCGCCGAATTCATGGATTATTTCTGTCCTTACGACATTCAGTTCTAAGCGTTCTAGATTTGAATCTGTTTTCTCATCTATTTCTGTCGTTACTACGAATATTTCTATTCTCATTCAAATATCGCCTCCTTCTACGGTTATATTACTGAATCCCTTCGCAATAGAGGCTAAAAGAATTGCCCAAGCTATTGTAAAGGCTGCTTTGGCGATTTGACCAACGATTTCAAGTATTTCCATGTTCATACCTCATTTCATTCTTCTTTCATTGGAATCTTTGTCCAATCTCTTCCTCTGTTCAAACTAACTTCAAGAAAGCCTATTCTGTCGGTAATGACCCTGATTCCTGACGATATGTCATCACTCTCAAAGCATTTAGGTACGAAAGCCTTTTTGACTCTGATAACGACAGGATTTAAGCATAGAGTCCAATTAAAGACTTGATTCTGTTTGAACTCAAAGTAAATAGAGTCTTCATAAGAAACGCTATAGTTTGCATTATGTGTTTTTGATTTAGGCTTCAGGAATCCATCCTTTTGGATTTTTCTCAAAGAATCTGGGTCAGTTCCATGATAGAGGTATCTATTGCCGTTGATTCTTTGAATGCGTTCCTTTTCTGATGGCAATAGCAATTCGGACATACATTTGAAGCACTTATTCGGACAGCTACCTCTTTCAAGCTTCCTTACGTCTTCCAGACAATAATCTAGGTCTCCACAGTTCAAGGACATTGTTTTAATCTCCGATTCTCAAATAGGCTTTATTTCTAGGTTTTCTTATGGTCTTTATGGTCTTTAATGGTCTTTATGCATGGTCTTATTTCAGAATTCGCTAAGTTTACCATTAAAGACCATGAACTTTTATGGGTCTCTTCATTTTAGCGTTCTTTCTCTGAAAGGAACTTCTTAGCATCCTCAAAGGATGTTCCAAGCCATACACTAGCCATACTTTCGCAATGACCCGAAGAATCGCAATGGAATATCATTACCTCTCCATTAAACGGAGATTTAGAGATAATGAAGTAGTTTCGACCAGCTTTGACAGTTATGCCTGAGATAGCTTCCTGATTTGTTCCTATCACTTCAACTTTTATCTTATTCATTGTTATCACCTCTATTCAATCTACAATTTGAGATTGCGTCTTATTGCTTTCATTGTTCTTAGATTAAAGACGTTTCCTTTGAAATCTACAACAAATGCACTCAGTCTTTCCTTCTTTTCTTGAGTAGTGTATGTATATGTCTCCATTTCGTCTTTGGGAATCATTGCGAAGATTTCTTCTCTAGTGTAACCGTTTTCTGTCTTCTTTAGAAATTCTGTCAATGATTCAACGGTTGGTTTGTCGTTTACGTCATGTATTGAAAGCCATTTCTCAGATAGTTGATGGCAGCATCGTTCCTTTAACAAACAGAGGTCACCACTAGCTCTATGTCCACAATGGTATGATTCTAGAGTGCATTTGTCGTAGTTGTCTAAGATATCGTCTTCAATTCTAATTTGCTTCATTCTCTCACCCTATTTCTCGATTAGATGGTGGATGCATTCTTCTTTTGTCATACAGAAGTCATTTGTTGTCTTATGTCGGCAATCGTAGTCTTTCAGAGTGCATTTGAAGAATCCCATCGTTTCTAAGATATCTTTTCCTGATTCCTTCATATCTTATGCCTCTTTCCAACAACGGACTCAGAAACGAAAGCCTTTCCATTAGAGAAGATAACTCTGGAATGCTTTCGGCTAAAAGCCTCGTTGATTGGGTCTATTTCCTTCAAGACGTTTACTGAGAAGGTCATTTCTGATTTGAACTCAGCAACAAGTCCTAAAGGTCTAGACAGGAATCTATCTATGTCCTCTTTCGAATATCTCATAGTTTTCATCTCCTTTTTCTTTTATTGGTCTGATTTCCAGACGCTTTGTTCATAGGTCTTTCCAAACTTAGCAAAAGACACTTTGGGTCTTCTACTATCCTCAAAAAGCAAATCGCAGATTGCTTTGAGGTCTTCTGAGGACATCCTGACGTATTTGGCTTTCTTATCTCTTTTACTGTTCATTTCCATCACCTTTGTTTGAAACACGTTTAATTCCACCCGTTGAAATAGAAAGGTGGGTATTCCTTAGAGCTTTCGACTCTTGCTAAAAGTTTCTAAGGTATCTTAGAGCTTCTGGTAAGCTAAAGCCTTGCTTTAGCAAACAAGCTACTACGCTGTCCTTATATTCTATATTGTTCATTCTTTCAACCTCCTTAGATGTATTTACCCCGAATGCAAGTCCTGTCAAGGTTAAGAACCTCTCTTCGTTGCATTCTATTGATTCTGAATGCAGTTAAGAGAGATTTACCCTTACGTTGCTTGCGTTGGGCTGCTTTCTTCTTAACGATTCGTTTCTTGGCTACTTTCTTCTCTTTGTCCATGCCTATCACCTCTGTTTTCTTTTCTACCTTTGCTTTGGAACTAATAACAAGTTCCTGAGTTGGTACAGTCTTGGTTTGCTCATCATCCTGAGCTTTCGGCTTTATTTGCTTGGTTGTCATACTATTCACCTTAGATTTTCTTCTACTGACCGTTTTAGGTTCGGACAAACCGTAAGAGGCTATTTCTAGCCCATTACTTGGAATAGAGCTTAAAATGAAGCTTTTAACATTCATGTTATGGTCTCTTATGGTCTTTTCATGGTCTTTATGGTCTTTATGGGAATTCGCTAAGTTTACCATATCAATTCCTCATTTTAAGCTTCTTTGTGGAAACGCTTCTCATTACTCCAATCTTTGAAGATTTGGAATCTGAATTTAGATTCATTCTTTCTTTTAATCTTAATCAGGAGTCCTAAGCCATGTCTAAGGTCATATCTCTCCTGATTGGTTAATTGACTAAGATTTATTGACCGTCTGCTCATTCGGAATATCACCTTAGCCTTCTTTTCTTCATTCTGGATTAATATGATGTTACTTTCGTAAGTCCATTCTGAATATCTCTTGTTTCTTTGAATGGTCTTATATCTCTCATGGAGAATTGCTATTAGGCTTTCCTTCTCAATCAGATAGTTCAAATAGTCTATTAGCTTGTCAATGGAATGAACTGAAGGTTGTTTAAGAACGGAATGACTAAGATAGTGGAGAAATTCGTGTCCTAATGTAAATGCCTTCTGGAATGGACTTAGTTTGTTCTCAATGCTTATCAATTCTGTCCGATAGTTAAATAGTCCATCAACTTTCTGTCCATCTGACGAATAGAGTTCATTTACAAGTCGCATACCCGATTTCTCCACAGGTTTTTCTCATTTCCCGAAAAGGTACTCTTTCCTTCGTTTTTAGGTGTATTTACCACCACATTGTCCTCTATTCATGTTAAGGACAAAGCGTTTGCCATTATCTGAGAAAAGGGTCGTTCTTCTTGTCATTCTGTTGATTCTGAATGCAGTAAGAAGAGATTTACCTTTTCTCTGCTTCTTATGGGTCTGTTTCTTGATTTGCTTGACAGTCTTGACAGCTTTCTTCTTATGCTCTTTATTCTTGGAACTAATAACAAGTTCCTGAGTGATTTGAGTCTTATTTTCCTCAACAACTTGAGGAATAGTTTCTTTTATCTTCTTGGTCATAACATATACCTTCTTTTTCGATTTAAAGCCTAAATTAAGGCTTTTACTTTTTATTTCATGGTCTTTTTCTTCTACTATAGAGACCGAGACCCTTTTAGCGGTTTTCCCTTCATGGTCTTTTTGCATGGTCTTATCTATGGTCTTTTTAATGGTCTTTTTGTACGACATGGTTAATCCCTTTATGGAAAACTTAGCGATTTATCGGTCTCACAGTCTCGGTCTTATCGGGTCTCTCGGATTCTTTTAGTCTCGGTCTCTCTCGGTCTCGGTCTCTATTTGGTCTCTCTCAAAAATTCGCTAAGTTTTCAGCTTAGAAAACTGTCTATGTTGTTTTGTTCTCAGAATGTCTATTCATTCTTAACTATATATCTCTATTCTTCATAAGACCTAATATAAATTCCATGAGGCTACCCGAAATCAGAACCCATTCGGGACAGCGATAGCTCAAAGGACTTCAAAATGAGCTTTTCCTATTTACTGTATAATGGACATTATCAATTCAGTCGAAATATTTTATCATCAAAAGTCCTGTTTTCGGGAACTTTATGACAATATTTAGGCTCTAAATCGGAAAAGGAGACAGCATACTATAAATACAGTTTAATGATATCCCAGAATGCAACTTTTGACTTTAACATACATTTAGGGCATTTTTGAGATATTGTATAATCCCGCAATATAGAACAGCCAGATTCTTGTCTCTTTAGTCAAATGAAGCTTATTTCAAAGAGCTGTGAGGCTATGGACAATATAGTATATAAAGAAATATGGAATGAGTATTTAAGTAAACAACAGCTTTAATGGTCTCTATGTTCACTAAGTGCAAATGGTCTCTTTTGACCTGTTAAGTCTCTAATCTAGAGTTATTTTAAAATGCTCAAGCGATAGGTCTTAGTGAGCTAAAAGAGGCATTTACTTAACATCAATATCCAAATAAAGCCTAAATCTTTGAGTTTTCTAAAAAGGGTTTACATTTGTAAACATTTTTCTCAATATACAGTTAAATGGTCTTATGGTCTTTTTCTGTTCTTTGAGCTGAGGAAGCCCAGAATGAGCTTCTTTATGCCATATTATGAATAAAAAAGGATGCTAATAGAGGATTCTAACTTGATTCTGCTGATATCGTCTTTAAGCTCTATGGTCTTTGACTGTCTATAAGAACAACAATAATGCAAAAACACTATTTGTTTAATCTAGTCTCTATGGTCTCTATATGGTGAATAAGAGACAATATCTAAAAATGATGTTTTCCCAAATTTGACCCATCTGACATACAGTTAATCTGGGCTCAAACTGAGCTTCTTTTAGCCAAAGGACAGCTCATTGATATCGTAACCTATCCTTTAAGACTTGTATTAAGCTTATCTACACTTCTTTTTGCTCTCAAAATGCCGAGACCATAGACAGATAGAACAATGTTCTTTAAATAGGATTTAGTGTTTCAACCATTGCTTTTTAATGTTTTATAAGTCTTTAACCACTAGAATCTAAGAATGTTGTTGTTCATATATACAGTTTATTTCTAAGTTCTAGGAAGTGCTCATCACATCTACAAGTCGAATGAACATTAAAAATCCTAATGTGTTGAACATAACTACATTGTAGTTCTGTCTAGACATATCTACAATAACATGGTCTTTTAAACTGTTGAACACTTATACAATGTGCTTAAATAACCATGAAATACCACTAAGCAGTTTTGAGTCCTTTTGCCAAGAAGAACCCGATTTAAGCCTTGTTTGCCAAATAAAGGTCAATACAGTTCTATTGAGCTCAGATTCTAAGTGTGTTTCGATTATTCGATTTTTCTCTAGTCTCACAGAAAAATAGCTAAGTTTACCTTTTACCATTGCACAGCGAATAGAGACCATAAGCTGATATTTCCTCTATAGTAGGCATAAAAGAATAGTTCTATTAATGGTCTTATTCTGAAATATAGGGAATAGAATGAGACTGTGCTAGGGAAAGAGAGCTTGTTTGGTCATGAATAGATAAAAGCACAACACTCTAGGCGGTGTTCTGAAAGAAGGCTCTCGTTTGAGCTTACAAAAGTTAAAGAAGCTCAAATCATGTCTCTCTCGGCAAGAGAACTTAGAATAATTGTCGTCTTGGGTCGAAGAAGTGTACATCTGTCTAGTCTCTTATACATCTGGAGGGATGCAAAAACTTTATGATTCAAAGTGAGGAAGATAAATATTGGTTCTGTACTATTTATAGAGTCTGTTTCGTATCTGCCTGAATGGATGAATTGTCTATAGGAGGATCTATAGGAGGATCAATGTTTAGAGTGCCATGAGATCTTGATCTCTTGTATTTTCCTACCTGGTCCTTTGGTATGATTGCTCCAGTTGCTCTATTAATCCAGATCTTCAAGTGACGATTATAATAGATAGGAGATCTAAGATATCCACATCCCATACACTTGACGAAATGTCTTTGAAGAGCATGTCTTTCAATCTTGATTCCAAAGTTTATATAAGCTATATAACTTATCTGATTGTACGACAGGGGCTTTGATAGGTTCCAATCTGTGTGACCTTTATCCCTTAGCATCATTTCAAGAAGTTCTACTTGAGGTCTCATATTATTATCCTTGTTCTTAAGTTTACACAAACTACAACCTGTCATATCTGTTCACCTCGTGGACCAGTAAGCTTATGTTTGCTTCCTCTTCTAAATATTGCTCTAGCTTCAGCCTTTGACATTATCCTCATATCTCCAAAGTTGGGATCATTCCAAAATATCTTATCTTCAGCATTGCCTTGTAATTCCTTTGGATAGTTAAATAGTTCTTCCTCTACTGCTGGTTGAGTACATTCATCTGGTACAATCTTAATATCTTTAGAGCCTTCCATAGCTTCCTTCCAAGCATTCATCTGATCCTTCATAGTGTTCTTTGTTTCCTCTTCACGGAATACTTCATATCCACCTTCTTCGGAGCAAGCAATAGCTAAAGCATCTACTAGGTCAGTTCTAACCTTGGGATCTTTCTCCCACTGCATTTCTCTAAGTTGTTCAGCTAATGTATTCATCTGACCAGTGTACACATGTGGAATCTCTATAAGATCTTTCTCTATCAATCTCTTGAGATTGTGATACATTGCATCTCCACGTCCATGAGTAAAGGCTTGTTCTCTAACTTCAACATTAACATGAACCAAAGCTTTCTTCATCATTGCACAAGCATTTGGAGGTTGTATATCCATCACCATCTTTGTAACTTGATTCTGAGTCAACAATTGAACTATTGATGGGATGATCTCTGAATGATCTGGAGTAGAGAATAACCAAGTATTGACTACTCGGACCTTTTTGTCTACTGGATTAATGTCTATAACAATAAGAGCAGTTTGAGAGATGTTCTGTCCCCAGTCTAGACCAGCAATGATTCTTGAATAGTCTGAATAATGTATCTCTGTTGGATCTTTAAGAACTTGTCTAAGTTTTGCTGGTTCAAACATCTTTCCTTCTTGAGGAGTTGGTATTCCAAGTATTCTTACTTTGAACTCTACATCAGTGTAATCTTTTCTCTTTCTCTCAATCTCACTTCTCTTGATCCATGTACAATCTTCCTGGGACCAGTTAACCTTTCTCCATCCCTGGTTGGCAAGATAAACATTAACAAAAGGAGATCTATAGTAATATGGTGTTGAAGCCATAATTATTCTTCCCCACTTCTGACCAGTAATGATCTCAAATGATTCATTCTTCACATCTTCCTTGAATTCTTCAAGACCAGCTTCATCTATTATTAGTAGGTTAGCACGAGGACCACATACTCCAGTCATAGAACATGGAAGAGCTTCTATCGTTGATCCATCTTTGAACTCTATATAGTCTCTAGTAAACTTCAATCCACCCTTCAAGTTCTCTGAGATGTATTGATCAAGTTCCTTGTGACCTTTCAATATTCTACGCATGTAAGTAAACAATCTCTGTGATTCATCTCTTGAGCCAGCTAGTACACATACTGCTAATGGTTCATTCTGGACATGAGCTAGAATGAATGCATACCACAAAGATACAACTGCAAGAGACCATGTCTTACCACAACCTCTTCCAGCACACAAGCAGATGTGATCTTCATGATCTATATCTTCTACAAAGTCAAAGAACTGCTTCTGTTTTGGAAATACCTTCGATCTAGTAATATCTTCAAAGAAGAAATCCAGGTGAATCCATCTAGTCCATTGCTCATCTGTTATCTGTACAGGAGGTAACTTAGGCATATCTATCCTCACCATATCCATTGTCCTACTATTCTAATATACTTTCCTATAATACAGGAAGAAGACCCATATACACCCGTAGGTAGAGAAAGGGCGATCCGAAACTTGGGTCCCTAGGGTTATATTGCCGAACCTGAAACAATGAAACACTTTATAGTTATTTAGATATTTTCCTTCTCGATAGATCTCGATAGATCTTAGATAATGATACCATAACCTTTATATATGTTCTATACCTTATGTATGTTAGATAGGTTAAATAACTATCATAAAGAGGAGAGAAGAAAATGAAAACTAGATCCTTTGTAGTAGAAGAAGATAAATGGGAAGAATTTATCAAGAAACACAAATCAGCTTCTGCTAGACTTAGGGAACTTATTAAGATGGATCTAGATGACAAGATACCAAAGGAGGAATCTTGATGGAACCTAGATGTAAAGTTTGTCA
>Ga0315288_10000322_pt1 | contig 60351 bp, 56 predicted proteins | sample YL17G11_20_MG_FD_203454 | JGI IMG/M metagenome (GOLD analysis project Ga0315288, IMG submission 203454) | Sediment microbial communities from Yellowstone Lake, YNP, Wyoming, USA - YL17G11_20 | ecosystem: Environmental > Aquatic > Freshwater > Lake > Sediment | place: USA: Wyoming | collected...
CGGCCAGCCCGACCAGGTCTTCGCCCTGCTTCAGCGCCTCGCCCGAGTTGATGCCGATGCGCACCGGCACGGGTCTTCCGCCCGTGGGGCGGGCCAGGCTGCTGACCGCTTGCTGGATCTGGATGGCGCAGTCGACGGCCTGCCGAACGCTCGAGAAGCTAGCCATTAACCCGTCGCCCTCTGTCTTGACGGTGCGCCCGCCATGTTGCATCACCTGCGTCTTCATGAGCGATAGGTAGTCATCCAGAAGCTGGTAGACGGCTTCCGACCCCAGGCTCTCGAACAGGCCTGTGTGACCTTCCAGGTCGGTGAACATGACGGTGACGGTCTCATGGGGAACAGTCGGAGTGCGCGGCAGTGTCACCGTTGACGCGCTCTGCACGCTGAATGCAAATGTCAGGTCGCCGAAACGAATTGAGTCGCCGTCGTCTAGGGAAGTGGGACCTTCCAGCCGTCTACCGTTGACCCAGGTGCCGTTCTTACTCCCCAGGTCTTCCAGCACATACCCGGAGCCCGTCCAATCGAGCCGGGCGTGACAGCGCGAGACACGGGGGCTCTCCAGGATGATGTCGTTGTCCTGCCCACGTCCCAAGGTCACGACCGGACCGGCCAGCCGGTGTTCCTTACCGAAGCTATCCGGATGCTGAGAGGCCAAGACGGCTCTCAGGGGCCGCCCTCCCGCTTGATCCGTCGCTTCGACGTTCGTGCCTCGATCGCCCTCCGGCCGACTCACGCGGCACCCCCGGTCTGCTCCAGCAACGCCTCCGCCATCTCGACGTGCTTGGGCATGCCGAGGCGGCGATACATGGTGATGGATTCGTTCAGCAGCTCGCGGGCGTTGTCGCGGTCCCCGGGTGCGTTGCGCTCGATGAGCATGCGGGCGTACCAGCGCCGCACCTCCGGCTGCTCGATGACGACGGGTAACTCATGGGCCTGACGCAGGGCCGTCTGGTAGTGCTCCTCGGCCTTCTTCCATTGACCGCCGGCCGCCGCCGCCATCCCAGCGACGGTCTGAATTAGTCCCGAGGCAAACGCACGTGTGGGGTTGCCGGTATCGATGGCTTCCAGCACCAGGGGATAGAGCTTGGCGGCCTCAGCTCGTTCACCGAGGATGACCAGCCCTTCGGCCATAAGCCACAGCATGATCCAGGCGCCGACGGTGTTGGCCCGGCCGGGCTGGGGGAGATGGTTCCGCTGCTGCTCCAGCATGGCGAGAACACTATCCCTGTCACCGGCGTAGGCCTTCCCAAGGAAGAGGAAGCCCCACGCGCAAGCCATGGCACCCGGAGGATCCAGCTTGACGGCTTCCTGGAAATGCTCCAGCGCCTCCTCCCAGCGGCCTCGCCAGAAATGCACCAGACCAAGAAAATCGTAGGAGTTGGAGATCCAGAGACAGCCGATGCTGCGGCCGAACACCAGGTCATGCTTGGCGGACTCCTCGTACTTGTCGATGTCGCCAGTGAGCATGAAGTCACGAAACCCGCGGGTGCGCTCGGCGAAGAGGAGGGCGAACAGGTAGCCTAGGCGGGTGGCAAGCGGCTCCAGCTCCTCGCCGACTTGGGTCACCTCGTCGAGCCGCCCCAGCATCTGCAGGGAGTACTGCGTGAACCACAGCGCATCGGCCAGATTCCAGAGGTCGCCGGCCGAGCGCAGCAGCTCCGCTGCTCTCAGCCCGCTGTCGACCGCCTCCGGGAACTGCATGAAGGACCAGTGATGCGCAGTCTTGCGGACGAGGACTTCCCCCAGCATGCGCTGGTCGCCCAGTCCCTCAGCCATGGGCACGGCCTGGGTGTGCATGGCGACGGCCGCGTCGTAGTAGCCGGCAAGGCTAAGGGTGACGCCGCCGGTCGCGAGGAGGCGGCAGCGGTCGAGGCTCACTCGCTCCCCCAAGGCGTTGAGGCCGTGGCGGCTGACCTCTAAGGCCTCCACCCAACGTGCGCCCCAGACCAATTGTATGGTCATCACCGCACAGACGCGGCCCACCGCCTCCGCGTCGCCTAGGTCCTCGTAGATGGCCAGCGCCTCTCGCCAGTCGGTCAGCGTCTCCTCCCAGCGCCCCAGACTGCGAAGGGCCCACCCCCGCTTGAACAGAAGGTCCGCCCGCTTCTGCCGGTCATCGGGTGGCTGCAACGATAGAGCGCGCTCGAACTGGCGCAGGGCCTCCTCGAAGGCCGCTGAGCCTATAGCCCGGTCGCCGGCCAGCGTCAGGTAGTGGATCGTCTTCTCCGGGTCGGCGAGTCCGCCTGCCTCGCTTAGGTGATAGGCCAGCTCCGCCGCGTGCTCCTCCAGTGTCGAGGGATAGGCTGTCTGGATTGCGTCGGCCGCCCGTTGGTGGAGGCGCTGACGGCGAGCACGGCTCAGCTCTTCCAGCAAGGCCTGGCGCGTCAGAGCGTGGGTGAAGGAGTAGGCAACCTCGCGGCCCTGCGCCTCCTCCAGCACCAAAGCTCCTAGCGCCTCCTCCAACAGGTCCAGCAGTTCGTCCTCGCTCCTTCCCGTCAGGTGAGCCAGCAGACCGTGGCGGAACTCGCGGCCCAGGACGGCGGCCCGCCGCAGCAGCGAGTGACAATCGTCGCTCAAGCGATCCAGGCGGCGCCCGATGGCCTGCTTGACTCCCTCCGGCAGCCGCATGTCGGTGACGGCGATGTCGGATGTCCAGCCAGCATCGGAATGGTAGATAGCACCTCGCTGCACAAGGTCGCGGAGGGTCTCCTCCACGAAGAAGGGGTTGCCCTCCGTCTGCCGGTGAACGGCGCGCGCGAAGGCCTCCGGCGCATCTTGCTCGCTGAGGGCGGTAATGAGGGCCCGAACGCCCTCCACCGGCAGGCCGGAAAGGGAGGTGCGCTCGTAGAGGTGCTCGCGGCTGAGGTCGGCCAGCACATCAGACAATGGATGCTTGGGGCCAACCTCGACGTCGCGATAGAGACCCAACACCAGCAACTTGGAGCCCTGCAGGTGGCGGACGATGTGCTGCAAGAGGAGAAGGGAAGGCTTGTCCGCCCAGTGTAGGTCCTCCAGGATGAGAAGGAGGGCTGACTCCTCGGCGATGCTCCGCAGGAGGGCGGTTACTGCCTGGAACAGCATGTAGCGCTCGGACTCTGGAGGAAGTTGAGGTGGCGGGGGCAGGTCGCGGAGACGAGTCGCTATCTGAGGCAGCAGCTTGGCGACGATGGGGGCATCCTCGCCCAGCCGCTCCCGCAACATCTCCGTTGAGTGTTCGCTGGCGACGGCCTCTAGAACCTCCACGAAGGGAAGGTAGGGAGGCGCCCCCTCGGCCTCGGTGCAGTGGCCCAGGAGCACCTTCACCCCCCGAAGTCGAGCGTAGAGGGCCAGTTCCTGAGCCAGGCGCGTCTTACCGATGCCCGGGTCGCCCGCGAGCAGATGAAGGGAGCCCTTGCCGATGAGGGCCTGCTCCAGGGCGGCCTTAAGAGCATCCATCTCGTGCTTGCGCCCGACGAAGGGGGCGCGGGCGAGCCGATGCAGGTACTCGACAGCGGGTGGCAACTCCCCGGTTGGAACCGCTGACGGCTGCGTCGCCGCTCCTTCTAGCTCAGCCAGGACGTCCTCGGCGGAGGAGGGTCTTTGCTCTTTGACCTTGGCGAGAAGCTTGAGGATGAGCCGTTCGAGGGCGCGTGGGATATCCGAGTTGTGGTCGCTAGGCGGCGAAGGGGGCACATGGACGTGCTGGGAGATCACGGCCATGACGTTCTGCCCTCTGAACGGCGGCCGGCCGGTGACGAGCTCATAGAGCAGGCAGCCCAAGGAATAGAGATCGCTTCGGGCGTCGACCGCCTGGCCCTGGGCTTGCTCTGGTGCCATGTAGGCTGCGGTGCCCATGACCGTGCCCGTCATCGTAAGGCGTGAGCGGTCAATGGCCAAGGCCAGGCCGAAGTCGCCCAGCTTGGCGCTCCCGTCCCTACTCAGCCAGACGTTACTGGGCTTGAGGTCGCGGTGAACGATGCCCTGGCTGTGGGCGAAAGCCAGGGCGCCGCATAGGTCCTTGGCGATGGACAGAGCCCGGTCGAGGGATAAAGGCCCGGCGGCCCTGCCCAGCTCCTGGCGCAGGTCGCCGCCTGGCATGTACTCACAGACAATGTAAGGCGTGCCATCTTGGTCGCCCGTGTCGTGAATGGTGACGATGTTGGGATGGGCGAGGCGGGCCATCGCCTGCCCCTCCCGCCTGATACGCGAGAGACTATCGGGATCCATCGCCTCCTTCTTGATGAGGGCGAAAGCGCAGTCGCGGTCTAGGGCCTCGTCGCGGACCAGATAGACAGTCTTCTGGCCGCCCTCGCCCAGGAGTCGCTTGACAGTGTATCGGCCGGAGACGAAGGACAGGCCGGGGGTATCGACGAAAAGTGTAGAGCTGAGGTCAGAGTCGACGTCCTGGGACTCGTCAGGCGCTCGTTCTAGGGGAACGGGCAACAGGAGCGCGCCGCACTTCTTACAGGACGAAGCATCCTTAGGGTTTTGGTGGCCGCAGGATGAACAAAGCACTCTGACCGCCCCTGATCTGCACGCATGGACGCAGCTCCATAGTGAGTGAAAGCCTGGGCGTTGTCAACGTGGGCGGGCGCGGCCGGCTGTCCTAGGCCCCGGGGCTCATACCACCAGCAGAACCATCGACAGCCGCACTACTCCCTGTGCCTCTCCCTCGGATTCTCAACTGCCTCCTCCCTTGTTGGCGAACTGTTGGCATTCTGTCATTGTTTCCTATCACTGAGGGCTCTTACGATTCGAGGCGGAGCAGTTCGCGCGGGGGAGTGATGCAGGTTATCGAGATTGGCTCGAAGACAGACCGCGGCAAGCGCCGTCCACGGAACGAGGACGCGGTGTTGATTCGCTTTAAGGAGCATCCTTCTGGCGAGGCAAGACCTGTCTATCTCCTGGCCGTCGCCGATGGAATGGGCGGTGTGGCCGGCGGACATGTCGCCAGCAGAGAAGCCGTCCGGGCCTTGGGGAACACGTTTCGGAAGGGCCAGGAGTCGCACCCTCAAGGGCTGCTGCGAGATGGGTTCCGCGGCGCCAACGCCCGCATACGCCGCCTCGCGGACCAAAGGCCTGGCCTCCAAGGCATGTGCACCACTCTTGTTGCCGTCATCGTCTCTGAAGGGCAGGCATGGGTAGCGAACGTCGGCGACAGCCGCGCCTACCTCATAGGAAATGACCAAATCCGGAGGCTCACGGAGGACCACACCTGGGTGGCCGAGCAGGTCAAGGCGGGTCGAATGACGGAGGAAGAGGCTGCGACCAGCCCCCGCCGCAACATCATCACGCGTTGCCTCGGATCGCAGGAGACACTCAACGTTGACTTGCTTCCACCCTTGTCTCTCCAGCCTGATGACGTGGTGGTGCTCTGTTCCGACGGCCTCACTGGTGTTGTGAGTGAGGCAGAGATCGCGGCCGTGTGCTCTCACACGCCGGCGGCCGGGGCCGCGCAGGAACTTGTCAATCTGGCAAACCGACGCGGCGGCCCAGACAACATCTCGGTTATCGTCGGTCGGGTCCATCACACAGCCGCCGAGACGCCGAGCGCGGAGCTCGGCGGCAGCCAGAGATGGCGAGCATCGTAGACGTGCTGACGATAAGCATGGCTGAAGAACCGGTTTCGCCTTCTCCCTTGTCAGCGCTCGCGCGTGCGGATAGGATGAGGGCCGCCGGGAGTTAAGGAAGAAGGTCGAACATGGAGGAACCGCTATGAAGATTTCAAGCCTGGGCAGGGCCCTGCTCCTTGGCACATGCCTGGCATTGCTGGCAGCGGCTTGCCAGGAGGAGGAACGGGGGACCCCCATCCCCGGCGGCACACCGACCGCTGCGGTCAGCGGCACTCCTACCGCCACCGCGGAGGTCCCCGGCATTACTGATACAGAGATAATCCTCGGCAGCCACTTCGCCCTTAGCGGCACCTGGGGGGCAGCGTACGCCCCCACGATCGGAGGCGTTAAGGCCTACTTCGAATACGTCAATGCGGAGAAGGGGGGCGTTTGCGGCCGCAACATCGTCCTCAAGGTGGAGGACGATCAGTTCCTCCCGGCCGGAGCGGTCGAGGCGGTCAGGAAACTGCTGGATCGAGACAACGTATTCGCTATCGTCGCCGGTCTGGGGGCAGCCGCCCATTCGGCCGTCTGGGAGGACCTCAACGAAAAAGGGGTGCCCGACTTGTGGATCATGGCGGGGAACCACAAATTCGCTGTTGAGCCCGAAAAGCACCCTTGGTCGGTTGCTCTCTTGCCAGACTTCTATGTCGAAGGGACGATCTTCGGCAGGTACATCTCCGAGAATATGCCCGGCAAGAAGGTCGGCATCATCTACGAGAACGACGAGTATGGCAGGGATGAACTGGCCGGTCTGAAGAATGGCCTGGAAGCAACCCTGAACGAGCTGGTGTCCGAGCAAAGCTATGACATCACCGACGTCGGCATCCGGTCCCAGGTCACTAACCTGGAGCATGCCGGCGCAGAAGTGGTGGTCGGCGCCTGTCTCCCACCATCGTGTGCTCAGCTCGTCCGGGAGGCCGACCGCCTGGGCTGGCACCCCCAGTTCTTCATGAGCTACGTCAATTCTGACCCCATGATGTTCCAGTATGCCCCGCCGGAGCTCATGGAGGGGGTCATCACTCTTCAGGGCAACAAGCTGTCGGACTGGACCGACGACCCAGCGGTGGCGGAGCACCACCGGATCATGGAGGACTACGGTGAGTTCGTCCCCGGTAACTTCACCATAGCCGGCCAAAACGCGGCGGAATTGACCGTCGAGGCCTTGAGCAGGACCTGCGATAACCTGACGCGAGAGGGCCTGATGGACGCCGTCCACTCCTTGCAGGACTACCAGCTCGATCTCACCTTGCCGGGCATCACCATCACTCTGAGCCCGACGGACCACTTGGTCGTTGAAGCGATGAAGATGCTGAGGGCTACGGTAGTTGACGGCAAGGGCAAGTGGGAGTACTTCGGCGAGTTACTCTCGTTCAGGGACTAGAAGACAACGGCCGCGCGAGGCCCTGCAGGTGCTCCTGAGCCAGGACGTGCCCATCACCGGCGCCGAGGCCCCGACAGCGACGGCCACGCCTCTGCTGGCAGTGAGCCCAACCGCTGCGCCTGTTGCGGAGACACTAGCACCGACTGCCATGACGCCTCCAGCTGGAAAGGCAGGGTCTACATCAGGCACGTCCTGGCCGTGGTGGCCGCTGGCGGTTGCTGGAGGGGCTGCCGGTGCAGTGGCAGGTGTGCTGCTGGCATACCGGCGCCTGCGCTGAGGGCGTGCAGCCTCACGCTCAATACCTAGTGGGCATTGATCAGCCGCGCGGTGGACGTCTGCCGCTGGGGGCATTGGAGCTTTCAGCGTGTTGACCGCGGGCAGCCGTCAGACTATCATCATCTTTGTCTGGAGGGCATCTTGTACGGTACGCCAGGCTGGCGCGGAGGAGCTAGCGGGCCTCGAACAAGAGCCGTAAATCGTACGCCGCATAACTGGCGGCTAAGCCGTACGTGCGGTGGGGTTCTGCAGATAGCGTGCTAGGCCGCAGAGGCTTTGCTATCTCCGGAGCCGGGTGCGTGGGTTCGAGTCCCGCCGGGGGTGCCATGATCTTGCACGAAGTCAAACCAGGAGGTGAACTCCTCTGAGCAGAGAGCAACGTCGGCGGAGGCGACTGAGAGGGACCTTACGGCGTGAGCCACTGGCGGCCCACACGAAGACCAAGGCGCCTTTCCCTATCTCCCTTCTTTTCGAAGTCAAGCTGTTCTACTGGATAGCCCTAGTGATCATGGTGGTGAGCGTTGCGGCGGGGGCTTTGGCAACCAGGAACACGAGTAACAGCTCGTCAACAGCCACGCCGCCGCCCGCGGAGGCGACGGAGACCCCAGTAGAGGGCGATCAGCGCCAGGTCAAGAGCTATGACGCCGAGCCGCAGATGAGCATTGACTCGGCGAAGACGTACACCGCCGTGATTAAGACCGACAAGGGGGACATCCGCCTGGAACTCTTCGCCAGCGAGGCGCCTCACGCGGTGAATAGTTTCGTGTTCCTGGCCCGCGATGGCTTCTACGACGGCCTGACCTTCTACCGGGTGCTTCCCGGGTTCGTGGCCCAAGCCGGCGATCCGACCTGCACCACCGATCCCACCGTCACTTGCACAGAAAGCGGGGGCCCGGGCTACTTCCTGCCGCGAGAAGACAGCGGTCACACCCACGACGCGGGGGTGCTGGCTATGGGCGCACCCCAGGGCGGCGAGGAAGTCAGCGGGAGCCAGTTTTACATAACCTATGCCTCCGAGAGCCACCTGGACGGCAGGGATACCGTCTTCGGGCGCGTGGTTGGTGGGCAGGACGTGCTCGACTCGCTCACCGGCCGCGACGACAGCGATCCCGCCGCGCAACCTGGCGACAAGATCCTGTCGATCGCCATCGAAGAATCGTAAGGGGCGGCTCGCGAGCCGCCCCTACGTGGGTCGTGGGTCTGGTATCGGCGTTAGTGGCTCAAGGGGGAGCCGTTGGGCGGAGGTGGCGCCTTTCCTTCCTCGCTCCTGGGCTCAGTCTTGGCCGGCGCTTCTTCCTTCGACCCGTCGCGCACCTCGCGGCGGAATTCCCGAATGCTGCGGCCCAAGGCGCCGCCGACGTCGGCCACCCGGCTGACGCCGAAGATGAGCAGGAGCACCAGGACGATAAGTCCGATCTCCAGAGGCCCTATGCTTTGAAACACGAGTGCTGGCATTCCTTCCTGGCTCCTCCCACGCTTCTCAGGATAGCATCAACCGGCGGGGGCAGCAAGCGGTTGGCCGCTATCTACCCTCGGCCCCTCGTTCGATCAAGAACATCATCGCCATGAAGAGAGCGGTCGCGGCCACAGCGATGAGCCCTGCCACCCACAGGCCGCCCACCAGCGCCAGGATGGCGATGGCCGCCGCCAGGGCCATGCCGGACACAGCCACGATGCGTCCGACCACCACGGGCAAGGCTATTCGCTGCTTGTACATGTCTCTTCCATGATAGCACCTCGGCGCGACCGGTGGCGATGACTGGTCGCACGAGGGCAAGGAAAGAGGCAGTTGATAGTAGGAGGAGGCTGGTCGGGGTGGGCGGATTCGAACCGCCGACCTCGTGGTCCCAAACCACGCGCTCTAACCTGGCTGAGCTACACCCCGCGGCGCGCCACGCCCAGCCTACATCCAGTTCGGCCGGCGGGTCAACGGGGCGCGGTTGGGTTGTCGGGGCTGCGGAGCGACTGGCGCGGCTCCTGTCGGTGGTGATGGCCGACACTGACCGGAAGCTCGGAGTGGATTGCCTCCATGAAGGCGTCCACCAGCTGGGGGTCCCACTGACGGCCGGCGCCGCGCCTCAGCTCGCGGAGGGCCTGGGCGTTGCTCAGTGGCGCCCGATACGGCCGCCGGCTGGTCATGGCGTCGAAGGCGTCGGCGATGGCGACGATGCGTGCTCCCAAGGGGATGTCCTCGCCGCGCAGGCCGTCGGGGTAGCCTTGGCCGTCGAAGCGTTCGTGGTGGTGGTAGACGATAGGATACGCTTCGTGAAGGAAGCTCACCCGCTTGCAGAGCTGTCCACCAATGTAGGGGTGGAGACGGATCTCGGCCCATTCCGGGGGTGTGAGCTTGCCTGGTTTCTTGAGTACGGAATCCGACACGCCGATCTTACCCACATCGTGAAGGGCGGCGCCGCAGCGGATAGTTTCCTTCTCGATATCGTTGAGGTTAAGGAAGGCCGCCAGCAGGTCGGCGTAGCCGGCCAGGTGGCGACAGTGGTCGCCGGTATACGGATCGCGACTCTCGATCGCTTCGGCCATGGCGAAGACGGTGTCCAGGGCCAGGCCTTTGAACAGAGTCCGATGATGCACGTTCTGGATACACACCGATAGCTGGTTGGCGAAGCGGGCCGTCTGTTCCAAGCGCTCGCCGCTGAAGCCATCCTCGGCGAAGCAGGCCATCAGGGCACCGATACAGTGACCGTTCCCCATGATCGGCGCCGCCACGGCAGAAGTGCCGATGGGGCGCGTGGCGAAGAACTCCGAACCACGGAGTACGTTCTCGCTGGCGATGGGCTGGCAGTGACTTATCGCCCACGCCGCCACCGATTCGCCCGCCTCCAGGTGGTTCAGAAGCTCCGTCGAGTGGATCATCTCCCCGCCGCCGCTGCTGTAAGCGGCGGCCAGGGCCAGGTTCGCAGAGTCGGCGGTGGGCACGACCACGGCGCAGGTCTTGGCCTCGGTTAGCTCGCCGAAGAGCCGGGCAGTGAGCTCCATCAGCTCTTGCTCGCCGCTGCCGTTGAGGACGGCGGCGTCGATGACCTGGAGGGCCCGCACCTCTGCGGCAAAGCGTTCCTGCAAAGCCTGGGCCTCGCGCAGGACCTGCTCGTTGTGGCGGGTCTCCCCCTTGGCGACCAGGACGCGGCGATGGGCGGCCTTCAGGCGTTCGTTGGCCTTCACCAATTCCTCGTTGCGGCTGCGGAGGCGGGCGTGGGCCGTCCCCACCAAGAGCGCCACCGCCACAAAGTAGACGATTCGGGGCAACCAGTCGGCCAGAGCCTGGCCGCGGCCGGACGCCACGTCCAACGGGACGTAGGGTCCCACCAAGAGGCCGGCGGTCAGGCCGACCACGGCCCCAGCCAGCGGCCCGAACCAGAAAGTCGCCGCAAGGATGGGTATCCAGAAGATCTGAGGGTTGAACTTGCCGATACCTCCGGCCAGATAGATGACCAGGAGGCACAGGAGCAGGAGCAGCGTCACCGCTCCCAACCGGGCGCCGGCGGGGGCCGTCAGGCGCTGAAGCGGCGGGCGCAGCGATAGGTCATCGATGCGACGTACGAGCCAGGGACGGCGGTCTGGTCGGGGCTTGCCGCCCTTGGGCTTGCTGCCGTTGTTATTCCTGACGTTGATGGTCATCCTGCATTCAAGACCGCGCTGGCCGTCGTCGAACGGCCGTCAGGCGGGTCCCATTGTCCGGCGTCATCTAGTGCCCAAACACTGGCGGCAGGGGCTCGAAAAAGCCCGCGATGGCCAGACCCAGCGCCGACAAGGCAAATAGGGCCACTAGCGCCACCAGCGCGAGGACGAGCGTGAACTCGAAGAGAGTCTGGCCCTCTTGTGCGACGGGTCGGCCCCACACGCGCAGCAGATGCGACCACAGCTTCACATAACTCATTGGACTGCCCAGAGATAACGACGCTGGCTAGTCGGGGTGTGTTACGTGGGCCTCTCCCACCAGGAGGTTAATATCCTGTAAAGCCTGAAGGGCTAGGTAGCGCTCGATCCCCTCTAGCACGTCGAGTGTGGCGCGGGGATTGACGAAGGTGGCGGTGCCCACCTGGACGGCGGTCGCGCCTGCCAGGATGAATTCGATGGCGTCTTCGCCGGTCATGATGCCGCCACAGCCGATGATGGGCACGTCAACGGCGTCGGCGACCAGATAGACCAAGCGCAGGGCAACAGGCTTGAGGGCCGGGCCCGATAGGCCGCCGAACGTCCAGCCGAGGGCTGGTCGACGGCTACGGACGTCGATAGCCATGGCGGGAAAGGTGTTGATCAGCGTAAGAGCGTCGGCGCCGGCCTCCACCACAGCCCTCGCCACGGCGACGATATCGGTGACGTTGGGGGTCAGCTTAACGATTACGGGCAGCGTCGTTTCGTGCCGGACGGCGGCGGTGACGGCGGCTGCCATCTGGGGATCGGAGCCGAAATCCAGCCCATGGGCCAGATTAGGACAGCTGATGTTCAGCTCCAGGCCAGCGACTCCGGGCACCCCGTCCAGGCGCCGCGCCAGGAGGGCGTAGTCGTCTTGGCTCTCGCCGGCGATGTTGACGATGACTGGCACCTGCCAGGTGGCCCAAATGGGGGCCATGTCGCGGACGAGGGCGGTGACGCCGATGTTCTGGAGGCCGATGGAGTTGAGCATGCCGGCGGCTGTCTCTACAGCGCGGGGCTGGGGGTTGCCGCGTCGACGGCGCAGGGTGGTGCCTTTGCAGACGATGGCGCCCAAGCGTTGGATGTCGATTGTCTTGGCCAGCTCCAGCCCGTAGCCGAACGTGCCGGAAGCGGCCATCACGGGGTTAGCCAGCAGAAGACCCCGCTTACGGCTGGGGGCCAGTTCGACGGCGAGATTCACAGCGTGTCGTTTCCTCCGCTGGGCCATTATACCAGCGTGGGGCAGGACGTTCGTGGCCCGATACGGCGATCGCCGCACAACAAGAGGCGCCCCAAACTGTGGGGCGCCTCTCGGAGAGCTTGCGAATCGGGACTAGACCAGGCGGGCGCTAGCCTTGCTCTTGGCGGCCACCGCTACTTCCTCTTCCTCCCGCCCGGCGGGTGCGCTGATGCTGCGCGAGCGGCCCCACTGGCCGTACGTGAGCTCAGACATTGGCTCATCCTCCCACAAGAAGTCGCCAGCGGAGTTGCGGAACTCCTTCTGGGACCCGCATAGCTTGCAGACGCCCATGCTGGTGGCCCCATGCGGGCTATCAATGACCCAGTGATGGCGGCAGGTCGGCTCCGCCACGGCCTCGTCTAGAGTGCTAACAGCCACCTCAACCATCTGTACAACCTCCATCGATCGTGATCGTTAGACGCTTGCTAACATACATACGTTACACGACCGTTCTTGGATCATAGTGTTCAGAAGACGACCTGTCAAGGTTCCGGCGATTTTTACGGTATCGAGTTAACTAATTACCCAGGCTCTGTTACTATCGCGCTTGGTGGATCAGGTGAGTTACAATAATAACGAACAAACCAGCACGGAAGTTCCCCGACGCTGGGGTGCACCCGTGATGGCGACAATGGCTATGCAGACCACCAAGAGTCAGATCCTGGGGTTGCTGAAGCGCAGCTGCGGTAGCACGGTCGAAGAACTGGCTTCTTCCCTGAGTCTCGCTCGAATGACGGTCCGCCAACACCTGGCCACCCTGGAGCGCGACGACCTGGTCACCGCCCGCGAGGTGCGCCGCGCCACCGGTCGACCCCACTTCCTCTACACCCTCACCGACAAGGGCGAAGAGACGTTCCCCAAGCGCTACGACCGCCTGGCCGACATGATCATCGACGAGGTCGCGCTCCTGGAGGGCAGCGAGATCGAGGGGCTCTCCCCCGCTGAGAAGAAGAAGCTCCTCTTCCGCAAGCTGGCCCGCCGCATCGCCGCGCAATACGCGTCGAGGGTGGAGGGCAAGCGTCTCGAGGAGCAGGTGCAGACTGTGACGGAGATCCTCCAGTCGGAGAGCGGGTTCGCCGAGTGGCGCAAGGTGGAGCACGGCTTCGAGATCCTGGACTACAACTGCGTTTATCGAAAAGTCGTCGAGAGCCAGGACGACCTTTGCGCCTGGCACCTGGAGCTTTTGAACCAGCTCCTGGGGGGCCAGGTGCGGGCCTCCGGGTTCCAGAGCAAGGGCGGCGACCTGTGCCGGTTCGTCGTGGAGAGCGGCTTCTCCGCGCAGGAGCCGCAGGAACAGGGGATGGCAGAGTGAGCGACGGCGAGGGCAAGCGCGGCCCCAGCGAGGAAGCGATCCTGGAGGCCCTGCGCAACATTCAGGACCCGGACCTGCGTCGGGACATCGTGAGCCTCGGCTTTGTAAAGGACATAGACATCTGCGGCGGCAACGTCGCATTGAAGATCGTCCTCACCACGCCTGCCTGCCCCGTGCGCGATCAGATGCAGCGCCAGGCCGTTGAGCTGGTTGGCGCGCTTTCCGGCGTCGAGCACGTGGAAGTGGAGATGGCGGCCGATGTGCGCGCCCATTCGCCCACAAAGGGCCCGCAACGGGTGGAGGGCGTGCGCAACATCATCGCCGTGGCCAGCAACAAGGGCGGCGTGGGCAAGTCCACGGTGTCCGTCAACCTGGCGGTGGCTCTGGCCAAGCACGGCGCCCGCGTCGGCCTGCTGGACGCCGACATCACCGGGCCCAACATCCCGACCATGGTCGGCCTCAGGGCGGGCCTCCAGGCGGACGTAGGCCTTTCGCCGGTGGAGCGCTTCGGCCTGAAGGTGGCGTCGATCGGCTTCGTGCTGAAGCCGGGTCTGGCTGTCATCTGGCGTGGCCCGATGATCGGCAGCGGCGTGCGCCAGCTCCTGCACGACCTTCCCTGGGCCGAGGACGGCGACCTGGACTACCTGGTCATCGACCTGCCGCCCGGCACCAGCGACGCCCCCATGAGCATGGCTCAGGAGGCGCCCATCGCCGGGGCGGTGATCGTGACCACGCCTCAGAGCGTCTCCCTGGAGGACGCGACGAAGGCAGTGATGATGTTCGAGAAGCTGAATGTGCCCGTCTTCGGCGTCATTGAGAACATGAGCTACTTCCTCTGTCCCCACTGCGGCGAGCGCACGGACATCTTTGGCCACGGCGGCGCCCGCGCGGCCGCCGAGGAACTGGGCCTTGATTTCTTGGGGGAGATCCCCCTGGATGCCACAGTGCGCGAGAGCGGCGACCAAGGCGTGCCCATAGTGGAGCGCGATCCGGATTCGCCGGTGGCCAAGGAGTTCATGGCCATCAGCGAGCGCATCGCCGCCCGGGCCAGCGTACAGCGCTTCTTCGAAGGGGCGGCCGTAGCCTAGATAGCCAACGCTGACATCCCGCAGGGCCTTCCACCAACGGAAGGCCCTCTTGTTTTGACGGAGCCCCTTGCCGAATGGCCGCAGTTGTGCTACGCAGTAGGCATGAGTCTGCGTACGGTAGCGCTACTAGTGGCGCTGGGCATCGCCGCCGCGGCGTCCAGCTGCAGCTCGGACGGCGACGAGGCGTCTCCTACCGGGTCCTCTGGCACATCGACGGCGCCGGCGGGGACAGCGGCCCCCTTCACGACGCCATCGGCTCGCTCGGAGCTCTCGCTGCGGGGTGAGGAGGTGGAGAGGGTGGCCGACAGCGCCGTCCAGAAGGTGACCTGGCCCGACGGCACGGTCTACGAGGAGCCCATCTACACACTCATGCTGCGCACGCTGGGCAAGCCGGACGCGCCTCAGGGACGGCGGGTGGTAGCCCGCTGGCTGGCGGACGAGCGCTGGCAGGTCACAATCTTCCTGCGCATGGAAGACCGCTCGACCGACCCGAAGACGGTCATCGATCTGCGGGCCGATTTCTCCTACGACGAAGGCTCCGGCGTCTTCGAGCCCATCAACGGGCGGGCGGTGTTCGCCTTCACCGGGCGCGACCCCTGCGCCTCGGACGAGCCGCCGGCCGACCTCTGTCCTCTGGACAAAGAGATCGAGCTCCAGTAGGGGGCGCCGTAACCGCTCGTCCTGAGCCTGTCGAAGGACGAGCGGTCTTGGTTACGCCTGCTCCAGACGGCGGCGGGCGATCTCCGCGTATTCGGCGACGGTCTCGATGAGCACCCAGCGGCGGCCGTGCTTGCGCGCCGCGAGGGCGAGGGTACCGGCGCCACCGAAGGGGACCTACGAAGGCTTCTGGCCGAACTCTTCGAAGTGTTCCTTAAGGCCGAAGTAGAAGACGAGGTAGTTGCGAAGCTGGTCTACTTCCAGGGCTTTGCCCGTGCTGAGTAGATAACCTCTAATGTTTCTCGAGAATCCCTCGCCGCCAAAGACGACGATGTGCTTGACCGGACGGCCGTCCAAATCGGTGATTGTATGGACCAGTTTGTCCTCCGCTGACCCTGGGCCTTGCTGGTACTTACACTCGATTCCAAGAGATTTGCCAGACGTGTCGTAGACAAGGAAGTCAGCTATCCTTCGACGGCCGAGTATGCTAACCCCCATCCTTACCTGTCGCAGGTACGAGAGATTCAGCGCGTGGATTACTGCTTCGACCTGCGCTTCGAACGCCGCACCCGTGCCAGCGCTTACGTTTTTGCGCTCCATGTTCAGTTGCCCACTTGCCCCCTACGCTTCGAGTCGAGCCTCGGCGATCCTTTTGACCCAGCCACACAGAGTCTTGGCCCGGCGCGCGGCCGTATTTTCCGAGAGATCCAGCGGCTTCAAGGCTTCGGCCACCCGCGACTCGTCAAGCAAGGGAGACAGATCGGACGTGTTGTCCAGTTCAACGCCGAGTTCCCCCGCGACATACCTGACGATGGGCGCAGACAGAACGACTTCCCGCTTCAGCCTGGGTTTCTCGTCGTCTGATGCGGCCAGCCACTTTTCCCCGAGGTCGCTCAACTCCAACCTTTGACCCGTCTTGCCTGGGGCGCCTATGGCCTCGATGAGACGCAACGCGATGGCGGCGTCGGCATAGTACGGCCCCTGCCGTGGCACGTAGTCCAGTTTGCCAGCGATATCGTTTCGGGTTTCCGCACCGTCCTGCACGAACTGGGGCACAGCGAAGGCCAGGTCGAGATCGTCGGCCTGCGGTACGGGAGTCTCGGTGAGTATGTCCAACTCTCCATCCGTGAGGGCCGCTAGGCCGTCTTTGCGCCCAACGAGCCTTCCGCGCACCGTGTGAGGGAACCCCTGAATGCCCTCTTCAGCCGCGGCCGCGTACTCGTCAATCAACTCAATAAGGAGATACTTGCGCCTGTAACGCAGAGCTGAGAGAGCCACTACTCCAGACCCTGCAAACGGATCCAGAACTACCTCACCCGGCCTCGTTGCCAATCGAACTAGTCTGTCGACAAGCTGCTGCGGTTTCTGAGAGGGGTGCTTCCGAAGCTTCTTGGGCACAACCGGAACAGATATCACGTTGTCGGAATCGTGCGCCCAAAGGGTGCGCATCTGTTTGTCGTCTGACAGTTCCTTGGCAATCCTGTAATTGAACACCCAGTTCGCGGCCCGCTGTGGCGTTTCGTTGACAGCCCAGATGATCTGCTCCGTGCTCTCAGTGAGGGTGCGGGCGGTGATGTTGGGCTGGGCGTTGGGCTTGAACCATATGATGGAGTTATTGACGCGACGCTCCAGCAGATTCTGGAGGATGAAGCCGATCTGATAGATGTTGTGATAGGTACCGAAGACAAAGATGTTGCCGTTGGGCTTGACCACCCGGCAGACCTCTCGCAGCCAGGCCACGTTGAACTGGAAGAAGTCATCCTGGCCGAACTGGTCCCACTGCTCGGCCATGGTAACGTGGGAGCTGAAGGCCCAGCCCAGGCCCTTCTTGCCCTTGCGGCCGCCGCCCGCGGAGATGTTGAAGGGTGGGTCAGCGATGCAGTGGTCGATGCAATTATCGGGCCACTGCCGCATGATCTCCAGGCAGTCGCCTTGGTAAATCCGGTTCGACTCGGGGGTAATGGGCACGTGTTTATACCTTTTAACCCTTTGTGTCGCCTCTATTGTCGTTCTCGGTGCGCGGCCTGTCAACGGCCACGCGAGGTGGGACCCCTGACAGATATTAGCACCCTGTGCGTTGCGCCCCGCAACCCTCTCAGAAGACCTCCCTTAACTCAAACATCGGGCCGTCTTTGCACACCAGGCGCACGCCGCGGCGGGTAAACACGGCGCAGCTATAGCAGACGCCGGTCCCGCAGGCCATGCGCTCCTCCAGGAGCGCCTGCACCGGCTTGCGGCTCGCCTCCTGCCGCTGCTCTTCTAGGCGGTCGACCAATGCCGTTCGGGTGGCGATTTCCGCTTCGACAGCACGGATGGCGTTTGCCGACACGGCGAGGCTGTTCGAGAGTCTCTTGATCTTCGTAGCGAGGTCCCCTGCGTCGGGGGGTCTTCCACCCTGCAGACGTTTCTGCAGACGTTCCAGGAGGAGCCACTGGGCCAGCCCCGCCGCGAAAGCTACGACAAGTGCCAGCAGAGCAGCCAACTGAAGAGCCAACGAAGCCAGGTCCATACCAGATCTCCCCCTGCTCGTCTTGGTCTAGAACACCTCGCGCAGCTCAAACCGCGGGCCGTCTTTGCACACCAGGCGCACGCCGCGGCGGGTGAACACGGCGCAGCTGTAGCACACGCCGGTGCCGCAGGCCATGTGCTCCTCCAGGAGCGCCTGCACCGGCTTGCGGCTCGCCTCCTGCCGCACGACGGTGGCCATCGCGCGGAACATGGGCGTCGGGCCGCAGGCGAAGACCTGGTCGGCCCAGGGCAGGTGCTGGGCCAGCAGTTCGGTCACCAGGCCGTGGTGCCCCGCCGAGCCGTCGTCGGTAGCCGTCACCACCTCCACCTCCGGCGGTAGCAGCGCCGTCGGGAAGAGGCGAGCGGCCGTCTTCGCCCCCTGGAGCAGGGTGAGCGAACGGCCCTCCACCGCGGCTTCGTCGGCCAGGGCCACCAGCGCCGCCACACCGACGCCGCCGGCCACTAGCAGCAGGTTCTGGCTGGCCTTATCGACGGCGAAGCCGCGCCCCAGCGGCCCGAAAATGTCAATGGCGTCGCTGGCCTCTCGGCAGGCCAACCACTCGGTGCCGCGGCCGCGGATATCGAACAGCATCGCGAACTGGCGCTCGTCCCCTGTCCGGCGGAAGCGGTGGAAGCTCATCGGGCGCGGCAGAAGCGGGTCGTAGCCCTCGCCGCAGCGGACCATCAGGAACTGGCCGGCGCCTGCCGTCAGCCCTACCGCCGGTGCCGAGAGCCACAGGAGGTGCGTGTTCTCATAGGCCCGCTCGGAGGAGACGACGATGGCGCGTTCGAGGTGCATGGCTAGCGCTGGCTCAGGTACTCGCGCAGGGGCTGGACGGAATAGTGCTGGTCGCCGTGCACGAGGGCGTTCACGGCGGCGCGGGCGGTATCCAGCGAGGTGAAGCAGGGGATGCGCTTCTCGGCGGCGGCACGGCGGATCTGGAAGCCGTCGCGCATGGCCGCAGCCTGTCCGCCCTGGGGCGTGTTGATCACTACCTGCACCAGTCCATCGCGGATCACGTCCTCGACGTTGGGGTGGCCCTCTTCCAGGCGCTTGGTCACCATGTTCACGGGCAGACCCAGGGCCTGGATCATGGCGGCTGTGCCCTCGGTGGCAAAGAGGCGATAGCCGCCGCCCGCCAGGGCCCGAATGATTGGCATGACCTCCGGCTTGTCGCGGTCGGCGATGCTCAGCAGGATGCTACCCTCCTTGGGCAGCATCAGGTCGGACGCCGAGAGGGCCTTGGCCAGGGCGGCCGGGAAGTTGTAGTCCACGCCCATGACCTCGCCGGTCGACTTCATCTCCGGCCCCAGGTACGTGTCGACACCGATGAGCTTAGCCATCGAGAAGACGGGCGCCTTGATCGCGACGAGCTTCTGGGCGGGCCATAGACCCGGCCAGAAGCCCAGCTCGAACAGGCTCTTGCCCAGCATCACGTCGATGGCTAGACGCACCATGGGCACGCCGGTGACCTTGGAGATGAAGGGGATGGTGCGGCTGGCGCGTGGGTTGACCTCCAGGACGTAGACGGTGGAGGCGCCGTCGGCGCCGTCGGGCATGATGACGTACTGCACGTTCATGAGGCCGTGCACGTGCAGGGCGCGGCCGATGCGCTGCGTATAGTCGACGATGGTGGCGATCTCCGCTTCGGATAGGCTGATGGGCGGGTACACAGCCATAGAGTCGCCGGAGTGGACGCCCGCCCGCTCGATATGCTCCATCACGCCGGGGATCAGGATCTCGCGGCCGTCGCAGACAGCGTCGACCTCGACCTCGCGCCCCTCGAGATATTTGTCGATGAGGATAGGTTTCCCGCCGGCGACCTGCACCGCCTCCTGCATATAGCGGATGAGCTCGCTTGGCCCCTGGACGATTTCCATCGCGCGGCCACCGAGGACGTAGCTGGGCCGCACGAGCACGGGATAGCCGATGTTCTGGGCGACGACGAGGGCGTCTTCCACGCGGGTGATGGCGGCCCCCGGCGGCTGGGGGATGCCCAGGCGCGAGAGCAGGTCCTCGAAGCGAGCGCGGTCCTCGGCGAGGTCGATGGCCTCGGCGCTGGAGCCCAGGATGGGCAGGTCGGCTTGGGCCAGCGAGTCGGCCAGGTTGATGGCCGTCTGGCCGCCGAACTGGACGATCGTCGGCGCCCGTGCTCCGTTCTCCGGCGATTCGTTCTCCAAGAGGTCGCGCACCGCCTCGGCGTCCAACGGCTCGAAGTAGAGGCGGTCGCTGGTGTCGAAGTCGGTGGAGACGGTCTCGGGGTTGGAGTTGGCCATGATCGCTTTCACACCGGCGGCCTGGAGGGCCCAGGCGGCGTGCACGCTACAGTAGTCGAACTCGATCCCCTGGCCGATGCGGATCGGTCCGCTGCCGATCACCAGCGCCTTCCGTTTCGGCAGGGGCTCAGCCTCATTCTCCTCCTCGTACGTGCTGTAGAAGTAGGGCGTCTCAGCCTCGAACTCGGCGGCGCAGGTGTCGACCATCTTGTACACGGGACGGATGGCCCAGCCCTGGCGCAACTCGCGCACCTGCTCCGGCAGGCGGTCGCCCAGCACGCCGATGGTCTCATCCGAGAAGCCGAGGCGTTTGGCCTCGCGCATCAGGTCGGGTGTCAGCGGTTCAGACAGCAGGCGGCGCTCAAAGGCCACGATGTTCGCGAACTTGAGCAAGAACCACGGCTCGATGCCCGTGGCCCGCGCCAGCTCTTCCAGTGGCACGTCGCGGCGCAGGGCGGCCATCACCGCCCACAGCCGCTCGTCGGTGGCGTTGGCCGCCCAGCGCAGGGGGTCACCGTCCCGCCAGCGGGGGTCTTCCCACAGGATCGACCGGCTGCCCACCTCCAGCGAGCGCACCGCCTTCTGGAACGCCCCCTCGAAGGAGCGGTCGATGGCCATCACCTCGCCGGTGGCTTTCATCTGCGTGCCGATACTGCGCTCGCCGAAGGGGAACTTGTCGAAGGGCCAGCGCGGTATCTTCACCACCACGTAGTCCAGGGCTGGCTCGAAGGCGGCGGTGGTCTTGCCCGTCACTCGGTTGGGGATCTCGTCCAGCCGCTTGCCCACGGCGATCTTCGCCGCCACGCGGGCGATGGGGTAGCCGGTGGCCTTGGAGGCCAGCGCCGAGCTGCGGCTCACGCGGGGGTTCACTTCGATGACGTAGTAGGGGGCGGACGCGGCTTCGGGGGCCCCACCACCGCGCACTGAAGTACGCGGCATGGCCTCCCCACCCCACTCGGCAGGCGATCCACCCTTGGGCCCGGTCCAGCTCACGATGTCCGGCCGCGGCGCCAGGGCGAACTGGATGTTGCAGCCGCCCTCGATGCCCAGGGCGCGGATGATCTTGAGGCTGGCGCTGCGCAGCATCTGGTACTCTTTGTCGGAGAGCGTCTGACTGGGCGCGACGACGATGCTGTCGCCGGTATGGACGCCCATGGGGTCGATGTTCTCCATGTTGCAGACGGTGATGCAGTTGTCGGCGCCGTCGCGCATCACCTCGTACTCGATCTCTTTCCAGCCCAGGAGGCAGCGCTCCAGCAGCACCTGGTGGATGGGGGAGGCCCGCAATCCGCCGTCGGTGATGCGCTCGAGGTCGGCCATGGTGTGGGCGATGCCGCCGCCGGTGCCGCCCAGCGTGTAGGCCGGGCGCACCACCAGCGGCAGGCCGAGATCGCGGGCCACGCGACGGGCTTCGGCCATGGCGGTGATGGTCTCGCTCTCCGGCACCGGCTCGCCGATGTCCCGCAGCATGTCCTTGAACAACTGGCGGTCCTCCGCCTTGCGGATCGAATCGAGGGGCGTGCCCAGCGACCGCACGTTGTGGCGCTGGAGGACGCCGGCGTCGCCGAGGGCCACCGCCAGGTTCAGGCCGGTCTGGCCGCCCAGCGTGGGCAGGAGGCCGTCCGGCCGCTCGCGCTCGATGATGCGGGCGATGACCTCGACGGTGAGGGGCTCGATGTAGACGATATCGGCGATGCCCTCGTCGGTCATGATGGTCGCCGGGTTGGAGTTGACGAGGACGGTGGTGACGCCCTCCTCGCGCAGCGAGCGGCAGGCCTGCGAGCCGGAGTAGTCGAACTCCGCCGCCTGCCCGATGATGATCGGCCCGGAGCCGATGATCAGTACCTTGGAGGGCTTAGCTGTCATTCGTTTGACCCGCCGAACGACGATCCGATAAGATGCGGTCGTGCGAGAAGATACCGCAGAATGGCTGAGGATAGCAGAGCATGACATCCGAGGCGCGGCCAGCCTCTTGGGCGACGGCCTCTGGCCGGGCACGGCGTACTTTTGCCAGCAGGCTGCTGAGAAGCTGTTGAAAGCTGTAGGGCGGAGCGGGAAATGGAGCCGCCAAAGACCCACGACCTGGTAGAACTGGCGGACCTGGCTGGCATTGAACTAACGGACGAGCATAGGACGTTTCTAACGAGGCTCTCGGACCATGCGGTGAGGAGCCGCTATCCCGGCGCCAAGTATAATGAAGAAGAGGTACGAGAGCTCTTCGAGGAGACGAAGAGGTTCTTCGAGTGGTTACGAGCCAAGTTGAGCTAGACCGCAGACTCGACGACTTCGTTCGGAGACTCCGGGCCCGAATCCGCCTGGAGGCAGTGGTCTTGTACGGCTCCTTTGCCAAGGGAACCGCCAGCGAATCGAGCGACATAGACATAGCCGTCATCTCACCCGACTTCGAAGGCCTCTCTACTTGGGACCGGCAGGAGACTATTGCCCGGGCGACTGTTGGCCGGGCATATCGCCTAGCTCCCATCGGCTATTCCTCCAGCGAGTACCACAACCCCGGCCCCCACTCCTTCCTGCGCGAGATCATCCGCACCGGCCGCGTGGTGTACCAGGCGCCGTAGCGCCGCCCCGGCCGCCTGCCCGACGGCGGAGCCGAAGGCGATGATCAGAACCTTGGAGGGCTTAGTCATATTCGGGGGCCTCTCGGAAGGCCCTCCACACGCGGAAGGTTACTATCGCGAGCATGAGGAGAGAGACAGCGAGAAATGGGATTACTACGAGTCCATCAAACAGCGTCCCCGTCCTAATGTTGTCCGGCACGATCAGGTCACGCACCGCTGGCAGGGCCAGAGCCACGCCCACGATCCCAAACATGAGGACAAGTGGCTGTTCGACCGCAATTTGGGTAAAGGCGCTCATAAGGCCAGCGTACATCAGGGCGGCAAACAAGACGCTGGCTAATATGAAGACAAGCCGGTCGTATGAAGATCTCGAAGCGGTAAGCACCAATCCGCATTCATATAACTGCGGAGTGGTAAGCTCTGGCCCGCATCCATATTGCCAGTCGGCTTTGAGGGAGATGTCAGGAACCTCAGATTCAACTATCGTGCGGCGAGGGAGGAGTATCGGAAAGACGTCAGTCTCGGCGGGGACGTCCGTCGTCAACGCCGCGATGTCCAGGTTCGTTGTATACTCATCGAACGGGAAGTACCTAGCCTCGCCCTGAAGGGTCAATTCAACACCACGCGCCTCATACGCGATAGCCCTCACCAAGCCACCAGACTCATCTAGGATCTCGAGCGAGCCGGCGGTTCTTGCAATCGGGTAGACCTTTTCAGGCTCGCTCGAGGTCCAGATCCGAAGTGACGTTAGGGCTGCCCCCCAGTCCGCGTCGCCCTCTTCTATCCAAATCTCCGCCCGCCCTGTGGCGGCACCCGACATGGGATCGAAGGACGAAATCACAAGCCGAGCGGCGTAGAACGTGCCGCGGTCGTCCGCTGGGGAAACCGAACCCGACGGGCCGACGCTGAACAGGAACGTCGACCCGGCGAAGACAGCGAGGAGGACGGCTGCAAGTCCCAGGTACAAGACAAGCAACGTTCGGAGTGCGGCGAGGCGGCGCGCCCCGATCAGTGCTACAGCTCTGCGACAGACCATCCCCATCATCGGTTCTTGGTTCTCGGTTCTGGGTTCTGCGCAGGCGCCCGCGCCTGCGCCTCCACCATCTCCAGAAAGCGGTCGAAGATGTAGACGTTGTCCTGTGGCCCCGGCGATGCCTCCGAGTGGTACTGGATGGTGATCACGGGCAGCGAGCGGTGCCACAGCCCTTCGACGGTGCCGTCGTTCAGGTGGAGGTGGCTCACCTCGGCGCCGCCCGTCAGGCCGTCGGGGTCCAGGGCGTAGCCGTGGTTCTGGGCCGTGATGCGCACCCGGCCGGAGAGCAGGTCTTTCACCGGATGGTTGGCGCCGCGGTGGCCGAACTTGAGCTTGAAGGTGCGCGCCCCGAAGGCCCGCCCGATGATCTGGTGGCCCAGGCAGATGCCCAGCATGGGCGCCTGACCCATGAGCGACGAGACGGTGCCCACTAGGTAGTCCAGCAGGGCCGGGTCGCCCGGGCCGGGCGAGAACACGATGCCGTCCGGCGCCAGCGCCAGGATGTCGTCCGCGGTGGCTGTGCAGGGCATCGTGGTGACGCTGCACCCTCGCGCCCGCAGCAGGCGCATGATGTTGTACTTGACGCCGCTGTCCACCACCACGATGCGGCGAGTCGGCGCGTCGGGTGACTGCCAATCGTAGGGCTGTTCGGTGCTGACCCGGCGCACGAAGTCGATGCTGCCGTAGCGGGGCGCCTCGCGCAGGCGGGCCAGCGCCTCCTCCGGCGTCTCGTCGGTGGTGATAGCGCCCATCATCACGCCGGCGGAGCGCAGGCGGCGGGTGAGGGCCCGCGTGTCCACGCCGGCGAGGCCGGGGATGCCCTGCGACGCCAGGTAGTCGTGCACGGTGCCGGTGCTCTGCCAGTGGCTGGGCAGCGGGCACTCCTCGCGCACCACGAAGCCGCGCACCTGGATGCGGCGCGACTCCACGTCGAGGGCGTTCACGCCGTAGTTGCCCACCAGGGGGTAGGTGAGCACCAGGATCTGCCCGGCGTAGGAGGGGTCGGTGAGCATCTCCTGGTACCCGGTCATGGCCGTGGAGAAGACGACCTCGCCCTCAGCGCGCGCGGACGCTCCGAAGGGCCGCCCCGTGAAGACGGCGCCGTCCTCCAGAACGAGGAGGGCCTTAGTGGTCATCCAGCCACCCCCATGGCATGTCGGACCCCGGGGATGTAGGGGAGGCCTTTAGGCCTCCCGCGGGCGACCTAAAGGTCGCCCCTACATTGACGATGCGGCCGCCAACGATGGAGCCGTCTTCCAGTATGAGGAGGGTTTTGGCGCTCATCCCTCGAACACCACCTTCCCCCCATACACCGTCGCCACCACGCGACCGCGCAGGCGGCGGCCGGCCAGGGGCGTGTTCTTACCTTTCGAGGCGAAGCGCTCCGGCTCCACCGTCCACTCGGCCTGCGGGTCGAAGACCGCCACGTCGCCGGGCGCGCCCACGGCCAGGCTCCCGAGGCTCGGCTCCAGCCCGAAGGCTCGCACGGGGCCCGCCGTCAGCTTGTAGACCAGCGTCGGCAGGTCCAGCCGCCCGTCATGTACGAGCGACAGGCAGAGGCCCAGCGCTGTCTCCAGGCCGCTAATGCCGAAGGCGGCGTGGTCGAACTCGCACAGCTTGTCCTCGATGGCGTGGGGCGCGTGGTCGGTGGCGATGGCGTCGATGGCGCCGTCCAGCAGTCCGCGCAGGCAGGCCTCGGCGTCGGCGGGCGTGCGCAGGGGAGGGTTGACCTTGGCGTTGGTATCGTACGCCAGGCCGCCGGGCGATTCGCTTCCTTCGACTCCGCTCAGGACAGGCGCGCCCACCATCACCGCCTCGTGGGTCAGGGCCAGGTGATGGGGCGTGACCTCCGCCGTGATGGGCGAGCCGCGTTCCTTGGCCCGCCGCACGAGGTCGACGCTGCCCGCCGTGCTCACGTGGGCGATGTGCAGGTGGGCGCCGGTCAGCTCCGCCAGGGCGATGGCGCGGGCCACGGCGGCCTCCTCGGCGGCGGCAGGGATGCCGCGCAGTCCGAGGCGGGTGGCGACCCAGCCCTCGTGCATCACTCCCTCGTGGGAGAGGGATAGGTCCTCGCAGTGCTCCACCAGCGGCAGGCCGAAAGTCGTGCTGTATTCCAGGGCGCGGCGCAGGAGGGCGGCGTCGGCCACGGGCGAGCCGTCGTCGCTGAAGGCGACAGCGCCGGCGTCGGCCAGGTCGCCCATCTCCGCCAGTTCCTTGCCCGCGCGGCCGCGGCTGACGCAGCCGATGGGCAGGACGCGTCCGCCTAGGGCGGAGGCCGTGCGCAGAATGAACTCGACGACGGCGGCGCTGTCCACCGGCGGCTCGGTGTTGGGCATGCAGCAGACGGTGGTGAAGCCGCCGCGCGCTGCCGCAAGGGTGCCGGTGGCGATTGTCTCCTTGTGCTCGAAGCCGGGCTCGCGCAGGTGGCAGTGCAGGTCGACGAAGCCCGGGCAGACGATGAGCCCCGTCGCGTCGATGACGCGCTGCGCATCGCTGGGCGCACTCGGCCCGATAGCGGCGATGCGCCCGTCGCGGATGAGGACGTCGCCCACTTGGTCGAGCCCCTGGCCGGGGTCGAGGATGCGCCCGCCGCGGATCAGGAGATGCGCACGTTCGCTCATGGTACGGCGGTTACCCCCCTCCTGGTGGGCCGAGGAACTCAACGGTCACGTTGGCCCTACCGGTGACATGCAGGGCGTCTGCGAGGGCCTGCGAGAGGTTCACTCTCCTCTCGGGGTCGCCCGGCTCAGGGAACTTGTCCGCGACTATCGCCTCTGACATCACCGTGGTGCCATCTTCCAGATCCGTAGATACCCTCACCCGTGAGTAGCACGGCAGGTCCTTCAAAAGATCCTCCGCCACCGCGATGATGCGCTTGCTGGGGTCATACGGTGGATAGTCACCCTGGGGATCCAAGCAGGCCATCTTATGACCGACAAACTCCTCTCCGATTGTTGTAGCGATCCCCCTGTAACCAGGCGCAGGGGTTGGAGTGGGCGCAGGGGTTGGAGTGGGCCCAGGGGTAGGAGTGGGCGGAGGGCTAGGAGTCGACACGGCCGTTGCTGTTGGCGCGGGCGTCTCCACGACGGGGACGGTCTGAATCGCCTGGTCCGACCGGTAATCCTCTAAGCGAATGACTCGATCGTCGAGCCGATCGATCTGCCCTTGCATGTCATTGCACTTGTATCCCAGAACAGAGAAGAACAGAGCAACGATCCCGACAATCGCACCCCATTGGAGCCGGTCTTGGCCGCTCACTACCGTGCCCTCGCCAGCAGGTAGAGCAGCGCCATGCGCACCGCGACGCCGTTGTTCACCTGCTCCTCGATGACCGAGCGTGCGCCGTGGGCCACCGCCGGCGATATCTCGATGCCTTCGTTGATCGGCCCGGGGTGCATCACCAGCGCCTCCGGCCGGGCGCGGGTCAGGCGCTCCTCGTTCACCTGGTAGAGGCGGGCATACTCGCGGATGGAAGGCAGGAGGCCGGCCTGCTGCCGCTCGAGCTGGAGGCGCAGGCACATCACGACGTCTGCGTCTTCGATGGCCCGGTCGAGACTCGGCTCGACCTCCACCGACGGCAGGCCCCATTCTTCGTTGCGCTGTTGGCCGGGGCGCAGGCCCCAGGGCAGGAGCGTCGGCGGCCCGCAGAGTACGACGCGGGCGCCCATGGTGGTCAGGCCCCAGATGTTGGAGCGCGCCACGCGGCTGTGGGTGATGTCCCCCACGATGACCACCTTGCGGCCGCGCAGGTCGCCCAGGTGGCGGTAGATGGTGTAGGCATCCAGCAGCGCCTGCGACGGGTGGGCGTGCCAGCCGTCGCCGGCGTTGACGACGCTCATGTTCACGTGGCGCGCCACCAGGTAGGGCGCCCCTGACCGGCGATGACGCATCACCAGCATGTCGGCGCCCACGGCCTGGAGCGTGCGTACGGTGTCCACCAACGACTCGCCCTTCTCGGTGCTGCTGCCGCTGGCTGCGATGCTGATGACGTCGGCGCCCAGGCTCCGCCCCGCCAGTTCGAACGAGGAGCGGGTGCGGGTGCTGGCCTCGTAGAACAGGGTAACGACCGTCGTCCCGCGGAGGGTGGGCACGCGCCGGATCTCGCGGCTCAGCACCTCCTTCATAGCGCCGGCGGTCTCGATGACCTGCTCGATCTCCTGGCGGCTGAAATCGTCGAGATCGAGGACATGTTTCCGGCTCCAAGCGGGTACGGCCGGCCCCTCAATTTCCTGGGTTCTGGCTTCGGGGTTCTCGGTTCTTACGCTTCGATCCGCCATGTCTTCACTCCGGCTCTATCACTACCGCCTCGTCGCGGCCGTCGGTCTCTTCCAGACGGATCTGGACTTCCTGATGGCGCGCCGTGGGGATGTTCTTGCCTACGTAGTCGGCGCGGATCGGTAGCTCGCGATGGCCGCGGTCGACCAGCACCGCGAGCTGGATGTGCCGCGGCCGCCCGAAGTCGATGAGGGCATCCAGGGCGGCGCGAATACTGCGGCCGGTGAACAGCACGTCGTCCACCAGCACCACCACCTTTCCAGCGATGTCGGTCGGAATCTCCGTAGGCTTAAGCTGGGGCTTGAGGTCGAGGTAGGAGATGTCGTCGCGGTAGAGGCCGATGTCCAGCGCGCCGACGGGGACCTGCTGGCCCTCGAACTCGGCGATGCGCTGGGCGAGGCGGGTGGCCAGGGGCACGCCGCGAGTGCGCATGCCCACCAGCACAACGTCCGCCAAGGAGGGGTTGTGCTCCGCGATCTCGTGGGCGATGCGGCTGAGGGCGCGACGGATCTCGTCGGCGGAGAGGATCACGTGCTCGGGCATGGCCGCCGCACGCAACAAAAAGCCCGCTCGCCGCAGGTGCGACAAGAGGGCTGGCCTCTGTGGGTGGCGCTATTTGTAGTGTGTTCAGTCGTCACTGTCGCTCCTTGTCGGCCTCGCGGGGCCGCCTTTAAAGGCTCAACAGCGAACCGCTCGCTGATCTCAACGAGCATAGCACGGGAGCCGCGGCCTGACAAGGGGTCCGAAGACGGTGGAGGAAAGGGCCGCTGGGCGGGCGGGCCGAAACTTGCAGCATGACTGAGCGTTCTGCCTCTCGTAGGGGTAGACAAGTCTGAAGTGCAGATGGCAGGCTAGACGGGAGGGTGGAGGAGGAAGCGTGAGCCGGAGATGCAGGTCTGCCCAGGAGGAGATGATGGACGCGGCACGCGCCCTCTGGCCCCTCCTTGCCATTCTCCTGCTTATCGCGGCCGCGGTCGCGCTGGTCGTGCGGGCCGGTGGGCAAGCCGCGGCAGCCGCCGCGCCTACCACGTACACCATCGAGACCATCGAGACCTGGGTGGCGGCACCCAACGGCAGCCAGCTCTACACCCGCATCGTCCAACCCGTGCCTGCCGTCTATCCCGGCCAGCGGTTCCCCGCGCTCATCGCCATCGCCGGCGGCACGGGGGCCGGCGCCCCTCTGGCCGATAACCCCGGCTATCGTAACTTGGCCGTCAGCGGCTTCGTGGTTATCGCTTTCAACGCTGAGGGCCGTGGGAGCGGCGCCCCCGGCAACCTGCGGAGCCAGGGCACGGAGGACTGTAATGGCTTCGTCCACCAGGACGACCTCAAGGCAGTTGTCCAATACGCAGCCGCCCTCCCCAACGTCGACGTCTCCAACATCGGCGTCGAGACGTCGTCCTTTGGCATCGCCATCGGGGCCGGCGCCCTGGGCCGCTACCCCAGCCTGCCCGTGGCCTACCTCGTCGACCAGGAGGGGCCCCACGACAACCGCGTCATCACGTTCTACGACGCCGGCCACGAGACCGCCGTCTGCGGCCACCTGAGCACGGTCACCGACCCTTCGCCGGCCAACGTGGCCTTCTGGGCCGAGCGAGAGGCCGTCCGGTACATCGATACCTACTCCGGCCGCTACCTGCGCATGCAAGCCGAGGTTGACCACGCTCAGAACCCCGGCTACTTTCGCCACGCCATCGAGATGGTCAACGCCGCCACTCGAGCTGAGTACGGGGGCACGGGATCTGCCCTGTGGACGCGCATGAACGGCGGCGACCTGGGCAACCCCATCAACGCCGTGTACCCTCTGGGTGACCCTTCTCAGTACCCCATTTGGGTCTCCGGGCGGCTGGCCGACCACCCGGGCCTGAACTTGACATACATCCGGGAGATGGCCGCACTGTCGGATGGGCCCGTTGGCGGCATCGCTGACCTGCCGGACACGGCCGAAAGCGACGAAAGTGCAGGACTCGTCTACGCTGCCCTGGCCGGGGGCGCCGCCGCAGCGGCAACCGCGGTAGCTGTAGGCGGGTGGCATGCCAGGAGGCGGCGGCTCAGGTCGCGCGGCCCTGGCTTGTGATCTCCCTTCGCTTCTGATACGATGGGCCGCGTTGAATAGGGGCGTGGCTCACTAGGGCAAGGAGGAAGCACCGTGCTGGCAGCGATCATCGTCCTGGTGGTCATAGTCGTGGTCGTAGTGCTCCTGGGGCTTATCCTGGCCGGTATCTATAACGGCCTGATCCGCTCTCGCGTGCGCGTGAACGAGGCCTGGTCGGGCATCGACGTCCAGCTCAAGCGGCGGGCCAGCCTGATCCCGAACCTGGTGGAGACGGTGAAGGGCTATGCGGCCCACGAGCGCGAGGTGTTCGAGCGAGTGACGGAGGCCCGCGCGGCCCTGCAACAGGCGGGCACGGCCAAGGAGGCCACGGAGGCCAACAACATGGTGACCCAGGCCCTGGGGCGCCTCTTCGCCGTCGCTGAGGCCTATCCTCAGCTTCGCGCCAGCGAGAACTTCATGGCCCTCCAGACGGAGCTCACCGACACGGAGGAGAAGATCGCCTACGCCCGCCAGTTCTACAACCGCAACGTCGCCGACTTCAACACCAAGATCCTGGTCTTCCCGAATGTGTTCATCGCCCGCCTGATGAACCTCCCGCCCTTCGACTTCTTCGGGACGGAGGAGGAGGCGCGGCAGGACGTGAAGGTGAGCTTTAGCGCCAGCCCGCCGGCATGAGTACCTGGCTCTTCGTCAGCAGGCTGACGTCTGGTGGCTTCGCACTTGACCCCAGCCTAAAGGCTGGGGCATATGAGGGCGGACCGATGCCCCCGCCTTCAAGGCGGGGGTCGGGTACGCTCCCACCGCTACTGACCTAACCGGCATGACCCAACAGCCCGTCCTCGTCTACGACCGCATCGACCAGAACCGGCGCAGCACCTTCTTCCTCATGTTCCTGTTCGTGGTGCTGCTGACCGGCTTCGCCACTGCTATCGGCATCGTGGTAGGCCTGCCGCCGCAGTACGCAGTCATCGTCGCCGTCCCTGTCCTCCTCTTCGCTTTGTTCAGCTACTACGCCTCGACACGCGTCACCTTGGCCATCTCCGGCGCCCGGCCCGTCACCAAAGAGGACGAGCCGGAGCTCTACCGCACGGTAGAGAACCTGTGCATCGGAGCCGGCCTGCCGATGCCCCAGGTCTACGTCATCGAAGACGGCGCCCCCAACGCCTTCGCCACCGGCCGCGACCCCGACCACGCGGCGGTGGTGGTGACCCGCGGCCTGCTTCAGAAGCTGGACCATCAGGAACTGGAAGGCGTCATCGCGCACGAACTGTCGCACATCGGCAATTACGACATCCGGATCATGACCATCGTGGTGGTGCTCGTGGGCATAGTGGCGCTCCTGGCCGACCTGATGCTGCGCCTCACCATCTACGGAGCGGGCGCACGTCGCAGCAACCGCGGTCGCAGCGGCGGCTCGGCGGCCATCGTCATCTACGCCATCGCCCTGCTGGCCATCATCCTCACGCCCATCGCCGCCCAGCTCATCCGCCTCGCGCTTTCGCGCCAGCGGGAGTATTTGGCCGACGCTTCGGGGGCGCTCCTGACCCGCTACCCGGAAGGCCTAGCCCGTGCCCTGGAGAAGATCGCCGCCGATCCCGACCCGCTGGAGCAGGCGAACAAGGCCACCGCCCACCTGTACATCGTCAATCCCCTGCACGAGCACAAGAGCTTTCTGAACAACCTCTACGCCACCCACCCGCCCATCGAAAAGCGCATCGCCCTCCTGCGGGCGATGTGAGGGCGGGGCGGTCGACGCGCCGGCGGGCGTCTGCCTTCGCTACGCCTGGGAGTACAGTGTCCTTCTGAGAAGCTTAGGTAGCCTTGGAGCGTCATATGTCATGCTGAGCGGAGCGAAGCATCTGGGGCGGGGCCGCGTTGACTCCCCCCAGTGCTGGTTTCGCTCCTCACCCCAGACCCTTCGCTGAGGCTCAGGGTGACAGGATAACTTGTCTGTCATGCTGAGCGGAGCGAAGCACCTGGGGTGGGGCCGCGTTGACTCCCCCCAGTGCTGGTTTCGCTCCCCAGCCCAGACCCTTCGCTTCGCTCAGGGTGACAGGACGACTTCACTGTCACTTCAAGCGAAGCGGAAACATCGGCGAGACGCCGCAGTTCGGCCTTAGTACCCCAGGCGATACGTCTCGTTGAAGTGCTGGAAGACGCGGTCGGCTATCCGGCGTGCGGTGGGCGGGCCGTCGCCGTATTCGCCGTTGTACTGCGTAAGGATCGCCACGGCGTAGGCCACTGTCCCCTCCGGCCGGTCGAGCATGACCACGCCGGCGTCGTTCCAGACGTTTTCGGGTGGGCCCACATAGCCGATCTTGTGCGCCACGCGGGCCTGCGGCGGCGCAGCCGAATAGAGGATGACGCCGTACTCTTCCGGGGTCAGCCAGGACTGGGTCATGACATCTAGGAGGTGAGTCGTCAGCTCGGGCGTGGTCAACTCGCCCCGATAGAGCTTGGCGAAGGCCAGCACCAGGTCGTTAGCGGTTAGGTTGTTGTCTTCCTCATTGATGCCATACGCCACGTTCTCGCCGTAATAGCCGGGCGCGTGGCTGATGATGCTCCCGCTCGTCCCGACGACGTCCTCCATGAAGGCGTTGGTCTCGGGAATGCCCACCAGGTCGATGAGATAGTGGGAATCGGCGTTATTGCTGATGCGCACCGTGCGCTGGATGAGGTAGTCCAACGTATCGTCAAACTCACGTTGGCCTTCACGCACGTCGTACGCGGCCTTGAGGGCCGGGAAGAACTTGATGGTGCAGCCGGCCAGGTGACGCTCGTCACCATCGATGGCGACGCTCTCCCCCGTTTGCAGGTCGAGCACCGTCACGGCGATGTCGACAGAGGCGCGGTCGAACCCCTCCAGCGAACGCACCAGGATCTCGAGGTCGGCGGCCAGGCGAGCCATGCCGGGCGAGAGCGGTGGCGGCGATGCCGCGTCCGGTTGCGCCGCGTCTGCCTCCGGCGCCAGCGACATCGGAGGAAGCAGGCACAGCAGGTGGTCCGACTCCGCCTCCAGCGGTGCGAGGATCGGCTCCCCACCCGCCGGAAGCGCCGAAGCGACCTCCGCTGTGGGAGCGGGCGAGTACGCTGCTGAGAGGACGGCGGCCGCCCCCAGGACCACCGCGAGGGACGGCGCCGGCAGGAGCCAGCGCCAGGCCCGCCGCCGATGGGCCACCGCGGCTGGCCTTGACTTCTTCGGTGGCCTTCGCCGGGTCAGGAAGACAACCGTCGCCACCAGGGCCAGGAGGAAGAACGTACGGCTAGGCTTCTTGCGCGCCACTGCAAACCATCTACTCCTAGCGACGCGGGAGGCAAGCACGACGTTACACCTCCTTTCGTTCACCAACATAACGCCTGCTGTCTCGACCGCGCTTGGCGCCAGCCTTGCGCGCAGCCTGCGTTTTCCTTGTTGTTCCTTGTCGCCGCCGCCGATCGCCCGTCATCCGCGCCGGTGCAGGAAGTCGGCGACGGCGGCGTCGGCCTCCTCCGGCAGCTCGTGGAAGTAGAGGTGACTCGCCTCCGGGAGGAGGATCAGCTCCGCGCCGGGGATGCGCTGAGCGATGATGCGCGAGTTCTCGGCCGGGATCAGCGCGTCCTCCGCGCCGCTGATCACCAGCGTGGGCGCGGCGATCTGCGGCAGGCGATCGTAGGTGTCGAAGGCGAGACAGGCGGCTAGCTGGCGGGCGTAGGCGTCGGGAGGCGTGCGTAGAGGGAAGTAGCTCCCGATACGCTGGCGGGCCTCCTCGGCGTGCTCCCGCCGGAAGCGAGGCGAGTAGAATAGCTCCATCACGCGCTCCACGGCCTCCTCCGGCAGCAGGCTCGCCATCCCCGCCAGTAGTGCTGCCGCCTGGGGCGAGAGGAGGACGCTGCGCGGCCCGCCGCAGGTGGTGCAACCCAGCACCAGGCCCCGCACCTTCTGCGGGTGGCGCAGAGCGATCTCCTGGGCGATCAGGCCGCCCATCGACTGGCCGTAGACGTGCGCCCGTTCGATTCCGAGGGCGTCCATCAGCGCCGCCGTGTCGTCGGCGAAGAGAGCGATGGAGTAGGGTTCCGGCGGCTTGTCGCTATCACCGGCGCCGCGATTATCGAACGTCACGACCCTGTACCAGCGAGCGAAGGACGGCGCCTGCAGCTCCCACAGGTGGTGGGTGGCTCCCAGGCCGGCAATGAGGAACAGCGGCTCGCCTTCGCCCTGCGATTCATAATAGACGGCGATGCCGTTGGCTTGAACATGAGGCATGGGACACACCTCTCTCTTGGCGGGTTGGGCGCCATGCGAAAGATAGCGCTGGCACGGGGGCTGCGCAAGCTAGCGCTTGCGGTTGTTATGATTGTTCAGGGGGACGTGCCCGTCGCTGCGGGCGTAGGGCAGGCAGACGAGTTGGCCGGTGGCCTGATCGGTGAAGACGTAGGCGTCCACGCCGAACACCTGGCGCAGCGCCTCCGGCGTTAGCACGTCGGTCGGCCCGCCGTCGCGGAAGATGCGCCCGTCGCGCAGGGCGATGACCCGGCGGCTGTAGCGGGCCACCTGGTTCAAGTCGTGCATCGCCATAACGATAGTCAGGCCGTCGCGGTTGAGTTCGGCGAGCAGGTCCATCACCTCGAGCTGGTGATAGTAGTCGAGAAAGCTGGTGGGCTCGTCCAAAAGTAGCACCTGCGGTTCCTGGGCCAGGGCCATCGCCAGCCACGCGCGCTGCAGCTCCCCGCCCGATAGCTCCGCGAGTCGGCGCCCACGCAGGCCGTGCAGATCGCACTGCTCGATGGAGCGCTCCACCATGTCCGCGTCGCGATGGGTAGCGCCCTGGAGCCAGGTCTGGTGGGGGTAGCGGCCTCGCCACACTAGTTCCTCCACCGTCAGGTCGGGCGCCCCCTCGGACGTCTGGGTGAGGACGGCCAGGGTGCGGGCCACCTTCTTGGTGCTGGTGCGATGGATGTCGCGGTTGTCGAGCAGGACGATTCCCGTCTTTGGGTGAAGCAGGCGTCCCAGGCCGCGCAGGAGGGTGGACTTGCCGCAGCCGTTGGGCCCGATGACCGCCACCATCTCGGCGGCGTCGATGTCGAGGCTGAGGTCGTTGATGACTTCGAGCGGTCCGTAAGCCAGGCCAAGCTGCTGGGCCTGCAGCTTCATCGCACCTGCCTCAACAGATAAAGAAAGAACGGCGCGCCCAACCCCGCTGTGACAACCCCTGCCGGGAGCTCGGTGTCGCCCAGGATGTTGCGGGCCAGCGTATCGGAGCCCACCAGGAGAATGGCCCCCAGGAGGGCGGAGGTAACGAGCACATAGCGGTAGTCCTGTCCGACCAAGGCGCGGGCCATGTGAGGAATGATGAGGCCCACAAAACCCATGAGCCCGGCCACGCTGACCGCGGCCCCGCTGAGCACCACCGCCAGCACCACAGCGATGGCGCGCACCCAGCCGGTACGCACCCCGAGTTCGGCGGCGGCGTCCTCTCCGAGGGCCATGATGTTCAGCGAGGCGGCTCCGCCCAGCGCCAGCAGTAGGCCCACGACGGTATAAGGCCACACCGCCCTCAGGTCGTCCCAGCCGCGGGCGAAGAGGCTGCCGCCGACAAAGTTGAGCGACTGCTGGGCGAACAAGCGGGAACTGGCCAGTATAGCCGTCGTGATGGAAATGAGGAGGAAAGATACCGCCACCCCCGCGAGCGTGAGGCGGGTGGGCGATACACCGCCTCGCCAGGCCATGGCGTAGATGAAGGCGCCGCCGGCCAGCCCTCCCAGGATGGAGAGAGCTACCTTGGCCTCCAGCGCGATGTCGACGCCGCGCACCAGGAGCAGCGCACCCACAACGCCGCTGCCGGCAGAGATGCCCAGCAGATGCGGATCAGCCAGCGGGTTGCGCGTCACGCCTTGGAGCAGCGCTCCGGCAACTGCCAGGTTGGCTCCCACCAACACCGCCAGGATGACCCGCGGCAGCCGCAGGTCCCAGACAATGATTCTCTCGCTGGTATGGTCGGAATTGGTGAGGCCGTGCCAGACCTCAGCCAGGCTGAGCCTCTCTGACCCCAGGCTCACGCCCACCGCCATCAGGGCCAGCAGCGCAAGCAATGCGCCGACCAGCACCCAGGCCCGGCGGCCCGTCAGGTCGAAGAGGAGACCTTCGCCGGCGGTGGCGCGCGTTGTGGTCTAACCCCCTCCAATGACGGGCGCTGTCCCGTACAACAGCGAGAACATTTCCCTCATGGCCTCGACCACGCGCGGGCCCGGCGCCTGGAGAAAGAGGTCGACGTCCAGTTCGTGGACCTTGCCTGTTTTCACGGCGTCGAGGTCGGAGTAGCCGGGCACGTCCTTGAGGACGTCCGACAGCAGCGGCGCCGGCGCCGGCGCGGGGCTGATGGTCAGGATGACGTCCGGTTTTTCCGTGACCGCCTGCTCGACGCTGAGGAGGACATAGCCTGGATAAGGGCCCGCCGCGCCGGAAAGGCCCTCGGCTGGGTTCTGCGCCTTCAGCAGTTGAGCAAGCGATCCGACATACGTGTCGGGCTTGGCGGCGTAGATGCGGCGGTCGGCGTCCATGATCAGGATCAGGGCCTTGACCTGCTGCTGCGGCACCTGCGCTATGAGGTCGTCGCGGTCCTGCTCCATCCTAGTGATGGCGAGCTCGGCCTCGCTGGAGAGGCCCAGGGCCTGGCTCACCAGCCGCATGCCGGTCTCCACATCGTCGAAGCTGGCCGCCCCGACCATGAGGACGGTTACCTGCAGGGTCTCGAACTGCTGCAGGAAGCGGGCCTGGTTGATGCTGTCGGCGATGACCAGGTCGGGCGTCTGGGCAACAATGCCCTCGAAGTCCGGCGCGTAGGCCCGGCCCACGGCGGGCAGGGCGGCCACGTCCGGCGGGTAGTTGGAACTGGCGTCGTGGGCCACCAGCGTTCCGCCAACGGCGTAGACCGTCTCCACCGTAGTGGGGCTGGTGGCAACCACCCGCTTCGGCTGGGCCGCGATGGTCACACTACGCCCCATCATATCCCGCAGCGTGAGAGGATAGACCGCGGCCACCGGCGAGCCTGTCGGCGCGGCGGTGGCGACCGGCGTGGCGGTCGCTAGAGGCGTGGCTGTACCCTGCGTCCCCTCCTCTTCGTCCCCACAGGCGGCGGCCGCCAGGGTGAGCGCCGCCCCCAGCAGTAGCAGCGAGAGAAGTGTCTTCATGTGGGCCCCCAAGAACGAAATGCTATCCGGCGAAGAACTGCTTCCGTAGGTCGAGTGTCGCAGGATCGCGTGTTCGGCGAACACCTGGGTAAAACTGCTCAAACATGCCAAATCTCGCGAAATCTGTAGTTGCGACCCTGCACTCATTAGATTTTAGGCTCAAGAACGGCTAGTGTCAACAGTCTCTGAGAGAAGCCCGCACAGATCGATCGTCGGTCTGAGGTGCAGCGGAACGGTGAGGCGCGTTGCCACGTCTGTGAGATGCGGCCGCAGCTAAGGGATGGCGCCGCCATCCTTGAGAGCGACGATTTGCTCCCAATCGTGGCCCAGCTCCAGCAGCACTTCTTCCGTGTGCTGACCCAGCTCGGGCGCGATGCCCCGGGGCTGCCAGGACGTGCCGTAGAAGTCGACAGGCGTGGCAACCATGGACACCGCGCCTTCGGGCCCGGGCGCTTCCACAAAGGCGCCGGCTTCGCGGGCCACCGGGTCGTGCACCACCTCGTTGATGGAGTTGACGGGCGCCCACCAGACGTTGTGGCGGTCGAAGACCTCTCCCCATTCGTCCATGGTCTTGGTGGCGAACACCTTGTCCAGTTCTTCCACGAGCGTCGGTGCGTTCAGGCCCCGGATGCCCATGTTGGCGAAGCGGAGGTCGGCCATCAGGTCCTCGCGGCCGATGGCGCGGCAGAGGTCGGGCCAGTGGCGATCGCCTTGAAGCAACAGAAGCCAGAACCAGCGGCCGTCGCCCGCCTGGTAGCTGTCGAAGAGGGGATTGACGGCGTGGAAACGGTCGTAGGGTTCGATGGGCAGCTTGAGGCGCAGCGCGAGGCTCACGTCCCAGCCCATCATGTAGACGCCGGCCCGGATGAGAGAGACGTTGATCCGCTGGCCCTCTCCCGTTCGCTCGCGCGCGAGGAGAGCGGCGCAGATGGCGCCGGCGGCGCTGAGGCCGGCGACGTGGTCGCCCATGCCACCGCGCTGCTGGGGCAGGTCGGCGCCCTGAGGGGTCAGGCCCGCGGCCACGCCGCCCTGGGCCCAGAAGGCCCCGACGTCGTAGGTCGCGCGGTCGCGGTCGAGCCCTTCGGGGCCGTAGCCGGTGACCTGGCAGTACACCAGCCGCGGGTTGGTTTTGCGCAGCTCTTCGTACGTCAGGCCGGCCGCTTCCAGCACTCTCGGGCGGCGGTTGGTGACAAAGACATCCGCTCGGTCGATCAAGGCGCGGGCGACGCTCCGGGCTTCTCGCGAACCGAGGTTCAGAGCGACGCTGCGCTTGCCACGGTTGTCCAGCTCGAAGGGAGGGTTGACCGGCATGGCGACGCCCGCCACTGAGGCGAACATACCTCGCAGGGGGTCGCCGTTCAGCGGCTCGATCTTGATGACATCAGCGCCCCAGTCGCAGAGGATGCCGGCGGTGGACGGTCCTGCCACCCAGAACCCCATCTCCACCACGTGGACGCCTTCTAGGGGACCAGCCATGCCGCCTCCCTTCGATACTAGGTAATGACAAGGAGCAGCCTAGGCTGCCGTCGTGGGTCTGTCAACGCCCTAGCGCCCGTCGGCGCCGTCTGGCTCCTTGACGGTCGCCAGTCCCCCAAGTATACCTAGATGCAGGATTCGACTGGATGAGCGATACGAGCAATGCAGTTCTGCTTCTGTCCTGCCAGGATCGCAAGGGTCTGGTGGCAGCGACATCCGATTTCATCTATCACAACAACGGCAACATAGTCCACGCTGACCAGCACGTCGATGCCGAGCAAGGCGTCTTTCTCCAGCGCGTCGAATGGGAACTGGAGGGCTTCCGCATTCCTCGGGCGGAGCTGGCCAGCGCGTTCAGACCGATTGCGGAAAAGCTCGGCATGCACTGGGAGCTGCGCTTCTCGGACAACGTGCCGCGGATCGCTATCTTCGTGTCGAAGCTGGAGCACTGCCTCTACGATCTCCTCTTGAGACACCGCGCCGGCGAGTTCCAGGCGGAGATCCCGCTGGTCATCAGCAACCATCCGGACCACCAGCCTATCGTCGAAAACTTCGGGCCGGAATATCATTACCTCCCGATCACCAGGCAAACGCGAACCGCCCAGGAGGCCAAGCAGTTGGCGTTGCTCGAGGAGCAGCGAATCGACCTGATCGTCCTCGCCAGGTACATGCAGATCCTCGGCGACGATGTTGTCAACAGCTATCGAAACCGGATGATCAACATCCACCACTCCTTCCTTCCCGCCTTCCCCGGAGCGCGGCCCTACCACCAAGCCTACGAACGGGGCGTCAAGATCATCGGCGCCACCAGCCACTACGTGACGGCGGAGCTGGATCAGGGCCCGATAATCGAGCAGGACGTAGTGCGGGTCAGCCACCGCGATTCGGTGGAGGACATTATCAGGAAGGGCAAAGACCTGGAGAAGGTGGTACTGGCCCGTGCAGTGAGCCTGCACCTGAGGAACCGCGTGCTGGTATACGGCAACAAGACGGTGGTGTTCGACTGACGGAGTCGAGAAGCCGAGGATGGCTAACCTTAGCGCCTAATGATTCTTAGCGCTCCGCTGTGTGCAGCGCCTCGCGGATCAGACCCAGGACGGCTCCCTTCTCCTCGGGTAGCTTGTAGCCTTCCCAGTCCTGCTGAAAGATGGGCGGGTTAGCCATGTGGTCGAAGCACAGGCGCCCGCTCACCTCCAGCGCCTCGACCATCACCCCGATCTCCGCCAGGACCTCGCGGCGGGAGGCCGGCTGAAACTCGCCTCGCTGGTACTCGTCGAACAGTGGGGTGCCGGGCACCAGCATGAGGGTGCGGACGCGGATGTAGTGGGGGTCGACGGCGTTGAGGACGCGGGCCGTGTTGAGGGCGTGCTGGCGAGAGGCGGCGCGACCGCCCAGGCCGGGCATCACATACTCCGATAGCTCGAGCCCCGCCTCCTTCACCCTCAGGCCGGCGTCGATCATCTCCTGGGCGGTGGCGCCCTTCCTCACCCGCCGCAGCACATCGTCGTCGCCGCTCTCCAGCCCTAGGTGGAGTCGGGTCAGGCCGGCCTCGTGCAGGCGAACCAGATCGTCGCGCTTCTTGGAGAGGACGGTCTTCGCCCGCGCGTAGGAAGTGACGCGCTCCAGCGACGGGAAGACCCGGCGGAGATACACGACGATCTGCACGAGGTCGTCGGTGCGGATGAGCACGGCGTTGGAATCGGCCAGGAACGCCCGCCGGGGCTCACCGCTCTGGCCCAGCGCTTTCCAGTAGTCGACGCTGTAGCGCAGTTCATCGATGTCCTGTAGTACCTCTTCCACGGGGCGCAGGCACTCCTTGTGGGACAGGTCCTTGTAGGCAAAACAAAAGGTGCAGTAGTTCCAGGGGCAGCCCCGCATGACGCGGAGGAGAAGGGAATGGGCCTCGCTTGGAGGCCGCATGGGAGGCAGTTCGTAGGGCATGAGCGTCAACTTGCGATTTGTGCTTTCCCTCACATTTTACATCCTGTTTCCTCTTCCGCCAGGGCAAAATCGCGGCTATAATCCGACGCAACGCTCACTAGTAGAAAGGAGGGACCTACGGATGAGCATATCGCCCGACGACCTCCGTCAGCGTCTCGATGAGATGCGGAGGGAACTCGAGCAGCTGAGGACTGCCGCCAGCATCGAGGTCAGGGAGAAGATCTGCAACCCCGCGCCGCTGGGCCTGGCCGGTTTCGGAATCACCACCCTGCTCCTCAACTTCGTCAACGCGGACATCATCGAGAGGTCAAGCATCGGCATGGTGTTGCCGGTGGGCCTCTTCTACGGGGGCATAGCCCAGTTTGCGGCCGGCATGTGGGAGGCGAAGAAGAACAACACCTTCGGCTTCACCGCCTTCTCCTCCTTCGGCGCCTTCTGGTTGGCTCTGGGCACGCTGATCCTCCTGCAGGACCTGGAGGTAGTGGACCGCGTTCCTTTGAATGGAATGAGCGTCTTCCTGGCCGCTTGGGGCCTTTTCACTGCCTACATGTTCATCGGCACGATTAAGATCTCAGTCGCCTTACAGGTGGTGTTCGCCAGCCTGACCATCCTGTTCTTCCTTTTGGCCTGGGGCGAACGCAACGAGACGGTGCACACGATCGCCGGCTGGGAGGGCATCTTCACTGCCTGCTCAGCGCTGTACGCCTCCGCGGCGCAGGTGATCAACGAGACTTGGGGCAAGTACATCCTGCCGCTGGGCATCGTCAAGAAGTAACGAAGTGGCAGAAGGGCGAGGAGGGTTCAACCCTCCTCGCCCTCTTCCTCTGGTTTGACGGCCCTAGATGGCCGAAGGGAGCGCGTCTCCGCGCCTCCCGTTGGATTTTCTCCCGCGCAGGGCGGCCAGCGTCATCTTGCGGCGCAGGTAGGCGATCTGTGTCATATTAGGCAGGTGCTTGGGGCAGTAGTCCTCGCAGCCCAGAAGGCCGATGCAGCCGAAGACGCCCTGGTCTGTTCCCAGCACCTCGAAGTAATCGGCGTCGCCGCGCTGGTCGCGCGGGTCGACCAGGAAGCGAGCGATGCGCATCATCCCGGCCGCGCCGATGAAGTCCGGTCGCATTTGGGCAGTGGCGCACGCCGCCAGACAGCAACCGCACTCGATGCAGCGGTCCAGCTCGTAGATGGCGAGCGCCTGGTCATTGGACATCCGCTCTTCCTCAGCGGTGGGGTTGAACGGGCGCTGAGTGTGGATCCAGGATTCCACCCGCTGGCCCATGGCCGCGAACCAGCTTCCGGTATCGACCGAGAGGTCGCCGATGAGGCGGAAGAAGGGCAGCGGCAGGAGCGTGATCTTGTCGGGCAGGTCGTCAGTGCGGGTGCGGCAGGCCAGCCGGGGGCGACCGTTCACCAGAACGGCGCACGACCCGCAGATGGCCGACCGGCAAACGAAGTCGAACTGGAGAGACGGGTCCTGGTTCTCCCGGATCCAGGTCAGCGCGGTGAACAGCGTCATGCGGGGCGTCTGTTCCAGCACGTATTCCTGCATTCTGGGAAGGGACTCCGGGTCGTAGGGGTTGTGGCGGAATACCGAGAACGTAAGTCTACGGCTGGACACCGGCGTCCTCCTTTCGAGTCGCCATCTGGGCTTCGCCGTAGCCGCGCTCGCCGGGGGGCAGCTCCGTGATGCGCACAGGCTCGTAGGTGAGGCGGGGCAGGTCGGCGTCGGCGGGCCAGACCGCAAGCGTTCGTTTCAGCCACTCCTTGTCGTTCCGCGCGGGGTAGTCCTCGCGGTAGTGGCTGCCGCGGCTCTCGCAGCGCTGCAGCGCCCCATAGGCGATGGTGATGGCCAGCCGGATCATCCCCGGTAGGCGCAGGGCCGCCGAGACCTCGGGGTTCGGCCCGCGCCCGCTGGAACGCAGCCCCAGGCGTTGGGCCCGCTGGTGAAGCTGCTGGAGTTCGTCCACGGCCTCGGCCAGCTGGCTGCCGTTGCGGAACACACCCACCTTCTCCATGAGGACGTCTGACATCTGCTGGCGCAGGTCGTACACGTATTCGTGGCCATAGGATGCCAGGCGGCCGATGCGCTCCTCTACCTGCGCTCGGGCGGAGCGGACCAAGCCTTCCGAGAAAGAGAACTCCGAGCCGGCCAGGTCTTCGGCGATGGTCTTTCCGACCACCATGCCCATGACGATGGTCTCGGCTAGGGAGTTGCCTCCCAACCGGTTGAAGCCGTGTAGGTCCCAGCAGCCGGCCTCGCCCACGGCGTAGAGGCCGGTCAGTCCGTGGGCGCGTCCGCCGATATCGGTGCGGACACCGCCCATGCTGTAGTGCTGGGTCGGCCGTACCGGGATGAGCGAATCCACCGGGTCGAGGCCCAGGAAGTCGCGGCAGATCTCCTGCACGTCGCGCAGGTTCTTCTCGATGTGCTCGCGGCCCAGGTGGCGGATGTCCAGCCAGAGGTGCGGCCCGTAGGGCGTATCGACGGCGTAGCCCTGCCGCATGTGGTGGACCATGCGCCGGCTCACAACATCGCGGGAAGCGAGCTCCTTCTTCTCCGGCTCGTAGTCGAGCATGAAGCGATGCTCGTTCTTGTCCAGAAGGTAGCCGCCATCGCCGCGGCAGCCCTCGGTGACCAGGATGTCGCCGGGCACGATGCCCGTGGGGTGGAACTGGACTGCCTCCATGTTCCCCAGCGGCACCACGCCCGTGTCGAGAGCGATGGCCATGCCCGTGCCTTCGTTGATCACAGCGTTGGTGGACTTGCCGTAGATGCGGCCGTGGCCGCCGGTGGCAATGACTACGGCCCGCGCAACGTAGGTCCGCAGTTCCCCCGTCCGCAGGTCGCGGACGACGGCGCCGTAGCAGCGCCGGCCGTCGTGGATCAGGGCCAGGGCTTCCATGCGATCATGCACGTCCACGCCCAACTCCAGCACCACGTTGTCCATCGTGTAGACCAGGGAGTGGCCGGTGCCGTCGGAGCAGAAGCAGGCCCGCCACTTCTTGGTGCCGCCGAAGTTGCGGGCGGCGATGAGGCCTTCCTTTTCCACCGCCTCCTCGACGATGTCGCCGTCGGGGAGCTGCCGTGGCCCGGCCACAACTCGATTCCAGGGCACGCCCCAGTAAGCCATCTGACGGATGGCCACCGGCGCGAGGCTAACGAACAGGCGGGCCACGTCCTGGTCGCATCCCCAGTCGGCTCCCTTGACGGTATCCTCGAAGTGGACGTCGGCAGAATCGCCCTGGCTCCTGGCCATGTTGCCCAACGCGGCCTGCATGCCGCCCTGCGCGGCGGTGGAGTGAGAACGACGGGGCGGGACCAGCGAGAGCATCGTGACCCGAAAGCCGCGTGCAGCCACCTCCGCCGCCGTCCGCTCGCCGGCCAGGCCGGCGCCGATCACCAATACGTCGGCCACGATGGTGGTCATGCATTCCCTCCGAGGCCGAAGAAGGTCGCCATGATGGTGAACTCCAGCGCCAGGGCCGCCAGCGTGTAGGCCCCGATAATCCCATAAGCCCAGTGGCGCGCCATGAGCCCCCATTTCACGGCTATGCGGTAGAGGCCAACGAAGATGTGGCTCTGCACCATGAGAACAAGCGGGACATCCAGCCAGATATAGACGCCGGATACGTGCTCGCCGCTCTTGGCCGCCTCGATTGGCAGGCCGGTCAGCATTACCCACAGGTGGACGGAGACCAGAGCGAAGAGAGCGGCGCCGCTGAGCACCTGGAAGGCCCATGTCCAGGTGTCCAGGTGGTTCAGCCGGCGCATCTGGCGCACCAGAGTCCATTGCTGCTGAAACGTGGTCGGCACCTTGCGCGCCGCTAGAAAGACGTGAGCGACGGCCAGCAGGATCAGGGGCGCCGCGCCGATTTGCACTAGGTAGTATCGCTCCAGGAAGGAAGCGAGGTTGTCCATGGTCTGGGCGCCGATGAGGACGGTAGAGAGCAGGCTCATATGCATGAGCATGAAGGCAGCCAGGGCCACGCCGCTGACGCTGGTGGCCAGTTCTAGCGTCCCGGAGATGGGCCACGCCGCGGCGAGCGGACGGGCAGGCTGCGTCAGCGCCTTTCTTTGCCCCCGCGCGACGGGGGGATACGTGGCCGCTCCGGGAAACATCAGGTCCTGCACCGACCGGCGGCCGTTACCGTCGTCCCGCGTGTCGGTATGTTCGGGCATTCTCATGGCTGGCGGGCCTCGCTCATCCCTGCGGACTGGGCGCTCAGTGGCGGCGTCCAGGTCTCTTCGGCGCTGCGGAAGACGCGCTCGCCGGGCTTCAGGTCCAGTACCGCTCGGGCGTATTCCCAGACCCGTTGTACCACTACCTCCGGGTCGGTGATGCGCTCGTAGCCATGCTCGGACCCATCGATATAGGCCTGCACCTGCTCGGGCGGGAGGGGCGCCCGGCGGCGAAACTCCTCGCGCTCCATGGCCAGTGTGTCGTCGGTGGCCTCGCTGTAGAACTGAATGACGTAGCGTGCCATCGCGGCGCCGGCCACCTGGACACAGCCGAAAGAAGGTGGGGAGCACTCGCGTCGCCCGGGGTAGAACTGGCAGGGCCTTGCGTCGCCCTTCTCAGCGTCCTCGAAGCTCTGGATCGCTGGGTCGGCGAGGCAAATGACACATGGGTTACCGTAGTAGATAAAGCACTTGTCCTTCACGGCCAACCTCCTCAACGCTTCGTGAACAGATTCACATTGATTGAGGCAAGCCGCGCCGGTCAAACGTCGTAGCTGTTATAAGTCCTTCGACTGCCAGTAGCCAAAGGTTGTAGTGAAAGGCTTACAGATGTACAATGCAGACTGGGCGGGCAGCAGTCGATGGGTACCAGCGAGCCAATCAGAATCGTCCTAGCGGACCAGCAGGCCGTTCTCCGGCAGGGCCTCCGTCGCCTCCTAGAGGACGAGCCAGACATCGAGGTGGTCGGCGAGGCGGCCAACGGCCTCGAGGCTGTGGCCGTGACGCGCGCCCTGGCGCCCGATATGGTGCTGATGGACGTGGTGATGCCTCGCCTGAACGGCGTCGAGGCTGCCAAGCAGATCAAGCAGTCTAATCCTGCCACCGCGATCGTTGTCCTCAGCGCCCACGACGACGACCGCTATGTCCTCGGCCTGCTGGAAGCGGGCGCGGCCGGCTACCTGCTCAAGAGCGCCACTGTGCAGGAGGTGATCCACGCCATCCGAGCGGTTCACGCCGGTGAAGCGGTGCTTCACCCCGCGGTGGCGGGTCGCCTCCTGTCGCGCGCTGCTCACCCGCCGACCCGGGCCGCCCCGGGCCACAACGGTGAGGTCCTGACCGAACGGGAGGTCGAGGTGCTACGCTGCGCTGCTCTGGGACTCAGCAACAAACAGATCGCCGGTCGGCTTGTGCTCAGCGTGCCCACGGTCAAGGCCCACCTGGTCAACATCTTCAACAAGATGGGCGTCGGCTCACGGACCGAAGCTGTAATGCAGGCTTTGAACCAGGGCTGGGTGCAAATGGACGCTATCGCGGGCGACGCTGTGGGCATCCGGGAGCTGCGCGCCAGGGACTACGGGCGGGGCGCCTAAGCGCGCGGCTGGCGGCCCATGCGGCGGGCCACGTTGGCGGCGAAGTTGGCGGCGGTGCTCACCATGTCCGGCTCGTGGGGCACACGGCGCATGGGGTTGCTGAGCTTGGGGTGCCGGCGGGCGAACGAACGCACCTCGTCCAGGGTCACGCCGTAGCGGTCCAGGACACGCGCCATTTCCTCGCGGGCCTTGTCCTTGGCTTCCTGAAGCTTCATCTGCACTCGGCTCTTCACCAGCACCTCGCCGTCGCCGGTGGTCTCGATGGATACGAACACGGCGTTGGCCAGATCGGTGACGATCTTGGCCTGGACGCCGTCGCTGATGGTGCTCGGCATGCACCCGAATGGCTTGACGCTGATCATCATGTGGGCCTTGGCGTTGAGCGTCATCCAGATGTGCTTCGTAACCTCCAGGTGGCCCTCGCCGGCGATGAGTCGCTTTTCATAGTAGCCCTCGGAGTAGCGGTCCAGCTTGCCCATGGGTGGCAGCGCTTGGGGCCGGAAGTTCAGCATCCAGCGGTAGAAGCTGAACACGACCTCGAAGGTAGCCTTCCCCAGGCGCAGCCCCAGCCACACCAGCCACGGGTTGGCCGTCCCCATCCCCAGCGCGTCCTTCTTCACCCAGAGGCGGTCCTTCACCTTGAGCTCGTTGAGCCAGATCATGTACTCGAACCAGGCGCCAACCAGGTCCGGCATGATCTCCGCCCCCTCGTCCTCCAGCCAGCGGATCAGCCGGTGGTTCGCGTCGCCCTCGGCGTGCTTCAGGAAGAACTCGCCGGTGATCTTCACCCGCGGCTTCACCCGCAGGTAGTCCACCTCGATTCCCGCGAAGAGCTTCCTGACGCGCCGCAACGCCGCCGCCATGGACGAACTCTTCGCCACAGCGCGGCGCAGGATCTGGGAGGCCTCCCGCAGCACCTCATCGGTCTGCCCGGGATTGACCTCGTAGGGCCGGACCTGGCAGGCCAGGTCGAAGACCAGGTCGCCGGACATGATGGCCTTGCCCAACCGCACGAAGACGTAGGGCGTCATCCGGAGGCCCACCGACTCCTGATCGACATCCAGGCCGTGGGCGATGTCCAGCATGATGATGCGGAAGTTGGGGAAGCCGGCCGCCTTCAGGGCCTTGCGCAGGTCGGCCTCGTACATGCCCATGCGGCAGGGGCCGCAGTCCGTGCTCCAGAACAGGGCGTAGTTGTCTTCGATCTCGTGGTTCGGCATTCCCTGGCGGCGCAGGTCGAGGAGGAACTTCAGCAGGTTGCCCACCGTGTAGTAGGTGGGATTACACTGACCGCGGTTGCAGAACTCCTTGCCGAGGGCCAGGGCCTCGTAGTCGGCGATGGGGAGCCGCTGCGCCTTGTAGCCCATCCCTTCCAGCACCCCCAGGGAGATGTCCTCGTGAGCGGCGGTGAGGCCGCAGTAGATGATGGTGGTCGTCGCCCGGTCGACCAGAGGCCAGCCGCGCTCGTGGGGCCGGCGGAAGTGCTGGATCTGATCCTGCTCGAGCCCGACCTCCTGGAGAAGGGCGAGACGATAGGCCTCGACCTTCGCGTCGATCTCCTGCTCTTCTTGCGATATCGCCATTAGAGCCTACCGTTCTACCGGCTGAGCGGGCGCCAGTTCGCGCTGCAACTGCTCCCGGTACGCCGCCACCCGCTGCTCGACGTCTGCCGCCAGTTCGCGGCGGCGACACATCTCCTCGTGATAGCGGCGCAAGAAGTAGGCGATGGTCTCCACCCGCAGCTTGATGGAGCCCGCCGGCCGGTTCTCATCGAGGTCATGGAAGGTGCAGTAGGGCGTGCCGGTGGCCTCGAGGGCGCCCTCGACGACGTGATAGATGGGCGAGTCCAGGCCGCACTTGAAGCTGGAGACGTCGATGCCCACCAGGTTCGGATGCCGGGCCACGTACTTAGCCCCCCAAACCTTGCGGCTCGTATTCTCGCTGAAGGAGTGCTTCCAGGCGTCGCCAATGTCGAAGGGGTCGGCGATATCACCCCGCCGGATCTCTTCACCGAAGAGGCGGTCGAGGATATCGGCGTCCGTGGGCAGGGAATCGATGGTGAAGACGGGATAGCCCAGCTTCTGGATCTCCATCGGGATCTCGTGGTGGACGCCTGGGTCGTTGTGGTAGGGCCGCCCGAGGAGCACTACCCCGATGCGTCCCTCTTGTTCCAGTCGGTCCAGCACCTCGCGGCCGCGCTGCCTCAGGACGGCGAAGTAGGCCTTCCACGCCCGGAATCCCTGCTCGACGGCCTTCCGGTTCTCCTCGCGGCTCATCTCCAGGAAGCGACGGAAGAACATGTACATCTGCCGCTCGAAGAGATTGGGTTCGGCCATGTGGAGGATGGGATCGTAGTAGCCGACGCCCCTCTCGGCGAAGGCGTCTCGTTCGGTCGTGAAGGCGGCCTTGACCACGTCGGGGATGCCTTCCACGGTGGGACACGTCCAGCTGTTCTCCGACTGGTACACCTCCGAGGGGACGTTCATGATCTGGGGGAAGAAGATGATGTCCACGCGTTTCTTGTACAGCAGGTTGTGGACGTGAGAGATAGCGACCTTAACCGGGAAGCAGGGGTCGATGGAGCCGCGCCGCGAGCCCTCGCGGTACATCTGGTCGTCGGTGTAATCGGACCAGACGATGTTCTGGGGCTTCATGCCCAGGCTCTCCAGGTAGGCGGTGAACAAGGGCGCGTAGGAATACATGCTGAGCACCCGCGGTATGCCGATGCGTAGGGCGTCCCGCTGATGGGCGGGCGGCGCGGCCTTGTGCCCCTTCACGAGCCGCCACGGGAAGGGGCGCCGGCCGTTGCTGGTCCCCACCACCAGCGGCGGCGAATAGCTCCGGAATGCCTCGCGGGTGGCAATCTCCACGAAGTTGGGGTTGGCCTTTTTGACCTGCGCCTCCCTGGCGTTGAACGCGCGCACCTCTTCGATGCTCTCCACCGTCCCCCGCTCGCAGGTGGCGGCGATGAAGCGATTGCTCTGGCCGGGGACGCTCTGGATGTGCACGAAGGTGCGCAGGCACTTGTTCTTGCAGAACACGCAGCGGGTCGATTCGTCCCGCGTGGCAGTGAAGGAAAGCTGGGCCACCCGGTCGAAGCCGATGAACGTGCTCTCGCGGCCACTCATGACGCGGATGGCCTCGAGGGCGGCCCCCAGGGCCCCGCTCTCGCCGGCGTGGGGGTGGACGTAGATCTTAGCCTCGGGGACACGGGCGGTGATGAAATCGCGCTGAGCTTTCACGACCGCCAGGTTGTAGTGGGTTCCGCCCTGCAGCAGGAACGTGCGGCCGAAGCGGGCCAGGTTAGTCTCCTGCACCACGTACAGCCAAACGTTCTTGGGCAGGACCTTGGCCAGGCCGGCCATAATCTCGTGCGGCTGCCAGCCCAACTGCTGGAAGTGGGAGATGTCCTGCTCCAGGAAGACCGCGCAGCCGTAGTGGAAGGTGGGCGCCCGCTGCGCCTGAAACGCCAGCTCCGCAAACTTCGTGATGTCGAAGCCGAAGCGGGTGGCGGTGCTTTGCAGGAAGTAGCCGTTGCCGGCCGAGCACTGGGTGTTCAGCTTGAAGTCCTTCACCCGGCCGTGCTTCATGATGATGACTTTGATGTCCTGGCCGCCCACATCGGCGATGACGTCCACATCCGGGTAGTAGCGCAGGGCCGATTCGGCGTGGGCTACCGTCTCCGGAATGGCGACGTCGGCACCGAGGGCCTCCTTCATGATGTCCTTGGCGTAGCCCGTCGTGCCCGCGCCGCAGATGCGGATCCGGGCCCCCGCGCCCTGCACCTGCTCGCAAAGCGAGCCCAACACTTCCTTGGCGTCTTGGAGGGGATTCCCCTTGGAGAGCTGGTAGGCCTTGGCCAGGAGGTGGCCCTCGCCGTCGGTGAGCACGGCCTTGGTGGAGGTGGAGCCGCCGTCGAGTCCCAGATAGGCGTCCACCACCTGGCCGGGCGAAAAGGAGGGTGGGTTGAAGAGAACGGTAGCATACTCGCGCCGGAACTCGGCCAGCTCATCCTCGCTGGCGAACAGGCCGCCCTGACCGGTGCTCTCGCGGACCCTGTGACGGCTCACCTCGATGTAGTCCGCCAGCGCCGCTGTGCCGGCATAGGCCCCCGAGCGGTCATCCTCTTGCTGGCCATAGAAGGCGGCACCCAGGGCAGCATAGAAGAGGGAGTTCTCAGGCACCACGATGCGATCTTGCTGGCCGTCCCCGGACAGGACCAGCCCGCGCTCCTGCCACATCGTCGGGATGTGCTGGCGCCAGGCCTGCTGCAAGGCAGGGAGGAAGGTGTTCGGCCCGCCCAAGAGGAGCACCTTGGGACGCAGGGTGTTGCCGCGGGTGAGCACGCTCAGGTTCTGTTGGACGATGGCCTCGATGAGCGAGAGCATGAGATCACGCGCGGGGATGCCCTGTTTTTGGAGGCTGTTCACGTCCGTCTCGGCGAAGACTCCGCACTTGCCCGCCACCGAGTAGCGCTTGCAGTCGACATAACATAGCTCACTCAGTTGGGAGCGCTCTAGTTGAAGCTTGGCCGCGATGCGGTCGATCACGGCGCCGGTGCCGCCGGCGCACTTATCGTTCATCGTGGCCAGCTTGCGCTTGCGGCCCGTCTTCGCGTCCTCCAGCCAGATGATGATCTTGGCGTCCTGTCCTCCCAGTTCGATGACAGAGCCAACATCGGGGTGGAACGCTTCGGCGGCCAAGGCGACGGCGTTGACCTCCTGGACGAAGCGGGCGCCGACGTAGGGGGCGATGGTCGCTGCCCCGCTGCCGGTGGCGAAGATGCGGAACTTCTCGGGAGGGAGGGGAAATCGCTGCTCTACGCGGCTAAGGAGCTCCAGGACCTTGTCCGCTTGACGCGTCTCGTGGAACTGATAGTCGGACCAAAGCGGCTGCCTGTTCCCCGGCTCCATGACCACCACCTTGACGGTGGTGGAGCCGACATCGAGGCCGATGATCAGCCCCTGGGGGAAAGTTGGGCCGTCGCCCCCCGGGGGTGGGGCATCGGCGGCATCGCTCACAGCCTGGCCCTCCACAAGCGCTAGCCGTGCCGGCCCTGCCAGACGGGAGCGCCCGTCCAGATACTCGAACTGAACTTAGGCAACTTCACCAAATCTTAGCGCCGATACTAGGGACGGTCAAGGCGCTCTTGGAGCCGCATCTACAATCCGAGGATCTTTACGCAGGCAATGGAGCAGTCACGACCGTGCAAGCGCTCCGCCTGAGCGATGGCCTCTTCCACCGTCGGCGTGGGGATGAACCCGAGGTGCTGAGGCACGGCCGGGTCCTGCGCCCCGGCCACGAATACCCGGGCCGCGTGCCGCAGGCGCTTGAGGGGGTGGGTGGCCATGATGGCGTGGATGGGGTGGAACGCGTTGCCGTTGCGGTATAGGTCGATGTAGTCGGCGCGGGCCGCGAACTCGTCGGTGAAGCGCTCGCTGATCTCGTAGGGATCGAGAGTCTGGGTCAGGACCCGGTCCCAGACCTCGCGGTAGGCCGGGTGATGCTCCATGTCCCACTGCTCCGGGCAGGGCGTGGCCATGATGACGGAGCAGCCCGGCTTGCCCAGGGCCTCGATGTAGCCGCCCAGGTAGCCCAGGCCGGACGAAACGAGAGTGAGGATCGGGTTCATGCGGGCGAAGGTGGCGTAGGGGCTCCAGGCGGGCAGCCCGTAGACCACGACGTCGGCCGGTTCGGTCGCCGATCGGCGCGGCGGGTTGAGGGAGGCCGCCAGCTCCAGGACCGCGGCCCGCGTCTCCGCCACGCCGCCGGCCCAGACGCGGGCAATCGTCGCCGGGTTGGCCAGGACGGTCTCGATCTTGAACACGCGGCGGCCCAAACGCGACTCCAGGTGCTGGCCCATCTCGTCGAACACCCGGTGCATCCGGTTCTCGCGAACGGACATGGTCATCCCGTCGGGCGTGTGCGTCCAGCGGATGGAGCGCCAAGTGGACAGACCCACAACCACCGACTTCCAGCCGCCGTTGAAGCCGAGCATGCACGCGGCGTTAACGTAGACCGTGAGGTCGGCCTCCTCCACCAGGCGATGGACCTCGACGTCGTACCCGTTGGCCGTGGTGCCATAGTAGGTGAGATTCTCGGAGTCCTCGGCGTCGTGGCACGTCAGCCGCGGCCCGAAGCGCTGCACCAACTCCTGTCCCAAAATGGTCGCCAGTTCCTGAGCCGTCCACTTGCGGTGGAGGCCGTTGGCGCAGACCAGAGAAATGTTCTCCTCCGGAACCCCCGCTTCCGCCAGCTCGGCCAGGATGCCCTCGATCGCCAGCCTCCGGATGGGGCCGAAGGACGGCGCCGTCGGGTCGTCGAAGGCGATGAGCACCCGGGCGCCCGGGCGCACGAGCTTCTGGATGCGTGGGAGACCCAGCGGCTCGGCCAGCGCGCTGTTGACGACCGCAGCCTGGTCCGCCATCGCCTCCAACCGTTCGCCGCCGCCGCTCGCTGGCACGACCCGCGCCCGGTCCGGCAGAGCGACCCGGATCGCCGTGTCTCCGAAGGGAAGCGTCTCTTCGATCATCGCTGGCCCCCAATCTGCGCCATACGCAGCGATTGTAGCGGGCGCCTCTTGGCGAGCGCAACCGCCATGAGGTCCCCGCCCATCCTTCGACAGGCTCAGGATGAGCGGCTCGAGGTACTCTGACCTCTCATTTAGGCAGGCGCGGGAAGCTCGCCCAGCGCCATGCGGGCAAGCTCGATGATGTGATGGCCGGGCAGGCCGTGGGTCCGCGCATCGTCGGCCAGCCCGCGGCGGCATATGGGACACAGGTAGCACATCGCCTGCGCGCCTGCCGCCAGGGCGTCGTCCAGGTTGCGCCGCCGGATGGCCGGAGCCAATTGCGGGTTGAACATCGTCGCCGGCAGGCCGCAACAGAGGCTGCTCTCGCGGTCGTAGCGGCGCCGAACCCGCTCGACGCCGATAAGGGCCAGGACGGCGTCCACTGCCTCCTCTTTGCCCGGCGACATCCGCGAGGCGCAGGGCCGCTGGTAGGCCACGCGGAGGCCGAGCGGCTTGATGTCCTCCCGGTGAGCCTGGAGGTAGTCTCGCATGTACTCGACGACGTGCACGGGTCGGAAGGGAACCTCGATGCCTAGCTGTGGCGCCCGGTCGACCAGCATGCCGTAGCAATCGTCGTGGAAGAGGATGACCTCCTGCGCGCCGGTGGCTGCCAGGTTGTCCACGAAGGTCTGCGCGTGGCGGCGGGTGACCGACCCCGCGGCCAGGTGGTCGAATAGAACGTAACAGAAGAAGTGCCGTCCCCGCACCGTCGGAAGCCCCTCGAACAGGCGGCCCTGAAAGAGGTCGGCATCAGTGGAACTGAAGACGCAGGCCGACAGGACACGGCCCTCGTTCTCCGGCGCCTGGACAGCGGTGGTCGCCGCATAGCGCGCCTCTTCGGCGGCCAGCATCTCGGGCGGGATCCCCAGGGAGCCGAACTGCTCCTGGCGCTCCAGGATCAGGTCGAAGGGGCGGGCATCGGTCGGGCAGTACTCGTTACAGCCGAGGCAAGTGATGCAGGCCGACAGGATGGGCGCCGGCCGCCCGGCGATGAGCTCCTCGATCTCGAAGGCGGCGCGCTCTTGGTCGTAGTCCACGTAGAGACAGCGCGCCAGGCAATCGCCGCAGCGGTCGCAGCGGGTTTCGTCAAACATCGGTCTGCTCCCTTCAGGAAACCGTCGATTCTACAGCGAGCGATGCCTCGACCCGCTGGCGAAGGCGGGCCTTCTGCCCGGACGTCATGGGCCGATAGCAGGCAGCGAGGGACAGGTTCTCCTCGACCTCTCGCACGAAGCGCATCCCCGGAATGACCACCGACAGGTGGCGGTTGGAGAGAGCGTACCGGAGGAGCGTGCCGGCGTCCAGGGCTTGCACGTCCGGGGAAACCCTGAGCGAGCCCAGCATGCCAAAGCCGCCGAAGGGCTTCATGCCGATGACGCCGATGTCCCTCCCATGGGCCAGCCGAATCACTGCCTCGCCTTCTCTGTTGAACGGGCTGTACTTCACTTCGATGGTGTCGAACTGTCCGCTCTCTACCGCGCGCCGCAGGACCTTCGCCGAGTGGCTGGTGAGGCCGACAAAGCGCACGAGGCCCTGCTCCCGCGCCTCGTGGAGGCCATCCAGGGCGCCGCCGGCCATGACTTGATCCCAGGCCTCTTCGTCCACATCGCCCAGTTGGTAGATGTCTACCCTCTCCAGGCCGAGGTGACCCAGGCTTCTTTCCAGGTCATTCAGGGCGCCGTCCCTGGTGCGCTTGAGGGTCTTGCTGGCCACGTAGACCGCAGGCGCTCCCTTGCCCAAACGGCGGAGCGCTCTGCCGGTGAGGTACTCGCTCTCGCCGTAGAGCCGTCCCGTCTCCACGAAGTTGACGCCCAGGGAGAAGGCCCGAAACAGCGCCTCTTCGCCCTCAGCTTCTGCGCCGACGTGAGCGCCGCCAAAGCCGATCTCGCTGACCAGCAGGCCCGTTCGGCCCAGGCGGCGCTTCAGCAGGCCCACAGCCGGCGTCGTTTCTAGCATAGCCTTCACCGGCCTCAGGATAACACGTCGAGTGCATGTCTGGGCCGTCGGCGTCTTCTACCACTACGCTGCATGGTCCTGTCAGCGCATCGATGATCTTTACAGGCGTCCCCCCTGCGCTGACCCTGTCTCTTGTCAGTGCAAGCGCTCCATCTGGTCGGGCAGGTCGCCTGCCAGAAGACGGAGAACGGCCTCGCGGATGTCAGTCAGGTCGGTAATGATGGGGCGGATGCCGCTGGCCTTCAGGCTCTCGTAGGCGCCCCAGCCCATGCCGCCGGCGATGACCGCCTCGCAGTCGGTGATGGTCTCGGCCATCAGTTGATGCTTGGTCTGGGACCCGGCGTCGCAGCCGTGTCTTTCGCCGGGAGCCGGATGAGAATGCCCCTGACTGGCAAACGTGTGGTGGCCGGCCTTGGCACGCAACTCGTTAGCCACGATCTGCCCTTCCTCGATTGTGAGGACGACATAGTGAGGCGCCCTACCGAAATGCTGGCTGATGCTAACCCCGTCGTCGGATACCGCCGCTATCTTCATCCTTTGGTACCTTCCTTACGAGCACCGCTATTCAGCTATCTTCTGGAGCTCGCTGATCCGACGCTCGATGCCTTCCAGGTAGTGCTTCAGCCCTTCGGCCTCATCCTTCAGGAACGTCAGTTCGCCCTCGGTCGTCGTTTCGGACCGGCAGTGACCAAGACCCATTGGAGCGCGCTCCCGCCCACTCAGGTTCGTAAGCATGGGCGCAGCAGGGGCCGTGCTCCGGACCGCGCCCGTGATGCGCCCAGCCGGGCGATCGCCAACCAGCGCCAGGGACACCGGCTGACCAGTGCCTCCAGCGATAACCTCCACACATCGTCATTCAACCTCCTCTCGCAGGTTTGCCATTACTAGCGTCGACTACCGCAGTGCTCGCCGTGCAGGCGCTTCCCACAGGTGGGACAGCTGAACGAGCTACAAGGCATTCCCCGCGGGTGGGATTCTGTGTACCCACACCTTGCGCAGCGGCAGACGATGGTTCCACCCAGTCCGCGTCCCCACGGGGAACCTCTCGCGCTGCGGACGAGCCCGCTGGAGCCAGCCCGCTCAGCGCCGCTCTTGGTCGACATCACGGCCTCCTATCCTGCCACCCGGGCCCCGGACTCGTCTTGCTGGCCCGACCGGCCAGACGGGAAGTGCACCCGTACTTTCGCAACGAGGACAGGCTAACGGCCGACCGGAGGCCATCGTCTCGAAGGGCACCGGCCATTCGTGGCCGTCCCGAGCGCAGCGAAACAACTGGTTTGGCAGGGCGAAGTTGCCGCCTTCGATTCGGATTGCCTTGCCGTTAATGAGGGCGTCGGCAATCTTCCGTCGGGCCGACCCGAGCACGCGGTGGAACGTGGGGCGTGAGATATGCATCCGCTCCGCGCACTCTTCCTGCTGCAGTCCTTCCACGTCCTTCAGCCGGACGGCCTCCACTTCCTCGACCGTCAAGCCCACGTCTTCCAGCGCCCTCAGGGGGATGCCAGCGGGCTTGAAGTATCTCACCTGCGGAATGGCTATCACCCTTCGGCACTTGACTGGTCTCGCCATAGTGCTCCAGATCCGTGAGTAGTTATGAACCTATGTTCATAACTACTCTACTGTGGATCGCTTCCCTTGTCAAGGAGATTGCACGGCCGAGGCCAACGGCACAGAAAGGGCTGGAAGGGCAGCCTAACGGAAGTTGGGGACCCGGCTGGATCGGGTCAGCTAGCGGCGGGGTACCCTATGGGCATCATGTATAGCGGCCGATGCCCGGCGGGAAGGCCCAAAGCTTCCGAAACCTCCTCATCCTGGAAGGACCCGGCGACCACCGTGCCCAGGCCTAGGGCCTCGGCTTGAAGGTAGACGTTCTGGGCCGCGTGCCCCGCCTCCATGTGGACGTAGCGCGTCGCGCGGTCGCCGTACTTCCAGGAAGTCCGCTCGTACTCTCCCATGATTATTAGGACCAGCGGCGCCTCGGCAATAAACGTCTGCTCCACGGCCAGGCGCGCCAGCGTCTGGCGGACATCTCCCTCCAGGATGCGCTCCAGGACGTGGCCCTGGGGGTCATAGTGATACACGCCCTCCGTCAATCCCTCGACTCCCTCTCCGCCGACGGCCAGGTAGAGGTCGAGGGGATAGAACGCCCCCGCCGAGGGAGCTGCCCTCAGCCCTTCGCGGTTGGTGATGCCCTGCGACGCCCAAAGGATCTGAGAGACCTGCTCCAGAGCGAGAGGAGAGCTCCTGAACTGCCTCCGGGATCGCCTCTTGGAGACCACCTCCTCCAGAGACATCTCTCCCTTCAGGCGCGGGGCCGGCAATGCGATGCGGGGCATCAGGTTCTCATCTAGCTCGCCTACTATCTTCCGCGTTCCTTGTACAGCTTCTTGTGGGCGGCGCCGATCTTCTTCCACCTTTCCTTTTCGACCAGCTCGGCCGACTTGTCTTGTCTGCGACTGAGGTAGGCTATCTCCTTCTGCAGCTTCTGATAGCTTGCGAACCGGCGGGGATCGAGGGCGCCGTTTTCGAGGGCTTGCTGGACGGCGCAGCCGGGTTCCGACCCGTGCTGGCAATCGCGAAAGGGGCACTGCCGCGCCAATTCGGCGATGTCTTCGAAGACATCGTTGATGCCTTCCTCTCCACCCCAGAGTTGCAGTTCCCGCATACCGGGCGTGTCCATCAGCAAGCCGCCGGAGGGGAGCACAATCAGCTCGCGACGCGTAGTCGTTTGGCGGCCACGATCATCTGTTTCTCGCACTTCCTGCGTCTTTAGGAGCTCCCTGCCAAGCAGATGATTGACGATCGTCGACTTGCCCACGCCAGACGAGCCGAGCAGCGCGCCGGTTGCTCCCTGCTTGACATGCGCGAGCACCTGGTCCAGCCCTCGATTGCTGATCGCGCTCACCAGCACAACCGGAACACCGAGCGCGACCGATTCCACCTCTCGAACCTTCTGTTCGATGTCGTCGCAGAGATCCGCTTTGTTCAAGACGATGACCGGGTCAGCGCCGCTCTCCCAAGCTACGACGAGATAGCGCTCGAGGCGTCGGAGGTTGAAGTTGCCATCCAATCCCATCACTAGGAAGACGGTGTCGATATTGGCCGCGACTATCTGTTCTTCGGTCTTGGTGCCAGCGGCCTTGCGCGAGAACTTGCTCTTTCTCGGCAGAATGTCATAGATCGTGGCCTTGTCTTCTTGCTCGCGGGCACGAATGACGACCCAGTCACCGACAACCGGCAAGTCTCCCTTACCCCGTGCGTCATACTGCATCCTGCCAGTGGTCTCCGCGCTCAGCTCACCGTATTCGGTGTACAGCTCGTATTGCGCCTTGTGCTGCACCGCCACGCGGCTGGCGCTGTATCCTTCGCTGACAAAGGGCGCGAAGCTTCGACCGAAGAACGCGTTCCAGCCGAACGTCTTCAGGCTCAACATGACCGGGCCGCCCATCGCCTCACTCGTAGATCTTCTCCTCTTCCTTGTCGGCATTGGGCGCGTCTGCTTCCACATCGCGCATCGGCGGGCGCAGACCCAGCTCGCGGTAGTATTCGTGTTGGATGACCAGGTTCATGATCTCGTTGGTGCCCGTCCAGATCATGAGCAGCCGGACGTCGCGCAGCAGCCGTTCAATGGGATAGACGTTGGTGTAGCCGATGCCGCCCATGATCTGCATGGCGTTGTTGACGATCTGCCAGGCGGAATCGGTGGCGAACTTCTTCGCCTCGGACACGAGTCGGCGGACGCGGGGTGGGTCATCGTCGACGTCGATGGAACGGGCGGCGGCCTGAACCAGGGACCGAGCGGCGTCCAGCAGGGTGATACTGTCGGCCACCATGAAGCTGACCGCTTCGAAGGCGCGGATCTTTTGGCCGAAAGCCTTGCGTCGGTTGCTATACCCCGCGGCGATCTCCAGCGCCGCTCTGGCCGAACCGAGGGCGCCGGCCGCGCTGGTCATGCGCTCCGGGATCATCATCTGGTAGAAGACATCGGCGCCGCCCTGTTCGCGGCCGATGACGTTTTCCGGCGGCACAGGGGCATCGCGGAAGTAGACGCGTCCCGCGCCGCCGCCGCGCGTGCCCATCAGGCCATACACGTGCTGCACCTCCACCGCGGGGCTCCGCTCCACGATGAAGGCGGTGATACCCTGATGCGCTGGGGCGTCGGGGTGAGTGCGGGCGTAGGCCAGGAAGAAGTCGGCCCCCTCGGCGCCGACAATGAACCGCTTTTGACCGTTCAGAACGAAGTGGTCGCCGTTGCGGCGGGCAGTGGTGGTCGAGCCGAAGAAATCGGAGCCGCCTCGAGGCTCGGTGAGGGCCTCGGCCACCGTCAGTCTCCCTTCGAGCGCCGGGCGGAGCCATCTTTCCTTCTGGGCGGACGTGCCGAAGACGTTCAGCGCCTCGCCGACGATGGTGGGCAAAGAGTAGAGGCAGCTCAGCGAAGCTCCGAGCACGCCCACCTCCTCCAAGGCCACGATTTCGTCCACCCAGCCGAGCCCTCGTCCGCCGTATTGCTGCGGGAAGCGGAGGCCCAGCAGTCGCCGCCGGGCGGCAGCCTCGATGTATTCTCGGGGATAGTGGACCTTTTCGGCGTCCATGTCCAGGATGAGCTGGCGCGGGACGTCATCGCGCACGAAAGCGCGCACCTCGTCGCGCAGGGCCTTCTGGCTATCGGTCAGCAAGCCTTCCACGGTGGACCTCCCTTCGTGACCTCGGCGACCTTCTGCAGCTTGATAGTGCTGCGCAACAAGGGCAGCGTCAAGCGCGGCGGGCATGGAAACCCAGGGGGACGCAGGCCCGGGGCCGCTGTCCGCGTGAGACCTGTAACCCCTGCCTGAGCCGAGCGTCTACCTAGTGCCACCGATCGTCGACACAATGGCGGGGTGACGACGGTCTGGTTCCACGGGGGGTGCATGATGCGCAACGGGCGCCGGATAGGTCTATTAGTCACTTCGGGGACCCTAGCTGTGCTCGTGCTGGTGGCTTTCGCCTGGACGGACGGCGGAGGCCCCTCTCGAGCCCAGGAGAACGTTCTCCAGGGTTGCCCTCAGCCCGGCAAGTGGGCCATAGCCGTCTGGGGTGGGGCCGACGGTGTTGACCCAGGGGAGGCTCTGGCGAGCTGCAACGAGCCGTCGGTGGCTGCCGCCTACTGGATAGACCCCCAGTCGCAGGTCTGGACACGTTGGTTCGCTGGCCGGCCCGAGATCAGCGACTTGGCGCCTTTGCAGCACGGCCAAGGCTTGCTCGCGGTCGGAAGCGTACCGCTGGCCACTCCCACGCCTACGCCGGCGCTGACGTCGACACCTCTGCCGAGCCAGACGCCAACCGCCACGCCGACGCCCGGAGGCACGCCCGAGCCTAGCCACAGCGTAGCCTGACTCGACTGGATCTCGACATGACTGGCGAGATCTCGGAGGCTGGCGACGTGTAGCTGTACGTGGGCAGGATCGCGGAGACGTGCCCGTAGGGTGCCTCACCGCACGCGCCTGGTACGCCAGGGTGCGGTGGGGGAGGTAGGGGTGCCCAACTCGACCTGGCTGGCTCGCCTTCTTAGCAGCCAAGGCGCTTCCCATACCCCAAGCCCGGAGGTAGACCATGCTTGGCGAGAGCCAGCCCGAGGAGCGGCCCAGGTTGGCGACTGGGGGATTAAAAGTCCGCCGGCCGTAGGGCCCGATGTTTGGGCCACCTCCAGATACGGAGAGACCGTCCTCGAGAGGCTATCGAGCGCCGAGTCCCCTCGTCGCGTACCCGATACTTGCTGACGAGGGGATTGTATGG
>Ga0315288_10000324_pt1 | contig 60154 bp, 55 predicted proteins | sample YL17G11_20_MG_FD_203454 | JGI IMG/M metagenome (GOLD analysis project Ga0315288, IMG submission 203454) | Sediment microbial communities from Yellowstone Lake, YNP, Wyoming, USA - YL17G11_20 | ecosystem: Environmental > Aquatic > Freshwater > Lake > Sediment | place: USA: Wyoming | collected...
GTGGGGAGGATGCCGACCTTCAAAAACTAAAAAAGAAGGACCTCGTTCAGCTTCTACAATAATCAAATCAACCAACTAACAATAACAATTTAAAAGAATGAGCGCACATATTTGTATACCTCATTTTCTCTCAAAATGATAAAGCACATATTGGAATACGTGTGGGTCGATGCCGGTGGCGGCTTGCGCAGCAAAACCCGAGTGGTGAAACTGGAGGAAAGCATGAACATCGAGTGCATTGGGTCAGACCCAGTTCGGTGGGAGTGGTCGTTTGACGGCTCATCCACAGGGCAAGCCACCGGAACCGACAGCGACGTGCTCATTCGCCCCGTTGCGCTTTACCTGAATCCGTTTTACAATATTCCGTCGTCGACCTTCGGGCAACGAGCGTTTTTGGTGCTCTGCGACTGTTACAACAAAGACGGCACGCCACATGCCACAAATGCGCGCGTCCGATGCGCGCAAACCGAGACCGCGTGTGCCGCAGAAAAACCGCTCTTCGGGATTGAGCAAGAATATATACTGTTTGAACGCACAAAGGAAGTTCCGTATCAGTGGGCCAGTCAATGCAATCCCGGGTGTGGAGGCCAGGGCCCGTATTACTGCAGTGTAGGCGGCGACCGCTGCTTCGGTCGGAAAATCGCAGACCAGCACCTGCATGCGTGCCTTTATGCCGGCATTGAAATATGCGGCACCAATGCGGAAGTGACTGCATCGCAGTGGGAGTTCCAAGTTGGCCCTTTGACCGCACTCCAAGTGTCGGACCAGCTGTGGATGGCGCGCTACATTCTGCACCGCATCACCGAAGAGCACGGATGCTGCGCCACGTTTCACCCCAAACCGATGCGCACCTGGAACGGGTCAGGGGGACATACGAATTTTAGCACGGCGACAATGAGGAGGTCCGAATCAACCGATGCGACAATGGAGGCGATAAGGTCCACCGATGCGATGGATGCAATTAAGACGGCATGCATCAAACTGCAGGCCAATCACGCGGAGCATATGTCCGTTTATGGCGAAGACAATGAGCATCGCATGACGGGACTGCACGAAACCAGCTCCATGCACGAGTGCACGTGGGGAGTCAGCGACCGCGGGCGCAGCATCCGCATTCCCCGACACGTTGCAAATCAGGGGCACGGATATTTAGAAGACCGACGCCCCGCGGCCAATCTGGACCCGTACCTCGTCACCGAACGCATCATGCGCACATGTTGTTTATCATCTGCCCCCCATCCCAATCCACAATCCGCGATAGAACCCAATTGCAATGAATGAGGAATGCAATGCAATTCTAAACAAATAATCAAATAATATAATATAATTATTATACAAGCATTATATTATACATTACACAGATTACGCATAAATAAAATGAGCTGGGGAACGTGCTATGCCGGTTCCAACAACATCCATTTCAATTTCCCGCCAATCATGGCCGACGGGCGCAATTATGCCGATTGGCAGCCCGGTGCCGTCATCAACGAGCGCATTAAGGAACAGGCCGGCGTAAAGTCCAACTCTCAGTACCGCCAGTATCTGACACACAATGCCACGCAAATCATGCAGGCAAACCAGGTGGAGGCGTGCAACCAGTGCGGCAACTGCGTGTACAACACCAGCAACCCGATGCAACCGCAGCGTAACGTGCCTTACGTGTTTGCCAGCGTGCTCGACAAGAGCCAGCCCTTCGGCTACGAAACCAGCGACCTGAAGAATTACTACCTGTCTCGCCATCAGCTGCAGGCGCGCATGATTTCCCCCGTCATCACCCAAAACGAGCTGCTCATGCAGGGATATCCCGCGGCCAATTAAGCGGGCGCATTTATTTATTTCCTTGATGTTTTGCGTCGTCCGTATTTACAATACTGACGTTGTGAGAATCCGCGAGGGGCGTTGCAATCAATGCTTCGTTTGTACTTCATTGACCATTTCCCGCCTCTTTTTTTTAAATGCATTGGCGGAATTGATTGTGTGTGTGTGTGTGTGTTTGTGTGTGTGTGTAATGGTTTATACATTACCCCAATTTATTTTATTTTGGTTTTATACAATTCGTTGATTACGTATTAAACACAACCACAATGTTTGCATTTACTAAACCCTAAAATCATAACATTGAAAAATGAGAATGCTCAGCATTGATGTGGGCATGAAGAATCTGGCGTACTGTTTATTTGAATACGACCCACTTAAACTTGTCGCCGGAGAAATTAAAACTCCGGAACACATGATGCATCAGCTTTCGATTGTGGCCTGGGACACCGTCAATTTGTGCGATGCAGCCGATGCAATCAATGCACCCGTTGTGGCAGGGCCCATGTGCTCGAGTGCTGGATGCAAATTTACTGCCAAATTCATGCACTCCTCGCCGGAATTGGTAACCCATTACTGCACAAGGCACGCGAATGCATCGGGATACAAGATGCCATTATTAATACCAGTAAAATCCATTAAAAAAATGGGTCTGGAAGAGTTGAAGGCATTTTCTGCTGAATATCTCTCGATTCCCATTCCTGAGAAATGTAATAAGAGTAAGGTTAAGTTGTTGCAGCACATAACCACTGCTTTGCAGGCCGAGTTCCTGGTTGCCGTCGACACGAAGAAGAAGGTGGTTTCCGCGGCATCGTTGGATTTAATCACCATTGGCCGAAACATGCACCAACGGTTTGATGCGACGCCGCATCTGGCATCCGGCATTGACGTCGTCATCATTGAGAACCAGCTGAGCACGCTGGCCACCCGCATGAAAACGCTGCAGGGGATGATTACCCAGTACTTCATCATGCGCGGGGTTCCGGACATTCGGTTCATATCGGCCACGAACAAATTGAAGCCCTTTTCAACGGGGGAAGACAAAGACGAGGGATGTTATGCCGACCGCAAAAAGCGCAGCATTGAAATCACGCGGTCATTGATTGCAAGTGCGGCGGCGCACATGCCATTGATGGCGATGAAGTTCGAGAAACACAAGAAGAAGGATGACCTGGCCGACTGTTTTTTGCAGGGCATGTGGTGGCTGTGCAAATGATGTGGCCGTGCAAATGATGTGGCTGTGCAAATGATGCGATTGATGCGATTGATGCAAAGAGAGAAATTCGAAATTTATAGACATTGTGGGGTCAACAATTTAATTTATATTGCGTATGATTTAAACTTAAAAGATATAAATTAAACATAAGAATAGGAACCACAATCAACTGCATTGTATTGTAAAATGGAAGAGGTGATTGACATTTCGAATTTGTCCAGCGATTCGCGCAAGTCTTCTAATTTTGGGGGCGGTCTTGAATTTCTCATGAACGACAAACTAAAAAGCGGTAGTGGCAACAAGGGCGGCGGCGGAGACATTGACATCGGCGACCTGAATGCGCTGGAAGCCGAATTGAACGAATTAAGCGACATCACGGTGCCAACTTCTTCTTCAAGCAAGTCCCTGTTTTTTAGCGGCATTGGTGCAAGTGGTTCAAGTGGTTCAAATGGTCACAGCGTGTCATTTAGAGAAGACCCGGTTGAAAGCAGCGGTGGCAGTAGCAGTAGCAGTGGCGGGTTCAATGTAGGCAGCTCGACCGCATCTGCCGATGATGACAAAAAAACGTGGGACGGGTTTGGCAAATTCAACAATGTGCCACTCAATCCGGATGCACCCGTGGACAACCAGCCACAAATGACCAAGGAGGAGTTGCTGCGCGAGAAGTTCAAATACCTGCGCAAGCTGGAGGATTTAGAGCAGAAGGGCATCACGCTGACCAAGAAGTACTCCATGGAGTCGTCGCTGGCGGAAATGAAGGGCGAGTACGAGACACACTTAGAGGAGCGCGAGCGCCGCAACAGCGTGAAGTTCCAGGGCAAAATGTTGATGTCGGTCATCACGGGCATTGAGTACTTGAACAACAAGTTTGACCCGTTCGACCTGAAGCTGGACGGCTGGAGCGAGCAGGTCAATGAGAACATTGACGACTACGACGAAATTTTCTCGGAACTGCACGACAAGTACAAGTCCAAGGCCAAGATGGCCCCCGAACTCAAGCTGCTGTTCCAGCTGGGCGGCAGCGCCATCATGCTGCACATGACCAACACCATGTTCAAATCGGCCATGCCCGGCATGGATGACATCATGCGGCAAAACCCCGAACTCATGCAGCAGTTTACTGCGGCGGCCGTGAATTCCATGTCGCAGAATCGCCCCGGATTTGGCAACTTCATGGGTGATTTGATGGGCCAAGGGCCTCCCCAGAGTCAAGGGCCGCCACCCACACAATCAGCTCCTTCTCGGCAGGCGCCGCCTTACATTCCCAACCAGCGCCCACCGCCGCCACCGGTTCCGACCAGCGTGCGCGACCCCAATTCGGATTCTGGCACGCCGTATCGTGCAGGAAACAACACTGCGGCGCCTCCAATGCCATCCAATCGCCCCGATTTGAGCGCAGCGCGAAACAACGGCAACGGCAATAACGGCAACGGCAATAACGGCAACGGCAATAACGGCAATCCAGTGCCAGTGACCGTTTCCAAACGCCCCGACATGCGCGGTCCCAGTGACATTTCCAATATTCTCTCTGGACTCAAGACCAAAACAATACAAGTGCAACCACAACCGCAACAGCAACAACCGCAAGAATCCGCACCTGCAGCAGCAGTAGAGGACAAGACCAGCACCATCAGCATTTCAGACCTGAAGGAGCTGCAGAATGATAACCTGCCGTACAAGAGCAAACGCCGCCAAAGGTCGGATAAAAACACGGTGAGTTTGGCACTGGACATTTAGGATTATAGCATTTGGATGCAAAAACATATAGCGAATGCAATTCGTAAACATGCATGCATTTTTATAGAATAAACAATATAAATAGATTTTAATCATATATTTATATTTTTGGCCCGACATTCGAGAGACAATGGAAGAGAAATTTGTCATGACGTGCGACAAGGATTCCGTGTATTTGAGCCGAGACAAGGCCAAACACATGTATTTGATTGAATTTCGGGCACACAACCCCAAAATACACATTGACGCGCTGCTGACATTTGACATTTACAAGATGATGTATGAATTGAACAAGGACCTGTTTGATTCGTATCACATCGCTTATCCGGACCCGGCCGACCCATCGCGTGCGGAACTCCTGTTCATTTTCAAGAGCATCATGGGACTGGGCGAGAGATACACGCACGTTTATACCGACATGCCGCATTTACTAAATCAAAATCAAAATCAAAATCAAAATCACCAAACCCAAATCATCCACATTAGCAGCGTAAATGTTCCTAAAACGGGAGCCGTAACGCCCTTGCTGAAACACCTCATTTCCAAACGCGCCGAACAAATCGATTCGGACAACTCCAACATCACGATTCATGTGCAGCCAGACAGACACTGCATGCAATTTCATTACAAGTTCAAACTGCAAATGTCCAAACCAGATGACGTCATTCCCATTCCGCCGTTCGTTGATAAGGCAATCAGCACCATGATGAAAACCATATTTGTGCGAATGAAACACTTCATCGAATGCCTTGGATGAATCATGGCATGCATAATTTATTTGCGCTTTGAAAAATGAGAGAATGCTAAATAAGCCAGCCCGAGGCCCACAATGGAACCGATGATGACGGATTGAGTCGGCATGTTTGAATTGGTGCTTTTCTCCGTGCACGCAGCAAGTTTACAAGCCATTGTTATTGGATTGTGGTTGTTGTGGTGGGTGATTCGATTACTAATTTATGATTATATAAATTATTAATATTATTTTATTTTTGGGGTGCAGTTTAATCTAATGCTTCGTGCGTAAATCGCTGCAATTCCACTTTCAACGGCGCATTGTTCGGAATATTTTTAGAGAACACGTTGGACATTAATCTGAAATATGACACCGGAACATTCATGACCTGTGCAAATTTCGGATTGACTACGGGGGGTCCAGACACAGTCCACGTTTGTTTGGCACCACCGGTTGTGGTGATTGTGATTTCATCGCCTGGCTTTAACGTGGTCAAAGCCCGAGTTATGTTTTTAGCCGAACCGTTGACCATTGCGGTTGTGTTCATGTAGAGCATCGTGCTTTCGGATTGATTGGCAGCGTTCCATCCAATGCGCGCAGGTCCCGAAGTTATGGGCTGCGACGCATAGGGTCCTCCATTGTTGGTGCTGTCCGCATTTGTAAGGTTATACAATAAAGTGGCCATGTTGGTTATAGAAGCCTGTTCGAAAGGAACACCCGCAACTCCGTGCAGTTCCACATCATTGAATGCTTCCGCGATTGCAACCAAAGATTTAATTGAATTGTACACGCCATTTGCAGGAATTGGCGGCAATTGCACATTGTCCCTGGAGGGTGAATTATACAATTCTGCATTTGTGGCTAATACACTGGCCGGAATTTGTTCATTTATCTTTTTCAGTTTGTCATAATTAGTTGTTTTGAGGGTGGGATTTGTGGCGGCCTTTGTGCAATTCATTAAAATGGTGGCGGAGTGGATGGGGGGCACGGGGTTGGCGGGGTCATCGCCATCAAAATATGCAACATAATCAAACATCTGCTTGTCCATTGTGTATTCCAACCGGTTTAACAAGTGCATTGTCGTAAAATTTTGTTGATGCAGTTTGAAATTCTCCATCATTTGCTCCCAGATAATTTGCACATTGGTTTTAAACATGTTTCCGTCCAACGCGCACGAGAGACGCGCCATGTCCATGCCCGTGATGTCCGCAATGTTGCCTTCAAACAGGTAGAACATTAGTTGAACGACAAATAGGGGGAATCCGATGCACTTTCCGGATTGCGGGCGAAGGCCCATTAGGTCGGCAAAATCAATGGGCCTGGTTGCATTCGCGGAATATGGATAGGAGTCGTATGAAGTCAGTTGTTGCGTGAGCGCGCTATCATTTCGCATCCGCACTTTGTAATATATGTGCTGGTCGGGCCACGCGTAATTGTTAAATCGCATGACCTTTCCCTGATATGAAAATGGCGCATTCTTGTGAAACAAGTTTTCCAAAATGATGCCGAAATTTTTCTTCAATGTGGCAATCCTGGGCTGCTTTGAAATCATGATAATGCTATTGCTGGCACCTTTGCCACCACTCTGACTCTGGCCCATGCCCTGTAGTTTTTTATCCACCAGTAGTTTCAATTGCGAAGGCATGGTGGGGTCGGCACCATCCACGTTCCGAATCGCAACGTCTTCAAAGTCCTCGAATTTCCATTCAGTCGGGTCCATCAGCTTGGTGCATATGAACGGATTGTGCAGAGCACTTGAATTCGGAATAAACGCACCCTCCCCCACCGCCGATGTGAGTTTGGCATCCATAGACCACGAAAAATCAACTGGCAGCGCATTGAGCGCATTCAGTGCCGCTTGAATTCTTTGGTTATTGTCGCGGGTTATTTGAACATTGTCATACATTTTTGACAACAGCGTGAGTATCTTTTTGGCTTGCGTGTAAGCATAGACCGTGTTTTCAAAGACCATCTTGTCTTGTGTGGCAGGAGCAACCGCATTTGGTATATATGGACCATAATTTTCACTTACATTCGGGGGATTCGCGGTTGTATCCGGTTGCCGAAATTGTGGAGTGGGATTTGCAAACGCGGATGCCGCTGGTGGAGCCTGGTTATCAACCGTGTACGAATCACTTAATATGTTGTGCAAAACCATGACATGTTCATCAAATGAACTCATGTGAGCATTCAGCGGTATGTAGCTATTCGCACCGTTCCACCAGCTAACATTGAGGTTGACCGGGTCTGGATGGATGGCTGCCGCTCCTATCGCTGCTGCCGCCGCGATTCCTGCATCGAGCAATCCGGTGTTTGCAGCCGCATGAAATGTGTCTTTATATGCCCGCACCATTCCTGGTTGGGACACGACTGGTTGTTGTCGCGCATTCCATGCATTCAAACTATCTGCAATGTATTGCATTTTTTCGTTGATGCCACGGTCAGTGTACAGTTGATTAATTTCCGCAAATGCATCACTGAGGCATTTTATCAATGGTTGACATTGAGCTTGGGTTCCGAACGCCTGGTCCATGATTTCTTCAATGTTTTGTGGCCATTCACCGGAATTCCCAATGACCGCGCGAGGACTGCTGCAATAATCCACAAAATACAGCAAATCGCTCTCATTCAATTGATTCGGATAACGGAGTGTGAAAAACTCATCGGACGGTCTAATTTGTAAATTCAAACTCAACGACGCAGCCCTCGGGTCCGGATTGATGCGCAATGTTTGCGACTTGCGCTGAGCGGCATAATCATCGTATCGCTGCTTGACATTCGGCTGTTTTGCGGTGTCGTAATACACTGCCACTGAAATGTTGTCCTGTTCAAACAACATACTGTAGTCTCTAACCGCAAAGAAAAATGCGTCGCCAATAAATGCGCGGTCATCCGCATTGGTTATCTCCTTCAAATTTCTATCTGCGAGGTCGTAACCAATGGCCATGACTTTGATGCAAATGCGCCTTTTAGAAGAAGAACTAGAACCATAACCATATCCGGAACCATATCCGGAACCATATCCGGAACCATATCCGGAACCATATCCGGAACCATATCCGGAACCATATCCGGAACCATATCCGGAACCATATCCGGAACCAGAATAACCAGAAGACCCAGACCCCGTATTTTCACTGGCATTCCTTTTTGCCGTTTTAAAAATCAGTTGCACCATTTTATAAACATAATCCTGATATGCATTTCTATTCAGAGTCTTTATTCCATTGGCTCCTCCACTTGACATGGACATGAACTTTGCAAATGATGGGCTGTTTTGGGAACTCAGGTCCGGAAGCCACACATGAATCATGCACGTGTTGTCCGGCCCGCGCATTGGCGGCACAATGAACGGCAAAGGCGGTGGATATGCCGTGGGCAAATTCGGTTGAGTGTAATCCTGAACGTCGGATGTATAAGGACGCATTAATTGATGATAACGATTTGTGTATGCATTCGGTTGTGCATTCATCCTAACAGTTTGGGTTAATTCATACCGGTAATATCCCGGGAAGGCCCAACTGTATCTTGCATTAATGTCGTTTTGTGTGGGAGCACCACCATTAACACCACCAATAGTGATGTATGCTTCAGCCGCATTCGTTCCCATCTGGAAATTTGGAGGCATAGCAGCCCTAATCGCAACATTGGCAGCCATGGTATTAGCAGCAACATCGGCAGCATTGGCATTTGCTGTCAAATTTGTCAAAGTGGTTTCCACCTTTGCTTGTTCGGGAGAGATGTACCTTTCTGCCCAGGATATTGTTTCGATTCCTCCAACAATTTGTTGTTGCCTGAGTGTGGTTGACAATGCATTTTTTTTTGGATTATCAAACCGCATTTTGGGATACTCGGGATTGGTTGGAGCACGGTTAATGTAATACACGTTGCCGGTCAACGGGTCTGGCCGCGATGGCATCCATTCATTGTTTATTGTTCTGGGGTCCGGTTTGCGTTCCACCCCCAAAATGTGCTTTATTAATTCCGGATGTTGCTTGAATATCCAGTTATAATCAAAATACACCGGACCGCAAACTGCGTACAGCATGTCATCGTCAATCTCGTCAAACTTCTGTTCTTCCAACTGCACCTGGGTTTGGGATTGCTGCTCCAAATTAGGATTAGGACGTTTGTAAAGCGTTTTCAAATAGTCGGCATACGGCAGCAAATTGGATTGAACGTTGGGACTTATTTGGGGAAGAACAGACGCTGCATCAATGGATTGCGCCTGGTCGCTGTATTTCATCAAACTCAGCAGCGTATTGTTGTCATACATGAATGCTGCAAAATTGGTTTGATTGTTTATTTCCGAATCCATTGCCGCACGGATTGCTGAAATCCCATCATCACCGGATGCAGTTGAATTCGCTATGACAACTTGTGTGATTCCCCGTTTGGCAGCGGCATACACCGCGTTTCCTGCAGCGCATGCTGCGCCAATCAACGGATTTAACTGGTCTTGCACAATGCCAATAAGTGCTGGATTCGGATTATTCAAATAGGCTGCAATTGCGGCTTTAACATCGACATTGGCAACACCAGCAGCGAAATTAATGGTGGTAAACAATGTGGTTAAAATGGCTGCTGCGTTCGCCCCAGCAGCTCTATTCGCAATAAACGCTCTTGTTGCAATTGCCACCGCGCAAATGATGGAATGCGATTTGGTTTTATCACACACGCCAATTGCAGCTGCCAGACAGTCATTAAATGTTCCTCCAGCACCAGCAGCAGCAGCAGCAACCGCTGCATCCGAAATCGCCTTCTTTGTCTCTGGAGACACTCTATGTTCGGGCGTCAAATAAGACGGAAATTTGTAATAAAGCCGTTTCAACAGTGTCTCATAATTTAGACTATTGTCTGGAGTGGATTTAAATGTGTACAAGTGTGTTTTATTTTGGATGTCTTTCAGTTTTAATTCAGGATGCGAGAGAGGTTCACGATTTGGCAATCCGGTTCCGGTTATAATTCCTCTCAAAAACTCCGTTATGATTTGCACATTGTAGGATGGTTTTGCAAACACGGGGAAAATGTTCATATTGTGGACCCGGGGTGCAAATGAATCCAGACTGAGGGATGAGTTCAAAGCAGGAAGGTAGGTTGGCATTCGTCCGACGGATGATGCTATTGGGTTTGGAACAGCAACAATGTTCGTTTTCATGTATAATATTTGAAAATAACTGCAAAAATAGGTCAGCGCCTTTTGAGAGATTGCAGCCATTTCATCGTTAAATGTTATGGGTGCCGGCAAATTTGCAACTGACTGAACCGTTTCTAAAAAAGATTGATTTATTCCTATAATTGCATTTAAATTCACTAATGCTGCTTGCGCTGCTGCTTGCGCTGCTTGTATAGATAAAGTTGCTTGGGCAACTGCTGCTGCTCCCACTAGAGCCGGGCTCGTTCGAACCCCATTTACTGCTACTTGAATGTCCTGCAATGCTTGATTTATTGCTGCCAGTGTGGCGTTAGTTGCGTTCACAGATTGCGCCACATGCGGTGGTTGAGGAACCATTGCTGCCAATGAATCAATTGCATATTTTGCCCATTCCAGTCGCGAAACCAGTTCAGACACAAGAGGCAGAAATGGTAGTCCAATGCCATTCACTGGTGTGGTGTATAAAATCGCAAAAAGCGTGGAGAGATTTGCAGGCATTTTGACAATTGGAACACTCAAATCCGTCAACTTCCACCCCTGCGGTTGTTCCATGTATTGAATGAGAGGTTTTGAATCAGCGAGTGCCGAATTGTACGACTGTTCTATCAACGCGAGTTCGCGTTTGTTTGTGTTTTTCCTAGCAAACTTCACGAATTCTTCAAACATGTCCCGCTGCATGAACACGCTTGCCGCCGCATCGTTCAAATTCAACTTTCCAAACGTCTGTCTAAATTTGTGCTTGGATTCATAAAACGCATTCATTTTGTCGGCAGTTATGTCAAATGAGGTGGGAACATACACCACGTAATCGCAGGAGGTGTCCTGCGTTCTTTTTTGGGCGGAATCTAAATCCATGGGTGAGGGCGAGGATGCACTGGAAGACAACACCGATGTTTGGGTTAATATCTGAAGTGTGTTCTGAGTGCTAGAAGGCTTTTCGCCTTGCGTATCGTCGCTCTGCATATCGCCCTGCTTATCGTCACTCTGCTTACCGTCGCTCTGCTTTGCCGTTTTTGCAATTCCAGACGTGATTGCATTGAATGTTATTATCAATGGGTTGTATGTTTCCTTTTTTAAATTCGAAGCAAATCTGGAAGATTGAACGTCGTCATCCGGACCAAACAAATTTAAATCCATGTCAGATTGTCCAGATGGTTTGCGTATTTCAAATTAATGAATGAATATTAAAGTATATTTATATTTTAATATTGCAATTGATTAATGCTTCCCTCCTTCTAAAATTTGGCAGACCGGAATGCGGTTAAATACTTGTTGTGCTTCATTGTTTCGCGCTGTTTTTTGGCGCGTTCAAGCACGTCCATGGCATCGCTGATTTCCTTGTCGGTCACGATATTGCCAGGTCCATGGCCGGCTTTGGACGAGCCACCGATGGGACCGCTAGTGGGCGCAACAGTTGACGTTCCTGGTCCAACTCCGCCGGCACTGAAAGAAATTGCATCCGCCATGGCGCGGTATTTTTCGGGCATTATGCAGTATCGGCTGTTGGCATTCAGACCGTAGTCTGCTAAAACCACAAACGCGGCAGTCAAAACGAGGGACAGAATCAAATCACGGGTGCCCATCCATGCCACTGAAAACACCAGCACCTCCTTGGTTAGCGCCGTTTTCAAAAAATTCTCGGTGGATGGGTCCAACTTGAGCTCAATGTATCGCGACCCAATGTTGAGCATGAGCATGATTATGCCCGCAAAAAACAGGCTGTTGTTCAGACGATGCACCACATAATTGAACCATCCTGTAAATAATTCAAACATGTGGGGTAATGTGTATTAATGGTAATATTAATATACTATCACAAAATAAAAAATACTAAAACAACTTTCGTTGAAGTCGGTTCGCAGCTGCTTTAACGTTATTAGCACCATCGGATAGCAATCGTTTGCCGTTGCGAATGTGGGGACGCAGCATTGCCATGGTGCTGAACCCCTCAGAATTGTCTGGTGCCGTGGTTGGATTAGCCGTAGCTGTAGGCGTGGGCGCAGGAGGCTTTATTGACCAATCGCATTTGGGGTCGCATATGTTTTGAATTGTACTATAAAAATTATAACCAGGGGTATTTGGCACAGTTGACACTGGGGTGCATTTTTTCAATGAATCCTGGTCAACCATCATGACTGCTTTTATCCCATCCATGCTCATGGTTGGATTGCCGCTTGCATCTGTGAACAAATCCGGTTTTAACATGTAGCCATAATCGGGCATCTCGCCAAATTTAGCGGCATCTTTGACCCCTGTGATGCAATACATTTTCCTAAAATCATTGGCGTTTTTAGGGACAGAGGGCGTGGTGTTCAGCAATGGATTGGCAGAAGCATCGGCAGAAGCATCGGCAGAAGGCATAGTTAAGCCCTCCACTTTATGGACAGGAGTTCGATTTAATAAGACAATGACTAGGATTAAAGCAAAGATGCCCGCAATGCGATGATACATTGTCATCGCAATGATTCCCATCACCATGACCAATTTCCCTAAAACATCGTCTCTCGAAAAGAAAACGGGATATGCCCACAGGGTCAGTGTATTGACGATGCATATACACGCAACCAGAAATGCAACTGACACATACCAGAATTCAGGGTCGAATTTGATAAATTTATTGAAAAATGTGTCAAAATTGTCACGCAATTTCATTAAATTTTTAGTAAATGTGCTGCTGCAATGAAATGATGATGTCCTGTCTATATTATCTGCAAACACAATAAAAAAACAATAAGATAAACGAAAACAAAATATTATATACCCTTTTATTAGGAGATGTCTGGATATTTGCAATATTCAAATTATGGCGATGAAGATGAAACGCCAACAAAACGAAAGGTTCCCGCGCAACAAATGCAATCAACTCAGCCAACTCAGCCAACTCAATCCAGTCAACCTAAAAAACGAATATTAAGGACATTGCGATCTAGAGCCGGGCAACAACCTCCGCAACCTCAGCAACAACAGCCTCAAGGCACCCTGAATCCGAATCAGCAATTCGGCACTCATGGCACCCTGAATCAGCAACCAGGCCAACACAAATACGTGCAGGAACTCATTCAAAAGATTCACAGCTACGAGGATGGCGCCTCCGCCAGCGAGGCAGAAGATGACAATGACGGCAACAACAACTATGCCCCACACGCTCAAGCCATTCAGCAACAATTTAGAACCGAACCGGTGTCAAATCGGGACCGATTCGCGGGGGCCAATGGTGCCGTTTTGAATGCAAAGTTGAACCCTGCACCCGCCAAGGAAGCATTCACATCAAATGCAAATGCTTTAGCACAAAAACTCTATGTTCCGTCCATGTTTGATGGCAGCGTCGGCGAAAACAAGGACATACTGCTGGAAAAACTGGACCACATTATCTCTCTTCTGGAAGACCAGCAGGATGAAAAAACTGGCCACGTGACTGAGGAACTGGTGCTGTACTGTTTTTTAGGCGTGTTCATCATTTTCATCGTGGATTCATTTGCTCGGGCTGGCAAATACGTGCGTTAGTTATAATAATTTTTGCAAATTCGAAAAATATTATATCATCATCAATGCACATTCAAATAAATGTTATAATATTACAATAATACATAAACTCATTTAAACCAATGAAACCTAGGGACATCGGTCTTGTGTCTCGGCAAACCGAATCCTTCATGATGTCCTTCATCATCTTTGCATTAATTGTAGCAGCAGTCGTTGGTGCAATTTCATATGCACACAATTACGCCAAAAATTCAACAATGGAATCATTTGGAGGTGGAGGAAAATTAATGTTCCACGGGTCTTACCCTAAAGCCCCCGTCGTGTGTTTAGCCGGTAATAAACATGTGCAATGCACCGCATTCAGCGGTGCTTAGCGGTGCTCATATGATTCAATCAATTCGCCGGTTTGTAGAACAGGTAGAAGTATTGATACTCTTTTTGTGCTTTGACAAGGTCAATTTGTCCAAGCATGTTGAATCCGACGCCCGTGGCCAGTTCAATGAACGTTTGCGGCGACGGCATTTTAAAATTGCGCACATTTTTGCGAACCTTGCCCGTTTTGTCGTCCATGAACACTTCCATGTATTGCACCACATCGTTCGGAAACACTTGCACGTCCGACTTGTAAGCAAAGTCATTGAATTTGACGGCGTGCTGCGCCTTGCTTCGATTTTGGGACGCGTGTGATGGCGCCTGACCCAGCAGGCTGGATGCATTGAACCTGCGCGGGTCCACCAAATGCAGCACGAAGTAGCCGCCCGGTTTCAGCCACGCGTATATGTTGGAGAACAGCTGCTCCGTGTTGGGAATGTAGTACACCTCAAAATTCAGCATGGACACCAGAGTGAAGGTCTCGGGTTTAAAGGCCGACACCACCGTGGGGTCGCCCTGCACAATGTTGAGGTTCAAACTGGAATACGTCTTTTTGGCCTGCGCAATCATGTCCGCCGACGATTCAATGCCGGTGATGTTGGTTATGCCGTGCTGAATGAAGGCGTTCATGTAGGCGCCCGTTCCCGCCCCCACGTCCAGCGCAACCGTCTGATTCGATATGTCCGGGTATTTGTTGATGATGGCGCCCACCTCGTAAGCGTTATTCACCTTTTGATTGAACAGCTGGTCGTACACTGCCGCATAAAAGGCGTCCTTCGTGTCGCCATCCTTTTTCACAATGACGTTGCTGCTGCTGTCGCTTACGCTGTTTTGTATGAAGCCCTCCATGAACGACCCGGCTCCCACAAACCCGGAATAAGGCCGGGGGACCTTGGCCCGCTGCATTTTGTTGTAGGCCGACACCAGCAACAGCACCGTGGCTGCAATTAGAAGCACGCGAAACCACACATTCCGTTCAATCGATTTGCAGAAGGCATCAAACATCTCGTGGACCATGGCCATGGGCAAGTGGTTAATTCTAATGGGTTTATTGTGCGATTGTTAATGTGTTATTATTAATATATATGTTATATTGTTATTTTTTTTGCATAAATCCCTAAACAATCAATATCGAGCGAGCGAGCGAGCGACTAAGTAAACCAGATGAATGACAATGAAATCAACGACATTCGAAGCGAAACCGAATTCAAAGGCATCACGTTTTCGAAATACAAAAAGCCGGACGTGCGCAAAGAACTGCTGAACTGCCTAAAAAATGGGAAAATAGAACCCGCCTGCTACTGGACCGCCGAGCTGGTGTGCGCCGGACACTACCAAGAGCTGTGGGACATCATCATCACGTTTGTCGGCAAGCACATCCATTTAGCAAACCCGAAGCTGTGCCTGTATTTGGACATGCGGTACGAGGCATTCAAGGGCATTGTGGCCAACGGCTACATCGGCAACGAGCTGCGCATGCGCAACAACCCCCGCATTCGCTCCCTGTTTGCCGAAATCATGTGCATTCTCTGCAATTCCAAAAAAAAATACAGTTTGGAGGGCATTAAGGTCAAGAAAACGGATTTCGACAGCACCGCCATGACCGATAAATTGAAGGCGCCCGATGTGTCGTATGCATCCGCCGCATTTTTGTCCGGCGATCCCAAAGAGCTCTTCATTGCCATCAACGAATTTGCATTCCACCTCTCTAAAGATTCCAAAAACAGTTTGCTGGCGTCCTACTGGTTGGAATGGATAATGGAATTTGAACACATCTGCAAAATGAAAAAACAGAAGTGCGTGGGTGAACGCCGCGGCGCCATGCCCGTTGAACCCAAATTTCAAATGGACCCCATTTGGATTGTGTGGGAAATCATTGTCGCCCACACCAAATCCCGGGATGTGCGAGAACCCCTCATTCCCAAAATCGTGCAAAGCCTGCTTAAATTATACTGCATGCGATACACCGACGGCGTGAAGAAAAAACGGCGGTATTTGATTTATTTTGCCATCTGTTTGCTGACCGAACCCGTCATACTAACGCAAGAAATGGTGGCCAACAAGGACACCATCGAAACGGTGGTCAAGAAAATAGACACGGTATACAAACAAGTCAAAAAGAATGAAATTTCGCCCAAAGTGGATTACTTGTCGGGACCGGCGGGAGGCGCAAAATCGGATTTAGATAAAACCATTGAAAAAATGGACAAGCTCAACTCAATGAACACCATCATTCGCACGGTCTAGGGATTGTGTAGTATGGGGGTGCGATTGCCGGGGTTGGGATTGCGATTGGTCAGGCTGGGTTTGCCGGGGTTGCGATTGCTGTTGGAATTGAAATACTTTCCCGTATGCATACATCGTTATAATCATAATGTCACACTATAATATATTTTTATCTTCATTTAAAATATATTAGCATTTGGAATTAGCATTTGAACCCGTTGAATCTTTGAATTAAATTGCAGTAAATGTCTTCTCCAGCCCCAGCACTCGCCCCCGCATCCGCCCCCTCGAACATGACATTTGATGGCGTCGGCGCAGATGCCGCTGCAGTTCCTGATTCTCCAGTGTCCTTGTTGATTCGCGGCATATTGATTGTTGCATTGCTTGCGCTCATTGGATTCAATGTGTTCACTTATTTAGATGATATAACCGCCTGGTTCAGCGACATGTTTGGCGCACCGTTTCGAGCCGTGGCCCAATTTTTGGGCTACGCTGCAGCCGACACGGCAAGGTCCACCGTGGATGTGACCGCCCAAGGCACCAAGTCTGCGGTGGACATCGCTGCCGGTGCTGCAACCAGCGGGATTGACGTGCTGCAACAGACCATTGGTGAAGGGCATCAGCCCGACCAACAAGGGCATCAGCCCGACCAACAAGGGCATCAGCAACAGCAACAAGGGGCCCAAGGGGACCAACAAGGTCAAGGGGACCAACAAGGGGGTCAAGGGGACCAAGGGGGTCAAGGGCAACGGCAACAACAACAACCAGACACAGGTTTGCAGCAGGCGCTGTTTCATGCCAAAAAACAGCCGCCGCAACCGGATGATGCCACCAGCCGCACGCAGCGCAGCGGCAAATCAGGGTACTGCTACATAGGCGAAGACCGCGGATTTAGGAGCTGCATTAAAGTGGGCGAAGAGGACACCTGCATGTCCGGCGACATTTTCCCGACGCACGCCGTTTGCATTAATCCGCGTTTGCGCGTTTGAAATCATGAGCACAGTTCGGCATATGTAAAATTAAGAAGAGGACACAGCTGCTTGGGGTAAAACTGGAACTCTTCTTTGAGGTGCGATGTGCACAGCTCCTGGTCAATGAAATTCAGTATGGGACACACGTCATGGATGTCGTGCGCATGGGCATGCGCGTGCCCGTTTGCCGCGTGAAGAAACTCATTCTTCAACGTGAGAATGGAGAGGACGTCGTTCGACGAATGAGACGGCGCCGCCTCGTGTTTGGAACAAAACGACGCATTGTAATTCTGCAGCAGCACGCACAAATCGGACAATTTCGATGCATTGTGAAGAGAGGCGGTGTCGCAAAGCTCGTGCTCCACAATTTGCACAAGCGGGCACAAATCGCTCGGAACAATGTGAGCCACATGCGGCACATGCGACACCACATGATTGGCAGGGGGCACCGGCAATCCGGAAGCTGCAGGAAGCAGCATCAACAACGGAAGAAAGGACAGAAGGCGAGAGATATTCATTATGTGTGATTGTTTGGAATGTATTTATATACATTCTAAATACTATATTTTTATGAAATTGGGTTTTATTGTGTTCATGGTTCAAAAATAAGAACGAAACCGTATGATTATTATGCCAGAACCGCCCATTCCACCATTATTTACACCGCCACCACCGCCACCACCTGCTGAAAACCCACCGGTTGAACTAACCGAACTGTTGCCACCGTTACCACCTCCACCTTCACCGCCTTGTGATACATTGATTGCACTCCCTCCTCCTCCTCCTCCAGCATAATAAGTGGGTGTACCAGTGATTTGGTTCGACACCCCAATGCCACCATTACCACCCACTGTCATCAAAACACCATTACTATTCACCGCTCCAGGAAAATGTCCGGCAGCACCAGCACCTCCTCCTCCTGCTCCAGAACTGGACTGAAGTATTCCAGGGTCTCCTGCACCACCTGCATAGCCTTGTCCTGAAGTTCCATTTCCAGGTTGGTTCACCGATGAGCTGAATGTATTTGTACTTCCCGCTCCACCACCGCTTCCACCACTTGCGCCGTTCATACCATTGTTGCCTCCTCCGCCTCCGCCAACTGCAATCAATTGTGGACCACCATTTGCAGGGCCAAATGTGCTATTTTGTCCATTTGCGCTGGTGGCGGCTCCTGTTACCGAACCAGTTGGGTTTCCTCCAAGACCGACCGTCAAATTATAAGAGGTATTCAATTTCAATGTCATTGTGGGTCCAGACCCGTAATTAGTCAATAATCCACCTGCTCCTCCTCCTCCTCCCCCAATGAATATATTACCAGATGAGAAATTTTCACCATATCCACCGCCACCACCACCACCAACAATCAAATATGACACATTAAATGTGGAATTTGGAACAACAGTTCCATTGAAGGAACCGCTGAACACATAAACGGTGTATCCAGAAATGCCATTCTTGTATTGCGGCCCATTGAAATTGCCGGGAACTCCATTGGAATCTAAATAAATTACATTTACATATTCGTTGCCCCCAGTAACTGTGAGACTGTTTGGTGTAGGAAGAGGCGGTGTAATTGCAGGTCTTACTGCAACCCCAGTCGCAACCGCACTAGTCACATCGTACGGGTTATATGCGGTCCAGTGAATTCCATTAGTTGAATAAGCAACCACTGATATTCCTCGTCCAACTGCAACCCATTTGCCATTTGTATCATCCCATGCGACCGAACTACACAGAGCCAAAGTGTCGGTAAATATGGTATTGCCGTTGGCAGATGGTTGCCAAGTTACTCCATCATCATTTGAATAAATTAAAATTGCATTGCCCCCCACCACCACCGAACATCCAACCCAGATGGATCCATTGCACGCGAATGTGTGTATTGCAGGTCCATAATAAGATTGAAAGTACTGTTCCCAATTGAAAACAACAAACTTGGATTTGAAATGGGTCCAGCTCGTTCCATCATTAGTGGAACGCCAAAATAATGCATTGTTGTTTGCATCTATGCTACTGGCAATCCATGTTGTTCCATAACATGACAATGATTGAAATTGATATGTGCTTGCACTTGACAACTCATTCCAGTTAATTCCTCCATCAGTGGAAATAAGTGTGACTGAGGATGTAAATCCGTTATTTGACAAGACTGACATCCACATCCTACTAACTGTATTACATGCCACCGAAAAACAATTTGTAAAATTATTCGCATTATTGAGAGTGCACGTGTTCCAATTGTGTCCATTGTCATCTGAATAATAGAAAACGCAGTTGTTGGAATTGTAAATATTGCAACCTGCAACCCACCTCGCACCATTGCATGCCAATGCACTGCAATATCCATGCTCAATTGAACCATACCCCCCCGATACACTAGGAACATTAGAAACACACCATGTATTTCCATCATTGGAATAAAATATCTTCACAATCTCGATCGGTTCGCCCCAATTGTCGGCGGAGTTATAGCCTACACCTGCAATCCACACATTCGCAAACACATTGTATGCAACCGTATAAAATGAATAAATATCGCTCACCTCATATAAATGAGTCAGGTTCCATGTAGTTCCATCCCATGAATGAAACATATTGCCAGAGGGTGAGGTTATACCGGAGATTGAGCTTATAACCGAGCGCACAACCGTGGGATTGGGTGGTGTGGGATTGGGATTGGGATTGGGTGGTGTGGGATTGGGATTGGGATTGGGTGGCGTGGGTATGACCGCTGGCAAGTTTGTGGATTGTGGTTCTTCAAATGAATTGAATGATTCGAAATTACTTCCACTTGAATACGTGGTTTGCGGTTTATAATTGTATAATGGCACGCTTTCGTCAATGCACAGCGGAATCACTGGTCCAGGCACGTCGCAATCACTCGTCCGACCGCACTTATTATTGGCATTATTGCACCGCAGCGACACCGTTTGAAACACGTTGTTGATTGGGATTTTAATTTCGGGCAGGTTGTCGACGTTCGGGTTCGTGTATGTCTGCGTTTGCGTGGCCCACGATTTCTTCCGCGTGAGCGCATTTCGCGACGCCATGGAGTATTGCTGTGCCTTTGACATGTTGCTACTGTTGTTTTTGTATTTCAAAATCTCCGCTTTGCGCCGTTCGTCCAGCTCGCGTGTGCTATACACCCTTCCTGCATTTGGATTTGGGTTCGAACTGCAAATCTGATACCCGTAATTGCTGGCGCAATTGGGACAGTTGTTTCCGTTCGCGCGCGACCAGAGGCGCGGTGGATTGGGCACGTATCCCACGCCGCCGCATGCACTGGTGCTTTTGTTGCCTGGTTGAGACATTTTTGGGTGAACTTATATAATAATTTTTATTATATAATCATGAAATGAATTGAATTTTATTGAGCAGCTTCCACTTCAGCCACAGCTTCTACAGCTTCCTCTACAACAGTAACAGGAGCAGCTTGTTCAGCCACAGCTTCCACAGCAGCTTCCTCTACAACAGAGGCAAAAGCTTCCTCTACAGCCACAGCTTCTACAACAGCTTCCACTTCAGCCACATGTTCCACAGGAGCCACAGCTTCCTCTACAACAGCTTCCTCTGCAACTGCTTCCTCTACAACAGCTTCCTCTACAACAGCTTCCTCTACAACAGCTTCCTCTACAACTGCTTCCACAGCAGCTTCCTCTACAACTGCTTCCACAGCAGCTTCCTCTACAGCTTCAACAGGAGCAGCTTGTTCAGCCACAGCTTCCTCTACAACAGCTTCCTCTACAGCTTCAACAGGAGCAGCTTGTTCAGCCACAGCTTCCTCTACAGCTTCCACTACAGCTTCTACATGTACAGCTTCCTCTACAGCTTCAACAGGAGCCACATGTTCCTCTACATGAGCAACATGAGCAGCTTCCTCTACAGCCACAGCTTCCTCTACAGCTTCCACTACAGCTTCTACATGCACAGCTTCCTCAAGAGCAACTGCTTCTTCAATCAGTTCTTGCAATTGCTGCTGGTGCAATTGCTGTTCTTGCAACTGCTGCTGTTGCTGCTGCTGCAATTGTTGCAATTGTTGCAATTGTTGCTGTTGTTGCTGTTGTTGCTGTTGTTGAAGCAATTGTTGTCGCTGTTGCATGAGTTGAATTTGACGCAGGTGTTGAAGGCGTCTCATCTCATTTGCATTTGCATTGGCGCTGGCGCTGGGGTTATTCAATTTAAAAAACATTTACTATTCTGTTATAAAATTACTAAATATATTTATTTTATCGTTTATTTTATCGTTTATTTTATCGACGTTTCAAACAAATCGCATAAATGGATGCAATCGCGGCAATCGTGGCAATGGAGGCACCAACACACGAACGCACTGTGGTCGCTTCTCTCACCTTTGCCACGTTTAAATCTCTCAATTCGGGCTGCATGACAGTCGCCAAATGAACCGCATTCGCCACGCTGGATTCCATGGACGTGAAACTGTATGTGCTGTTGCCGTTTTGCACCCCGCAGTTATACAGATTGTTGTATAAAACAGATTGGTTCGGCATGTAGCCGTACGTGGTTGTCATGAAGGCGTGATTGAACGGCATCCACTTCCGGCGCGTCTCATCATACGCGCTCTGCGTTAAAAATTCATAATCGGGATCCGGCAAATTGGGGTAAATTTGCTTCAACTGTCTAAACACCTCATTCATCACGGCGCGCTTGTCCCCCATCTCATTGGCACTCAACTTCAGATGGTCGGATGGATGATTCGGCATGGTTATGACAGCGGAAATGACCGTCTTGGACCGAGGGTCATTGAAATCCATGTACTCTGACAGCACAATGTTGCCGACGCCCCACGACGTGCGAGGATATCCCCATATTTTTGGAACCTGAAACACGGACCTCCAGTGAAAAATGACCGAAATGTAGGGCAAATACTTCGTTTTTTCCTGAAACCGGTCAAAATCAGGACCAAACGCTGCGCCCAGCTCGTCGTGCGTGGTCAAAATGCGCTGCACCTCTTGTGGTGGACACGCCAGAATGAGCCGCTTGCACCGAACTTCATTGGGCCTCGCTTGACTGTTGCGCGAATCTCTCAATGCGATGCCGGAAATTTGCGCATTGGCACGGTCCACGTTGAACCGAACAATCATGGCATTTTTCATAATGACAACGCCGCGTTCAACAAGCGCATCCTCCCAGATGCGAAACAATCCGACATCATTCGGCACCCGGGGTTGATAAATGGTGTACAGGAAATTCTGATTCAAAATCTGCAGAAAACTGAAGAGGGTGTATGTGTCCGCGCTGCCGCCGTCCGTCAACCTGCCGATGCGGTCCAGAATGTCAATGGCCCCGGTTGAGAATCCATGAGAAGAGAGATATTCCAATAATGTGATTTCCTTATAAGAATCATTTAAAGTCATAAAATTCCAACTAAGGGTTGCAATTTCTCTCAACGTGAGCACTCGCAACGCTTCCAACATCATGGTCGCCGTGCCGAAGTTGTACTTCACAAACAGGTCGTCGAACTGAACGCCCATGTCGTTTAGCAGCTGGGTAAACATGAGAAAGTTGTCAATGTAGATGCGAGGCCCGTGTTCCGTCATCATGCCGTCGTGCACTCGAGTGACGCCGTGGCACCCTCCTAAATAGTCCCGTTTTTCAACAAGCAACACACGCTTATCCAAGGATAGAATCTGTGCCAATGCAAGCCCGCTCGGTCCTCCGCCCACAATGATATAGTCATATTCCGACGACATGCAATGTATTGTGATTGTGGGTTTTGATGGTGCAATATTGTTATAATTAGATATATTAATAATAGCAATAGTAATTTATTGGCGGCATTAATGGATTCATGGATGGATTCATGGATGGGCCTTATGATGCACTGTTCCACTGCGAAAAGAACCAGCGCATGGACAGGTAATCCATGGTTCCAGGTGCGCCGCCCGATGCACCCAGCACCGTGAGATTGGGCCCGCTGCTCACAATGTTTTGAATGGCGCGCGTGCCAAGTGCGGTGTTGTAATAGCGGAGCGAGGACAGGTTGCCGTTGAATCCGCCGTTCAGTGCAACATTCACGTCGCCGTAATTCTGAAAGGGCACGGAATTCAGCGGCAGGCGTTGCGCCAACGCCCCGTTTATAAACACGTCCAGCACCGTGTTTTCCACGCGAATGATGACGTTGAACCATTTGTTGATGGGGATGTTGTCCACCTCAACCGAAACGTACGGATTGTCAAACGTGCTCATGACCACAATCAACCCCGAATAATCATGGGTCAAATACACGCCGGGTGCATTGTTGGGGGACATGATTCCATCCAATCCCAGCGTGGTGGGCACCGCGCTAGATGCATTGGCGCTCCCTTTGTTGAACACGTGATGCACCGATTTTGTGCTGGTGCTAACCATGTCGTGCTGCTTGATGAACAGCCACGCCGACCACGTGAATGCAATGCCGACCTCGTCATTCACCGAGCGTATGATGGGAACCGCGTTTGATTCGCTCGGGTCTTGCGGCACAATCAAATTCCCCACGTTCGCATCTATCACGCCATTCACCAGGTACGGGCTGGAACTCGGCGCAAACAACCACCCAATCATGGCAATGCACAGACGAAGCACGTAAACAAATATTATGACCACCAGAATCAAAAATGCGGCCTTTGCAACATAGCTGTTGGAATCCAAAAACGATTTGGAGCCACCCACAATGGTCTGCGAGTTAAATTCGTTCAGCGAGGGAGCGGGAGCGCCGCCATAGCCGCCAAGGGGAGGGGCGCCCCCACCAGGAGCGCCACCAAGGTCCCCTCCTCCAAAACCACCACCATAGTCGCCTCCGCCTCCAGTTCCATTCATTGTGATGTGCTAAATGAAAATAAATGAAAATATTATAATATGTCTTATTAACTTATGATAATAATTTAATTTTATCATTATTGCATTCCTACACTGAAATCTCTCCCACAGTTTGATTGTTCTTGGTTATGCTGAAGTTCAATTTGTATTTATTGATGAAATCAAACATGCCGCTGCCGCTGTATCCCGCGCTGTAAATGTCCCACGCTTCTTCTGGCGTGAAATACGTTCCCTTATACACCACGTTGGAAATGTATCCCTGCAAATCGCCGTCTTTAAATTGTTTAGACGTCGCATCATATCCTCCGCCAATGTAGAGCATGTCGCTGCTGGACAACGAAGTGATGGGGCTTGTCATTATGCACGTTCGCACCAATTTGCCGTCTAAATACAGGTCCAGCGTGTTGCCATATGCGCTCATGGTAATATTAATCCATTTTTGCAACTGCACATTGCGAATCGTGCACGGGGGATTTTTGTTGTCTGGAATGGCCACCGTCAAATTGTTTTGGTCGTTGTCCAATGCCATCAGAAACCGGATTTCATTGTTGTTGCTGCATCGCGTGAGTATGTTTTTGGTGACCACCATGTCCGCCTGAGTGGCAGAATTGGTCCAGGAGTCAACGTACACCCATGCTGAATATCCAAAATTGCTGGTGCTGTCGCCTCCGTATTTGCTGGAATCCACTGACAATGACTTTGACGCGTCCGTGAAGCCAGACACGTTCACGGTTGTCTTCGTCATCAATTTATAAACCGTGTATATCAAAACAATGATGAGCACAAACACAAAAATGGTCAAAAGATTCATCGGTTGTGTTGGGTTTTTGTTTCTACAATGTCTATATTATTGCTATATTTATTATCCACATAATATATTTTCATATCATTGGTTGAATTAAACATTCAACTCAACCCAACCGTCAAAACGTGTCGACAAACACATTGGCCACCGTTTTCAAAACGTAAGCCACCGTTCCATCCGTGCTAAATAATGTGCCCAATGCCGCCCCAATCAGCCCGAACACAATTGCACCCATGATAAATCCCTTTGCTGCCGCCATTCCGAAATCGTTATTGAACAGCCATCCAAAGAGCGCTCCGAGCACGGCACCCACTATGCCATACGTCCTCATTCCGCTTGAGCTGTACTTCGGCATCGGCGTGGGCGTCGGCGCATTCATGTTGACCGATTCGGATGCCAGATAGCTGGCAGACTCGCCCTGATTGAGCGGGTCTTGGTTGCTCACGCCGACCACCGGCGGGTTCAGCATCTTGTTTGTTTTGTACAACCATGCAATCTCATTCTTGGTAAATGGCGCCCGATTCAACACAACATTGCAAATTTCGCCCTGAATTCCGCCGTCATTGGAGTCACTGCTGCTGCTGCTACTGCTGCTGCTACTGCTGCTGCTACTGCTGCTGCCACCGCCGATGGACGCATATTTCGCCATGGTGTCCGGGACCGTCGCATGATTGCCCGTGTACACCAATTTGGCGTTCACAAAAATGTCAATGGTGCCCTTGTCCGAATTGACGACCACGTTGTTCCACGTTTGCAGGGGAATGTCGGTGATTGGCGGAATCGCTGCGGAATCCGACGACGCCTGCACGCCGTCCATTTTGATTTGCAGCGCATTGCTCTTTGGACTGTAAGCAATGTTCGGTCCAAATGACCCGAAATTCAACACATTCAGCGATGCATCTGCGGAGTAGTCAGCATTCGTGGTGGGCGGTTGTGGGTGAATGTAGAACCACGCCGACACGCCGTAATTGTAATTTGGCAGGAGCACCTGGATGGGTTCTGTGCCGCCATCATTGGAAGGCGTCGGCATTGATTCCAAAACGCCGTGCACATCCACGAATTTTATTTCATATGTGGAGACCTTGGTGTTGGTGGCCATGGAAATGGGAGCCGACACAATTTGCACCCCAGTGTGATTAATTGCCTTTGCCACGGCAGAGGGTAGCACATAACCCGCTAAAATGACGGCCAGTTCTATTGCCAGCAGAATGATGATGGGGCGCGTGGTCAATCCATATTGCTCCTTCACCGTGTCGACAAAATCCAGCATCAAACACGGCAGATAAAACAGCAGATTGGCTATCAGTTTTAGCACGTTGACCACCCAGTTGGAATCGGCGCTAACCTGGAATATGGAGCCGCCCATTTTGCGGGAGGTTGAAAACAGGGTGCGCACTATCCCGATCACCATCGCAGTGCCCACGATGTAGGTGAGTGCGGTTATGCCATACTGCGCCACATTTGCCATGCTCACCAGTCGGCTGTGCGAGTTCAAGAAATACAGCAGCAGGCCAACCACGCACACCGCGATTCCAATCGTCGTTCCCGTTTTTGCAATGAACTCTCCGTACGATGGGTCCCCCTCTTTCATCTCCACCGTGGTTGCATTCATGCTGTACATTCCGAATGCGACCAGAGATGCAACGAACAGTGTGAACACGGTTATGACCGTGCCGCGCTGGCCTTCCACGAACGATGTCAAATCAAATGATGACCGATACAGCAGCAGTCCTATCGCGGCAAACACGATGAACGCAATCACGGCACCCACCGGATTCTGCGCAACCATTGAAAAAATCCAATACACGGGGAACAGCACGAGTCGAACTAGCATTCCAATGTCGGTCTGCGGGTTCATGACTGGATTGCTGCTGCTCGAGAACAGCCTCGTTCCGTATGTTTTAATCACCCAGTTCACCACATTCAGTATGGAAGAGAATATCAATGTCCACACCAGTGCGTTCACGTAGGGCACATCCCCCTTTGCGGCAGAGGAGGAGGCGCTGGAAAACGGGAAATTGAAACACGATGCGTCAGTGCACGGCACCAGCACATTCTTGGAAGCATACACGCTGTACATTAGGTACGCCACGTAGGCTGACAACGCTAGTATAGACCCGCGTTTTGCAACGTCAATGTAGTCGTTGTCCGACACGTATTGGAAATATTGCAACAGAGGGAATGTCTTTAAAGTTTCCCTCGCACTGGACAACGCGGTGTCTTTTGCGGAAAATAGAGCGGCGGCATTGTAGCGAATGGCCCAATAATTCAGGGAAAGCGCAATTGCGAGGATGGACACGGCAGTCACTGCCACCATTTCATACACAATTGGAGATGGAATCGATGCACTGTCCGTGTTTTGATTTTTGGCATCGGCAACCGCTTGTTTGTAAACGGCGTTCGCATCATTTATTTCACGATAAATGAAGTAGCCCGGCAACAAAACACTCAGTAACAAGTAACCGACATTTATTGCCGTTGTGGCGATTGCATTACCGTTAAGCAATGTCATTAGCGCGCTATAACCTATTTTTATCACCATGTAATAGAACAACAGTCCAATGAACAGCACGCCGATGTTTAACGGCCCTCCTCTTGCGTCATGAAAGTAGAGGTTCCAATTATTGGACACGTAATTGTAAATGCATGCGGTGATTGCAAGCAGCCACAAATAATACCCCGGTTTTTTCCACAAGGGGTCTCCGGGCACATAGGATGATGATGATGATGATGATGATGATGATGATTGCATTTTCCTCCCCTGCGCGTTGTTTCTATTATTGTTATTTTGTTATTTTGTTATTGCAATTGCGTGTATTATACATTGCATATATTTAAAATGCATGAAATGCCCCCACAAATGACTCAATCAGCCAACCGTGCCAACCGCCAATAACCGCTTTGCTAAAAAGTTTCCATGGCGGTTTTTTTACCGTGACAGTCGCGACACAGCGCAACCAAATTGTCCACGTTGTTGGACCCACCATGTTCCAGGCGCACGATGTGGTCCACTTCGTACCACGCCGGCAGCTGGCGGTCGCAGTGCCCGCACTTCCACGACTGCTGCGCCGCCACGAACTTCTTTTTGGTTTCGCTCACGCTGCGCTTGGTGGCATTGTTGCGACCGGATGACATGATGCGCGCCTCCATTTGCGCTTCCCTTCGCCCGTTCTGTGCTAAATTGTTGGGTGCGGCCTCCCCCCCCTCCTGAAACATCGATTTTTTGTTGGCAAAGTCCAGAAAGGGCGACAGCATGTCGGCCGAGGACCGGCTAATTGGCATGTACCGGATGATGTCGTTGGCGTGCGACAGCATGGTGTGCGACTGTCCTGGGTTTTTTTTCAGGAAGATGTAGAGAGATAATCCGATAAATGCAAACGTGGTCATCTTAATTTCTTTTTGCCACGAATGAAACAGTTTCAAGTATTTTCCATCATAGTACGTGTTGAACACAAGGAATGCGGTGATGCCAAACACAAACAACTCCAGTTTCATTGGATAGGGGTATATACAATGCTGCTATAATATAATGCGCAATCCATGCACCATGCACCGAACCATGAACCATGCACCGAACCATGAACCATGCACCGAACCATGAACAAATCAATGCATTGGATACATTGGATAAGGAGTTGGAACCCGTGCTGCAATCCATGCCTTTGCCGTTTTGGTCGCTTTGGTCGCTTTGGTCGCTTTGGTCGCTTTGGTCGCTTTGGTCGCTTTGGTCGCTTTGAGATTGAATCGAACCGTTCTATTTTTTTTCTTACCGGCAACGCTGATTTGTCGCAGCTGTTGCACGATGCGCGACACGTTCATGCGCGCGTGCCCGTTTGCAAACACAATCGTGCTGAACAGACTGCGATATCGTCGCATCATGTCGTCGTACTCCGCATCCGACATCAGGAAACTGGTGCGCGGCAGCATGAACATGCTGTAAAAAACGCACATGGTGCCCCACACGTCCGTGTTGTAGCGGTATACCTTTTCAAAATATTCGGTCATTCGAAAGGTCCGATTGGTTCGGTCGGTGAAATGGTATAAAATTTCGGCGGTGTAGGTGCTAACTGCGTCATGCAACATGGATTTTGCCTGCAATTTGGTGCCATAAATGCATTTGAAAATGTATTCCAGGTATTCATATCCTTTAATGTCAAACTCGTCAATGTAGCGCTTGTACAAGTTGGCCGTGAATTCTTTCACTCGTGCCATGGTGAACTCAGTTTCCCAGTTGGTGATGGGAGTCAAAACACTGGACGAGTACAACTGACCCACATCGGATGAAATCACCATTGTGGAAAAGGGACGGTTGAACGTCACCGGATTGTTCATAAAATGGCGCACGGGAATGACTTGTTCGGGGGTGGTTATGCCAGCCAATCCCCAATCAATGATGCGCACACGGCGGGTGTGGTCAATCATGAGGTTTTCGGGTTTGAGGTCATTGTGAATGACGCCGTGCTGATTCATTGGAACCACCGCCCGAACCAATATTTTTGAAATGTATTCATTCAGACGGTGCAGGCGGCCGGCATCAAAGGGTGCCTTTCCCAACCAATCGTGCAAATCAATGCCCAAGTCGGGCATGTTTATCATGCGCAACTGGCTCAAGCTCGCATTGACATTGGCCGCGTTTATGTCGTGCCGTTTCATGTTTGTGCAAACGTCGTCAAACTTAACCAAGTCGCGCGCGCCCAGGGGGGCAGGCTCACACATGTGCGCCCTCACGCTGAAATAATTTTGATAATTGGGGATTTGTTTCAAATGTATTTTTATTTGTTCATATTCTCTCATTTCGGCTTCCGCACTTTCCTTGTATTCCAGTTTGCTCACGTTGCCGTCATTGGGATTGTATGCGTGGTGTTTGCATTTGAGCGATGGTTTGAACACGCACCCTTGTGCCCCTGCAAAAATGGGAATGCCGCCGGTTTGAGCGTGGTTGTCATGCGAGTTGTGTCTCTTGATTCGACGGGTGAATCTCATTGCAGTTTACTTATAATTCACTTATAATTCCATTACACATTGCATATATTTTATTCCAATGTTCCGCAACAATTCTATTTGTAATACAAATAATACATCGTGGTTGCGGATGTGAGCGCCACCATGGCATAAATCAATTTGCGACGATACTTTAATTCTTCGCGCAGGCGCACCTCTTTGGGCTTGTAATTGGAATAGTAAGCATTCACCGCATCTTGCAGCGACACTTCATCCCGATTCAAACGCAGATTGATTTGGTTGTGCAGGAAATGCACCCATTTGATGAACGATTCTCGTTTGTCCAAATAGGGAGACACGGGATACTTGTCCAACAATTCGCTAAATGCATCCCCCATTTGATGATTCGGCAAAAATAACGGCAAATTTTGTATGAAATCGTAGTATTTTTTGATGGTAACGTCGTTCGGTCTCTCGGGATACGTGACCGCCATGCTAAACAAAACGAACCAATAATGCGGCCCCCAAACCGTTGGGTCCAGCGCAGTTGTGGCATCCCCGTTTTTATAAACCAGATTGGATTTCATGAATTGTTGAATTGTTGAATTGTTGTAGTGTGTATGTGTGTGTGTATGTGTGTGTATGTGTATGTGTGTCTATTATTTTCTTATTTTTTACAATCAAATGATATAAAAAGAAGTGCAATTTAACACATAAAGAGCTTTTAGACAACCAACTACCAACTGGTAATAATGAATGCATTTAACATATTAAATAGTGAAGAAGATGAAGAATCAACCTCGGGCGAATCACATGGCGATGATGCAAATGCGTTGAAACCATTGACACCGCATTCACATCCGCATCCGCATTCACATCCGCATCCGCATCCGCATCCGCATTCGCATTCGCATCCGCATCCGCATTCGCATTCGCATCCGCATTCGCACTCATTCTCAAAAAAAAACATGTTTTGCAACAATTGTGGAAAAAACGGGCACGTGATGCACGCGTGCAAAAACCCGATCACTAGCAACGGCATAATAGTATTCAAGGACAGCGATGAAGGAGCTTCCTATTTGATGATTCGGCGAAAGGACACGCTCGGATTTGTGGAGTTCATTCGCGGCAAATATCCCATTTACAACCAAACATACGTGCAACGCCTGATTGATGAAATGACGGTGGACGAAAAGCGTCGGTTGCAAACCCAAACATTTAGCGAATTGTGGAAAAATGTGTGGGGGGATTATTTGAATTCAAAGTATCAAAACGAAGAAGCTGTGTCGTGTGACCGATTCAACATGTTGAAATTGGGCATAAGGTTGAACCGCGGCAGTAACCAATACACGCTGGACACCTTGATTGCCAATTCCAGCACGCAATGGGCTGAACCGGAATGGGGGTTTCCCAAGGGTCGACGAAATTATCAGGAGAAAGACCTGGATTGTGCAATGCGTGAATTTGCGGAGGAAACTGGGCACGATGAAACCAGGTTAATTGTCATGCACAACATCATACCGTATGAAGAAATATTCATGGGGTCCAACATGAAAACATACAAGCACAAGTATTTCGTGGCTTACATGCCGTTGCCCGAACAAGTGCCGCTTGAACCCGTGTTTCAAAAAACGGAAGTCAGCAAAATGGCTTGGTTTTCATACGACCAATGCATACAACACATTCGCCCTTACAATTTAGAAAAAATCAATATTTTGCGAAATTTAAACAATGCTCTAAATGAATATGAGATAGTGTGTTAGAGAGTTTGAGTTAGGGTTTGACAATTTATAATCATTTCATAATATAACTGATACAATCCAATCCAATCCAGAATGGAACCTCCAGCGCAACAAGAGCCAGCGCAACAACAAGAGCCAGCGCAACAACAAGAGCCAGCGCAACAAGAACCAGAAGAGCCCGAAGAGCCAGCACTCATGCCCCCCAAACCCAAACCAAACCCAAAACCAGCGCATCCGCTGCTCATGAACCCGACCCCCAAGTCCAAACCCAACGCTGCATTGCAGCACAATGAATTGTTGGAATGGAACCGAATGCAGCACGGGGAGGAACACTCACTCGAATTTTTGTATCCGACATTGAATGACCCTGCATTCGCACTCAACATTGCGCAGCGCAAGGAGTTCCATGACACTAAGTATGACATCGTCATGCCCGTGGCTCAAGCGCAGATGGAGCTCGAAGCTGCCAAGCTGTGCGGGGCGGCCTTTGAGCTGGCGCCGCACCAGCTCTTTGTGCGCAATTTTTTATCCGTGATGACGCCTTACAACAGTTTGCTGCTGTATCACGGTCTCGGAACCGGCAAAACGTGTTCCGCCATCAGCGTGGCGGAAGAGATGCGCGACTACATGCACCAGGTAGGCGCGGTCAAGAAAATACTGGTGGTTGCGTCGGTCAACGTGCAGGACAATTTTCGCAAGCAGCTGTTTGATTTTGACAAGCTGAAGTTCAACCGCATCACCCGAGAGTTCGTGATTCGCGGCTGCACGGGAACCAAGCTGTTAAAGGACGTGGGAGCCAATATGGAGCTCACGGATTTGACCCAACAAAACGTGGACCGCGTGCGCGTCGGAATCGTGCAGAGCATCACGCGCCTAATCAATGCCAATTATGAATTCATGGGCTACATTGAGCTGGCCAATTTGGTGCGACGGTTGACGACAACAAAGGAGGGCACCCCAAAACCGGATGCAGTCCGCGCCATTAAGCACGAGTTCAACCATCGGCTGCTCATCGTGGATGAAATTCACAACGTGCGCAGCGACGAAGAGGTCAAGGAAGCCAAGGAAGCCAAAAAAGGCACAAGCGTGTCCGGCGAACTCTACAAATTGGTGCGGTATGCCGACAATTTGCGGCTGCTGCTGTTGTCCGGCACTCCCATGTACAACGACCCGCGCGAAATCGTGTGGCTGCTGAATTTGATGAACATGAACGACCGCCGCGCCACCATTTCAGTCAGCGACGTGTTTGACCGGGACGGCAATTTGCTCAGCATAAATGGTCGCAATGTGGGCGCCGAGCTGCTGCGCATTAAATCCACGGGCTACATTTCGGTGGTCAAGGGTGAAAACCCGTACATTTTTCCATATCGAATGCAACCGCGCGATTTTGCACCCGCGTATTCGTTCTTGATGAATCGAGACCGGCACCCCACGCTGCAACTGAACGGAACCCCCATTGTCAATCCATTGGAGCATCTGGACGTGTATTTGAACCCGGCGGGGGCGTATCAAGAAGCGGTTTACAACTACATCATTGACCGAAAGCGGATGGACATGTCGGAAGAGGCCACGTCATTCGGCTCGTTTTTGCTGAAGCAGCCCATAGAAGCGCTCAACATGGTGTATCCCAGCGCAGATTTCGATAAGCTCGTGGAACGCATGGGCAAAAAGAAGGCGGCGACGGCAGATGTGTCGGTTGCCGACGTGGCCCTCGTTGCGCGCATGGACGTCAAGGGCCTGCTGGGAGACGCGGGACTGAAACGGGTCATGAAATACGATGTGTCTGACGACGGTGCGCGCATTTCCAATTTTGAATACAAACCCAACACGCTGTCGAAGTACGGTCGCATTTTCTCTCGCGCCGAAATCGGCAAATACAGCAGCAAAATCGCCAGCATTTGCGAACAGATTGAGCGCGCCAACGGCATTGTCCTGATTTACAGCGAATACATTGGCGGCGGGGCCGTGCCGATTGCGCTGGCGTTGGAAGAGATGGGATTCACGCGATACGACCAGGGGATGGGGTCGCTGTTTAAAACTGCGCCCGTGCAACAGCGCTTCATGCAATCCCAATCGCAACAACCGCAAAAACGGTTCGCCGCAAAATACGCCATGTTCACCGGAGACAAGCAGCTGTCGCCGGACAATCGCGCCGAGCTGGAAGCGTTGACCACCGAAAACGAGCACGGCCAGCGCATCAAGGTCGTCATCATTTCCAAGGCGGGCAGCGAGGGCATTGATTTCAAGAACGTGCGCCAGGTGCACATCATGGAGCCGTGGTACAACATGAACCGCATCGAACAAATCATTGGTCGCGCTGTGCGCAACTGCAGCCACGCCGACCTCCCGTTTGTGGAGCGCAATGTGCAGCTGTTTTTGTACGGAACGCTGCTGGCCGCCAGTCCCGAAGTGGAAGCTGCCGACCTGTATGTCTACCGGTTGGCCGAAACGAAGGCGGCACAAATCGGTCGCGTGAGCCGCATTCTCAAAGAAAATGCGGCCGACTGCTTGCTCAACATCGACCAAACCAAATTCAGCCAAGAAGTCATTCGCCGCCACAACGGCGGCCGAGATGTCACCGTGCGCCAAGTGCTGGCCGATGGAACCGTGCTTAGCCACTATGAAATCGGAGACCGCCCGTTTTCATTCGTGTGCGACTATCAGGGCAGCTGCGAGTACAAGTGCGTGAATGGCGGCGGTGGCGGTGCAATCAAAGTAAATGACGACACGTATTCGGAACCCTTTGTCGTTATGAACGCGGACCGCATCATGCAGCGCATTCGCGATTTGTTCAAGGTGCAGCATTTTTACGCGCGGCGAATTCTGTTGCAGCACCTGCAGGGACATCCGCGCGAACAAGTGGACGTCGCTCTAACCCGCATGATCGCCGACCAGACGGAACATTTGGTGGACAAATACGGGCGCACCGGGCGCCTGGTCAATGTGGGCGAATATTACCTGTTTCAGCCGTCCGAATTAACGGACCCGCGCATCGGCATTTACGAACGCAGCGCTCCCCTGCAATTCAAGCGGGACCACATTTCATTTTCGCTGACGGACGCAACATTGGGCGAACTGGCCGAAAAGCACGGCTTCACAAAACCGAAAGCGGTCGCGCAGGCGCAAGCAATAGCAGTAGCAATGCCAGTAAAAGCATCAGCAGCATCAGCAGCAGCATCAGGAGCAGCATCAGGAGCAGCAGCAGTGCTATCACCACGGATTCAAGAGATGAAGACAGCATATCGAGAAATCATGGAGGAAGCCAGTGTTCCAGTTGACAAAAACACGAAAACGTGGAACGACTTGTGCAGAGATGTGATGCGGGAATTGGCCCCCGTCGTGGATGTCAACACATTGAAGAAGTGCGTCGTGCATCATTTTCTGGAAGAGTTGCTGGTTTCATCCTACGAAATTGGTTTGCAGTATTTGAACGCGCTCTTCGCGCATGCGCCCGCGGATGAATTTGACCGGTCTGCGCGCGAATACTTTGAATCTCAAATACTCAAAAATTCGAAATATGCGGGCGAAGAGGGCATTCTCATGCTGAACGTGCATTCCAAAACCGGTGTGCAGCTGGTTGTGCGAAAAAATGCGGCACATGCATGGGCTGCCGCGCCATCCAGCATTGAATGGCGTCCTTACCTGGATGAAATTGCGGCCATGATGCCTCGCGAGTCAACCTTGGCCGAAATCATTGGATTCATCGCGGAGTTCAAGGAAAAAAGCGGAAGCAGCTATGCCGTGTTTAAAATCAAATACGTGCAAGAAAAGGGGGTCGGTGCGCGCTGCGACCAAATCTCGTCCAAACAGCGCCGTTTGACCATCGTGAACCAAATCATGCACGGATTGGAACCCGCAGCGGACGTTGCCACCATGTACACCATGGAAAGCACGAAAAATCAGAACACCGCTCGATTTTGTGTTTTGCCCGAAATGCTGTTGCGCAACTACAACCTCGCGCAGAAGGATGGCAAGCACTGGTTTTTGACGCCGGTGCAAGCAGCACGTAGTGCCATGAAACCACAATGAAAGTTGTGGTCGCATGTCAAATTATTAAGGAATTAAGGAATAACTTTTACAACAAAAATGTAAATAAACAATAATATGCACATATATTAACCATATCATTGATATCATTAATATATCTCTCATGTATCATCACCAACAACACCGACAACAACCGCAACCGCAACACCAACACCAACACCAACACCAACACCAACACCAACACCAACACAATCCTCTTAGCACCGACATTTACATTCCAACCATGGTGTCCAAAAAGGTGGTGCTGCCATTTAATGCGATTGGGCGCAACATCCGGAACATTCTGGAGCAGCATTTAGCGCATGCCAATGAAGGCAAGTGCAATGCGGAGGGGTATGTGCGTCCAGGGTCCACGCAGTTGCTGGCGCATTCTTCGGGGGATTTGACCGACAATGCCGCGGTTTCATTCGAGGTGATGTACGAGTATCAAGCCTGCAATCCCGTGGAGGGCATGCTCATTGCGTGCGTCGTGCAAAATGTCACTCAAGCGGGCCTGCAAGCGCACATTGTTCCCGAACCCAGTCCGTTGACCGTGTTTGTGTCGCGAGACCATCACTATTCGAATCCGCAATTTTCCAAAATCAAAGCGGGAGATGAAATTGTGGTGCGTGTCATTGGGCAGCACTTTGAGCTGAATGACACATCGGTTTCGGTCATCGGAGAACTTACACGTTCGAATCGAGAGAAACCTCATTGACAAATTAAATGCGCAGCAGTTGCATTTCCAACCATTTGGGGTCATTGTTTTGTTTTATTAATGTTAATTCAAAAAATTGAATTAAAATTAGCGGAAATTGATTCATGTAGTTACCCTGAACCATGGCTCCTCCGGCAGAATTCAGCGATTCGGCATTGTATCATTCAACCGTTGTGCATCGCAAATTGTGTATTCCGTTTTCTTCCATTACCAATTTTAAGTGCATTGAAGAACACATGCTGCATGTCGTGTCAGGCGAAATTGAAGGGCGATGCATTCCGGAAGGGTATGTAAAGCAAGGTTCATGCGGCATTCGGTCCTACTCTGTCGGCACATTTTCGGCTGGCAACATTCGGTTTGATTTGGAGGTTGACTGCATGTTGTGCTGCCCAAAAGAGGGCGCCACCATGGTTTGCATTGCCAAAACGGTTACGCAAGCCGGCATTCGGGCACATGCCCGCACAAAAGAATCCACCCCCATGGTGATTTACATCTCGCGTGAGATGCACGACGCTGCATGCGCATCCACGCGAATGTTGTCCATGGATTCCATTAAACCAGGAGACGCCATTCAAATTCGGGTGGTTGGAAGACGGTTTGAATTGAACGACAAACAGGTGTCCATCATTGGTGAATTGGTGGCATGCTGCGATTAAATGAAATGCTGCGATTAAATGAATTCATTGCTTAAAAAATTGTTTCGTTAATTCCGTTTTTTGATTTTCAACTTCATTCAATTGCGTCTCTTGCTCATCCACGTAGCTCAAATAATCGGTGATTTTGGAAATGACGGCACCCTCCACATTTGTCAAATTTATGAATGACCCATTTTTGTTTTCGGTTAGGGCAACATTGTGTTGGGTCATGATTTTTAAAATTTGAATCTGGTGGTGCTGGTTCAATGCCTCAACCCGGTCCTTCAACTGTTTCAAATCATGTGCAGCAGACATTTTTTAGTTCGTATTATTGGAGTTGTGAATGTATATGCATGCAAATATGATTCTAATATGTTTTTAGATGTATCATATTTATAATATATCTTAAACACTCAATGCAATTGATTTAAACACGTTGCACCAATGCATTTATCTACGCCATGAACCGGTTCAGGCCCAATCAAACTGGAATCGACAATGAACTGAATAAATTGCGAGAGTTCATGTTGTATGACTCATCCATGGCTGCTATTAAGCAAATACAGCCACAACCCGTACACCAGCCACAGCAGCCACAACCCGTACACCAGCCACTGCAGCCACAACCCGTACACCAGCCACAGCAGCCACAACCCGTACAGCAGCCACATCAGCCACAAGTACCAGCCCAAAATGAAAACGTGTTTCGTCCCGCATTAAACCAAGACCCGCTGTTTTGGTGTTTGTACATCATGATGCACGGCGCATTCAAATACGAGCAACTTGCAAATCGGTTCACGGCCGAGCAGGACGGCAAGCGCGACCAAATAATGATGCTGAGAGAAAAGGGCAAACCGTTGAAGCAGTCCACCGGAATCAAGTTCACGGCATCCACCATTGAGGGCGACATCACGTCTCAGCGCATGTCGCTGCACGCATTTCATGTGCTCGTTCGGCTCAACTCTCTCAATGCGGTTTTTGTGAACCCGGCCAATCGCGTGTATGCCGAGTTCATCAGTGATGCCGTGTCGGACAAGCCGACCTATGTCATAGAACGCAACGACAAAAACCCGAAATGCATGACAATGACCAAAACAAACGGGCCATTCAGCACTGCGTTTTATCGCATTGAAAACACGATGAAACCCATTAAATCGGCCAGCGCTTACACCGTCGCAGAACTCACCGAATTGTGCCACCAGTTGAAAATACAGCTCAAGCCAAAAATGAAAAAACAGGAACTGTATGACGCCATCTCAGCCCAGCTGGTGCTGTAAAACGAATCAAGTCACGAATAAAATGAATTGAAAATGGGCGCCATGCCATCATGCCGAATAATGTCTAACTTTAATTGTAAAATTGAATTTAAATAATATGCTCTCTTAATATACACCATCGGACTCCGAATCACAATGCAGAAGCATGAGACGCATCAAAAGCAGGCCCCCCCTCATGAATTATTTGACAACCTGGTAGAACAGTATTTAGGCGGGGTGTTGCAAACCGACGGCGGCTCGCTTGAATTGGAGGTGCGGTTTGGAACCCGCAATTTGAAACACGTTGCGTCCACAACCAAGATTGATTTTGACAACGTCATAAAAAATTTGTTGTCGTCCGGATTCACAATGGAAAAAACGGACGACTACACCCTAAAAATCAGTTCCGAGATTGCGGACCCGCACACCGGCAAACCCAAAATGTCCGACATCCGCACCGAAATAAAAGGCCTGCACAACATCCAGATGTATTGCAAAACCAATTCTCTGGAAAAAGTCATGCCGACATTCATTCAAAAAACGGGATTCGACGGTGCCAACGGTGAAATCATTCCTCCGCTCAACTTCGACGACTTCAATTTCCGCCTCTCGCTCCAGAAAGAAAAACAGTTTGCGGAATCGTCCTCCGCTGCAAAAACGGTGGTCGGTCCTTGGCGCAGCAGCAAAAAAACGTTTCGTTACATCAATCGCAGCACGTTTCGGCATCCTGCATTGCCGTTCGTGGTGGACATGAGCATCGTCAAAGAATCGCGCCGGGACTATGGCAACGGCGGGAGCAACAGCATGATTCCAACGCACACGTTTGCCGAATCTCAGGTCGCCGATTCTCAGCCCAAATACGAGATTGAAATTGAGGTGCTCAACGATGCGGTCGGGCACGGAACCGCGTTCAGCTCCGCGCGCAAGTTGGCCGATGCATTGCGTTCAGCCATCAAAACGGTGATGGCCGGACTGCAAGGAACCAATTATCCAGTGGGTGCAGCCGAACTATCGGGCGTGGCAGAAGAATACATGCGATTGTTGCATCCGGAACGGGAACCAAGAGAAAAGGAACCGCATCACGCCGCGGGCAAGCCACTGATTCCCAAAAACTTCATCGGCCCATCGTCCTACACGCTCCAAATGCAGAACATTGTGCCCCTCAATGAAAACTGCACCATTCCCAACGTGCGAAAAAACTACACTGTCACTGACAAGGCTGACGGCGCGCGCAAGCTGCTCTATGTCTCACCCTCGGGCCGCATTTACTTTATTGACACCAACATGCGAGTTCAATTCACCGGTGCGCAATCGGACAATGACAAATTGTTCTACACGCTGCTTGATGGCGAGCACATCCTGCACGACAAGAACGGCCGATTCATCAACCTGTTTGCTGCATTTGATGTGTACTACATTGCCGGCAAGGACGTGCGCGCACTGCATTTTGTGCCGCCATCCGCAGAAGCTCCCATCAGCAAATTCCGATTGCCGCTCTTGGTGAACGTCATAAATGAATTGAAGGTGCGCTCCATTGTGCGCGGTGCAGCCACGTGTCCAGTGCGAATTGAATACAAGAAATTCAAATACACTGGGGCAGACCAAAGCATATTTCAGTGCTGTGCCATGCTCATGAGCCAGATTGACACGCATGCATTTGAATACAATACGGATGGCATGATTTTCACGCCGGCAGATGCGCCAGTGGGAGGCGAGGCGGGTGGTGAAACGGCTGGACCCAAAAACAAAACAACTTGGGGACTTTCATTCAAATGGAAGCCCGCTGAAGCCAACACGATTGACTTTCTAGCCACGATGGTGAAAGACACCAATGGCCAACCAAAAGTGTCCAGCATTTACACGGACGGCATGAACGCCGCAAAAACGGACCAGATTGTGCAGTACAAAACACTGACGCTCCGGGTCGGGTTTGATGAAAAAAAACACGGCTACTTGAATCCGTGCGAGGACGTGATACAGGGGAAGCTGCCTCACAAGGGTGCAAATGGCAAGAGCAGCGGCAAGAGCAGCGGAGATGATTCATACAAACCAGCTCCATTTTATCCGACGAACCCGTATGACCCCGAGGCCCACATATGCAACGTAGTACTTCGCACCGATTCCGCTGGAAATCGCGGCATGATGCTGACTGCCGAAAATGAGGTCATTGAAGATGGCTGCATCATCGAGTGCGCATACAATGCAGAGTCTGCCGACCCGCGATTTCGCTGGGTTCCGTTGCGTGTGCGCACCGACAAAACAGCGGAGTATCGCAGTGGTCAGAAGAACTACGGCAATGCTTACCACGTTGCCAATTCCAATTGGCACACCATTCACAACCCAATCACACGGACAATGCTCACGACTGGCAGAGACATACCAGATGAGTTGGCAGATGATGATGTGTATTACAACCGCACCGGCAACACGACCACGCGCGGGCTGCGGGATTTTCACAACCTGTTTGTGAAGCGCGCGCTGATTGGCGGAGTCAGCAAGCGCGGCAACACGCTCATTGATTTTGCGGTCGGCAAAGGCGGAGACCTTCCAAAATGGATTCACGCCAACCTGTCGTTCGTGTTCGGCATCGACATTTCAAAGGACAACATTCAAAACCAGCTGGATGGCGCCTGTGCGCGCTATTTGGACTACTGCAAACGGTTCTCCATCATGCCGTCGGCTTTGTTTGTCCAGGGCAACAGCGCGCTCAACATTAAAAGCGGGGCTGGAATCAGCGGCGAAAAATACAAGCAGATTACAAGGGCCGTGTTCGGAGACGGGCCGAAGGACAAGGCGCTGCTCGGCGAAGGCGTGTATCGCGAATACGGCAAAGCTGAAAACGGGTTCAATGTGTCGTCGTGCCAGTTCGCGATTCATTACATGTTTGAAACTCGGGCCAACGTGTGCAACTTTCTGCGCAACGTGTGCGAGTGCACGGAGGTGGGGGGCTACTTCATCGGCACCACGTATGACGGGGCCACCATGTTCGACGCGCTGAGGCCGCATGAGGTTGACGAAGGCATTGCCGTGCTCCACAAAGGGAAGCTCGTGTGGAAGGTGACGAAAGCTTACACCGCGACGGAGTTTCCAGACGACGAGACCTGCGTGGGATACGCGATTGACGTGTATCAAGAATCCATCAACAAGACATTTCGCGAATATTTGGTCAACTTTAACTATCTGAAACGGTTGATGGCGAATTTCGGGTTTGAAGTGGTGCAGCGCGACGATGCGTTGAAACTCGGGCTGCCCGACGGCACCGGCATGTTTGAGCAGCTGTATGTGCAGATGATGGCGCGCATCAAGCAAACGCCATCCATGGCATCTGAATTGGGGGATGCGCCAGACATGCGCGACTACGAGCGCCGCATCTCCTTTTACAACCGCTACTTCGTGTTCAAGAAGGTGCGGGCCATTGACAACGCGGAACTGGTGGTCAAGAGCCTGTTGGGCACTTCCACCGCGTTTGAAAAACAGATGGCGGCGTTAGAACAGGACCAGGACCAGGAGGAACTAGCCACAGTTGTTGCCCCAAATGCAGCCGCCAAGGTCGCCAAAAAACCAGTTGCCAAGGCTCAGTCAGTCGCCAAGTCTCAGCCAGTCGCCGCCACAGATAAGAAAAAACCAGGCAGCAAACCCAAAATTCAATTAATAGTGTCCGACAAGGACACACCATGAAATGCAAAATATAAAATGTAGAAGTAATGCATATCAAATTACATCAATTGTTTTTTTTATAAAATGGCTGATTCTCACCATCCGGAAGGATTCAAGGTTTTCCCTGCACATCCCGAATGGTTTACCCCTGGAAACACGCGAAGCAAGAGCTCACCCGGAATTAAACGCATCAAAAGAAGCATGACCCGAAAGGCGATAGTTAATCCAACCACAAAGGTTCACATGCAATGCATGCAAGACCAGGTTGGTAAATTTTATTACATTCCGCTAGACCCATACAAAGAATACAATTTTAGAGTCATAGATGAAGTGAGTCCGTTGCTTGTGAATCCAAAGCCGTCTCAATTTGAGCCGGGTGCAATGTACACATATGTCATTGCATCCATCATTCAAAAAGACCGCGACACCAATAGAGACATCGAATTGGCGCCAATGAAGCTGTATGCATCCAAATCAATGAACATGTTCGAGTTTGGAACAAAGCATCATCAAATTTTTTATCGCATGGCAACCCAACTCGGCGAATTGAGAACTAACCGCATGCAATACGGATTGTATGCATCCGGCGAAATACACTGCATTGATGCCCACACACTGGTGTTTAATTTTTTTTCAGGAACGTACAAAATGAAACGCCACATGAACGCACGCGAAGAATATGAAGTTGGCAGTATACGCGATATGATGCTTGCAATTGACCCAACCTACCGCATTGAATTTGATTTTAGACCGTTCATAGTTCCAGAAGTCATGCCAATCACTCAGCACGAAATTAAACGATTGGAATCAAACGGGATTCCGGTGTTTCAATTTGACTCAAAAAGGCAATGCACGGACATGCGCATTGCGACCATTCGTCATAAAAACGTTCACCCCACCAAAGAAGACATGACCCTGGAACAAATGAAAGAGGAACATCAGAAAATAATTGCGCCCGTGTCGCAATCATCATCGGGTCCAAGACCTGGAATGCCAGGATACATTCCGCCAAAACCAAACCCTTCCATTTTTGCGGTTGCATCTGCTCCTCCTGCTTCTGCTGGCCATGGCGGTAAGAAAACCCGCCGAAAATCAATGAAGCACCGAAAGTCAATGAAGCACCGTAAATGAACAATGCAATGAATGAAAATTCCTTTATTTTTAAAAATTGATTTAAAAATAACGGTGTAATATAACAATCAGAACACACCAGACCCCACCCACATAAATAAGACAATGATTATCCCGGTTAAGTGCTTCACCTGCGGCAACGTCATTGGAAACAAGTACGAATACTATCTCAGCGAAGTGAGACGACTGAAAATGGCTCGCGGCATGGAGACCGATAAGGTGATATATTTGACCAAGGAATGCATTCATAAAACTCCAGAGGGGGAGGTAATGGACCACCTCAAACTGAACAAAATGTGCTGTCGTCGACACCTTCTCGCACACGTGGACATTGAGTGAGTTACCAATTATCATTATTCATTCCATTTTTGCATCAAATGTTACAATCACATCATTTAGCATGTTCTTGGGCTTGGGCTGAGTCCGAGGCGTGGGAACGCGATTTTTTTGCAAATCGTCTTCAATGATGGACAAACATATGGACATGGCGGTGTACTTAAACGCGCGTGGAATTAACCCGTGTATGCACGCAGCAATTGATGCAACCAACAGTTTTGCAGAGGTGTTCATGCAGTGTGCACAATGCGTCGCATACCCCATGAATTTGAATTTCAATTTGGAACCCGCTTCTGCGTTTGTGTACGGCAACATGATTTGTGATTTGTGATTTGTGATGTACACATTTTATTTAATTAAGGTTTAAGTTTATTTGTTTCTATGTTTTTTTAACAAATGCACAAATGTACAAAATATTTATAATATGGGACTATTGTATACAACACACACGCATACATACGCACACATACGCATACATACGCATACATACGCACACACATAACATAAACAACAATTCCTTCCCATGAAAACGCGACGCAATCGTAACAGTCGCAGCAAAAATGGTGGGTGGGGAGGTTGGTGGCGTCAAACGGCCATTGGACGTGCATGGAATGTCACAAAAGGCAACCATTTCGCATTAAGCAAGTTCGGGGTTCCAGCAGGCAAACCCATACCCGTTCCTGAATTTTGGGGACCGGGCATACGTCAGGCAAATCGATTGATTCCTCCGCTGAAGATTAACGCATTGAGCAAGAGCGGAGGCGGGAGCAAGAGCAAGCGAACGCACACCGCCAAACGAAGCAGGACCAAGAGAGGAGGATTCGTTTTTGGCGGGTTTCCACAGGACATCAAAACTGGCTTGGCCAATATTAAAATCGGAGCAGAAAACTGGTATCGTGGTTTAATGGGAAACAAGCAGCTGGTTTCTGCTTCTCCGTGGAATCAACCGGGATTGAATTCCAACGCGCATGCTCGACCTCAACCTCAAATTGATGTCAAGGCCATACAGCGTGCTGCTCACATGAAGGTTTCCAAAATACATTGACCCGACCCCGTCCGGTGCATTTAATGAGCGCAATCACATGGCTGCCATCGTTTAAACCGATGGTTGAACGTGCATGCCATGCGCACGCACTTGTTCAAATCCACAAACTGGGGTTTATCAATGAATTCTTCTTCGTCGTCGCTCTCTTCCAATGCGTCTAAATTTCGGTTTTCTTTGATGTTCCGAAATATTGAATTCATCATCACGCTGATTTTATAATTTGGGATGTGAGCAATCATTGTCTTATCGGTTATCGGGTCATCTGCATTGTGCAACACATAATAAATGTCATTTTGTGTGTCTGGCCTTATTGTGAATGTGCGCATCATTGCGCCTTGGTGCTTCTGAGTCGGGTTCGAGTTCATCGTCGCATTTGCCTGTCTGGGAAAAAATGCATTCGATTGCTCTTGTTGTGGCTGTTGTGGCTGTTGTGGCTGTTGTGGCTGTTGTGGCTGTTGTGGCTGTTGTGGCTGTTCCGCCAAATGAAGCAACAAGTTTTTATATTCGGTGCAGGACCGTTTCAAAAACCGATGTTGAATGCAAAACACGTCATACGATGTTATTTGCCGTGCATCCTTCAATGCATCATTGATGGATGTGTGCATGATTGGCATGAAAAACTGCAACGGCGCATCGGATTTGCATTTTTGTTCATTGTAAGAATCAAAGAATGTTGCAAACCGTTCCAATCCACCCCCGATTTGTTTTATGCCGCAAAAATAATGCACGTTCTCCACGCTGAATCGCTTCTTCTTTGTTCCACTTTTTTCAGAAAGACAGGTTCCATATAAAATTGTGCCTTCACCAGAGTACCATGAATCGTCCATGCACGGCATGTTGTGCATCATGCGCACGTCATCAAATGACACCAGTTCCGACGGCTGCTGGACGAATGGTTTGAACTGCTGAACTGGATGATGCGGACGCTTCGCAATTTGAAACATCCAACACTGTTTGTGCGTGAACCATATCGCGCATTTTTTCCCTTTGGGAATCACAGCATACATGTCAGCTAAAAATTTCTTATGAACGTGGTTTTCATAATAAATTTCAATTGCACTTTCAAATCGTTCTATGACCAGTTGTTGGAATTCATTCAATTGATTCAATTTGAACTGGGGGTGTTGTTTGTATTGTTGCATGGGCACGTGATGATGTGATATGATGTATGTTCACACCAATGCTTTAATATTGTTTTCATCAACAATTGCATCATTGCATCATTGCATCGTCAATACACTGACCCTAGTTCTGTGAAGTTGGATTGAAAATGATGGGACTGCAATTGATTCAATGGCTGTTGCTGTGGTGGCTGTTGCTGTGGTGGCTGTTGCTGTGGTGGCTGTTGCTGTGGTGGCGCATTGAGCTCCATCAAATATCGTTTCAACTCATTTTTCATCGAAGCGTTGGCATCATTGGCATCATCATTGGCACCGCTTGACATTTTTGATTCGTCATGATGCATGCTGAGTTCCCTAAACAACGCGTCATACTTCTGTTGCGGACGTTTCACCATGTCCTTCATTTTCGGAATCGTGAGCGTTTCTTTGAAAAAATGATACAAATTGTGCAATAAAAAAATGATCACAAACGACACAATCACAACTTGAGCGACCCAAAACATTGCAAATGGTGCGGAATTCTAATAGTATGGATTAAGTTATATTTACATAGTTTTTGCAGATTTACAACGTATCAAAATAATAAAATATATAACCACAAATGATTTAAACCCATTCTTCATGATAATGTAATCTTCCATTTTTATCCAGTGCCACAATGCCTCCTAAACCCAAACCACCACCCTCCACTTCAACTGCGGTCCCCATTGTAATTGTGGAACGCAATGGAGATTTGCGTGCCTCGCACATTGATGCATATGGTCCAATGGAATTGTGCAAAAAATGCAAATACAAATCCCCCGCAGGATTTGAAGTCCGCGCGGAATGGGCTTATTCTGGCACAGATGAACGGTTCGTGGTGGAACTGTGGGCTCGAGATGACGGCAATGCGGGACAAGAAAACAAATATGAGTTTCCACCACCCGTAGACACCATTCTGTTTTTTGGAGCGTGCGCGCTGGTGGCTAAAGACATGACCTCGCAGCATCGGGTCATTCCACTCACTTTGGAAAAATGGGATAAAATGTACAATTTCCTATTCGGCGGGTTTGATGACTGCTGCGAGGATGACGACGACGACGACGATGAATTGGATTCCATTCCGGCGAGCCGAAAAACCAAAGATGGCTATTTAAAAGACGGATTTGTGGTTGACAATAGTGGCGACGACGATGATGACGACGATGATGACGACGATGATGACGACGATGACGACGATGACGACGAAGACGAGGATGACGAAGACGAGGATGACGAAGACGAGGGTGAAGAAGACGACGACATTGAAGAAGCCGACAATGACAATGATGGCGGCGGTGCGGTGGCTGCGGTTTCTGCCATCAAACTTCCAAAATCAAAGCCATTGTCAAAACGACGCGAAAAAAAACAACCGAAAGAAGAAATATTGGTTGACACTTCGTCCGAATTGAGCGAAGAAGCTTATGAATATTTTGATGATTGAAAACAACATAAACCGTTGGTGTGATAATGGTGTAACTTTGCCATTCAGGGATGTCGTATTATTGTGAATTGCCAAAACTGCACAATCTCACCATTCCGACGGGGGATTCATTGTTTGAGATTGCCGCATCGGAAGCATCAAGCCCGGTGGTGTCTCACACCCTGAACATGTATCTGTGTGAGATTAAAGCCCAAATCGAAGAATGCGGCGAAGAAGTGTGGGATTCCGTCAAAAAATACACCAACCCGTTTGAGTTCATTCACACCGCAATTCCCAATTGCAAAACATACGCGGTCAGCAAACTGCGCCCGTTGTCGCGGTCGTTCTACAAGATGATTGAATTGTACGCCACGTTTTTCAACCAGTCGCAGGAATCCAATCGCATGACGTCGTTCCATTTGGCCGAAGGCCCTGGCGGCTTCATAGAAGCTCTGGTGCACATTCGGTCCCGGCAATTCCCGGAGACTGCTGCGCATTCCGACGACGTTCATTACGGAATGACGCTGTTGAATCAGGACGCCTCCTGTCCCGGATGGAAGAAAAGCAAATCGTTTTTGGACGCACATCCCAGCCGCGTGCGCATTGAAACCGGTGCAGACGGAACCGGAAACATCATCTCGTTGGACAACTTTGAGCACTGCGTATCCAAGTATCAAAACACGTGTGAACTCATAACCGCCGACGGTGGCTTCGATTTTTCGTGCGATTTCAACAACCAGGAGACAATGGTGTCGCGTCTGCTGGCCGCAGAAATGGGATTCGCACTGGCATTGCAAAAACAGGGAGGGCATTTCATCCTGAAAGTGTTTGACACGTTCACCAAGCCCACCATTGACATCCTGCACGTGCTCTGCAACCTGTACAAGGATGTGTTTGTGTCAAAACCGTGCACCAGTCGCCACGCCAATTCGGAACGGTACATTGTGTGCAAACATTTCAGGCCGAAAACGTCGGATGCGCTGCTGCCGCACCTGCGCGCAATGTTCAAACAGTTGGAGGATTTTCCGCAGAACGCGGCGATGACTTCCATCATGCCGCTGGAACACGATTCCTACTTTTTGAACAAGATTGAGGAGTGCAATGCCATCATCGGTCAGCAGCAAATGGAAACCATTAACGCAACCATTCACCTCATACTAAACAAGTATCACGCCGAAAAGCTGGAATCCATGAAACGCCAAAACATCATCAAATGCGTCAGTTGGTGCGACAAGCACGGCATACCTTACAACAAAATGATTCAGCAAAACAACATTTTCTTGAAGTGATGCGCATTCATGCATTCATGCATTCAACATACAGTCAATAAAATAATATAAAATTATATTATTGATTATACAAATACTAATCCGCGATATACAAAACTTAGACTTCCGCGACAATGCAATCAACGTTGCAATTGTTGTACAAAACGGTTAGTTCACGCCGAAAAAAGGAGAGATTTGAGACCATTTTGGAACCCATGCAGGCAATTCTTCAAATTGCGTTGCTTGCATTTTATCCGGTGGGGACCAAACTCACCATACAAAACAATATCCTGACGCTGCAACCTCCCGCCTATTCGCAATCCATGGCGCGATGGTACAACAACGACACCAAGGAGGACCTGTATTTTTTATTCAACGTGTTCCACCGGTTCAAAAAATTTTACGCGCACTGCAAAGCGGACGATGGGTCTGTGCAACACCAGCTGTATGTGCTGCTCATCGACCTCTCCAAAACGGGAATAAACAAGCTGATACGAACATACAGCCAAACCGACAAGCCGCACATCCTGCAGACGCTGACCATGTACAAATTCATACTGGATGACCAGCTGTCGCCGGACCTCATGGTGCTTCCACCTGCAAATGCAAGCGCAAAACCCTACAAAATGAAGCCCATTTCGAACGAGGACGATGACCACGACCACAAGGCACATGAAATGTCGACTTCAAACACGGTGGACGACATCTTTGTCACCATCGTGGACATTTACACGCCCGAGCTGCTCACCATCATGCACAACACGCTCATATTAATGCGGGACAACGAATCCAATTACCAAGCATATGCTGACGGTCTGAATAAAATCATGGAACCCACCTACGTGCAATTGAAAAAATGGATTGACGAGCACATCGTGTATTAGATGCGTGCGCGTCTGACGCATTCATTGATGCATTCATTCATTTGCATTTTTAGTATTTCATTCGGACTGCCCAAATTGGATAGTTGTGGCCTTGACCACTCCAATCCGGAGCAAACCACGTCTCGTCAATTTCGGAGGTTTCAGTCCCGTGTTTTTTACGAAGCACGGAAAATATGCTTTGGTCGTGTCTATTCCCTTGAAACGTTTCATCATTCGGGTTCGTGCTCACAGAATCGTCCAGCATGTTATATTGACAGCAACCGTCATACCACTTGTCGACCAGTTCGACGGTGTGTGTGCATTTTCGAAGGACATAAACACCTCCCACCAGTTGACCCGTTTCCATGACACTTGCCGTGTCGGCATCAAGACACCGAAAGGCATCCATTTTCGTCCATGTTTTTTCTAAATGCGCCATTTGAAAAGAAAAAATGCCGAATTTGCTTGCATTCACAATCGAAAAGTATTCTAATAGACGCGGTTTTCCGTGTGGATTAATCATGCACCCTGCGTCGGCATACACGAGAATGTCGTTGTAACTCATCCGTTCTAGCGTTTTTTTTGTTAGATATGATTTCCATATCCAATATCCGTAACCTTTGGATGTGTTTGACTGTATGAAATCCCCGTGTTTCTTCCAAAATGATGCGTCGCCCATCAGGTGCTTTTCGGTGTAACCGATGATGCGGTCAAATGCCGAGATGTTTCGGGCCTGTTTGCATATTCGATTAACTGCGTTATGAAAATTGGGGGTTGGTCCGCCAAATGTGATGAACCACTTTTTGTTTTTGTCACATGACATGTTGATGGTTGATGGGTGATGGTTGATGGTGTCCCAGGGAATTAAAATACCCCAATAATATAATGCAATGGACACAACGCACAGGGGGGGGGGGAGGGGTGTCAGACAATTTCCGTCATTTTGATGCTGGACTCGACCCAGCGATTCGTCTCCAATGTGCCCTTTATTCGCCGACCAAATTCGGGAAACACAATGTTTATCTGCTGCGCCTCGCCATTGGCAACGTAGTCCTTGATTTGCAGCATCAGCGTCTTAACAGGGGCGAATTTGGACGCATACAGCTTCAGTTCCGATAACTTTTCCAGAATGGGCCGCACCTGCGCTTGCCGCTCTTCCTTCGTTCGGTCTGATGACGCGACTGACTCTGATTCCATGATTCAAATATTATATTATACAAAGGTCATGTATAATATTTAATTACTTTTTTTTATATTGAATTTGTATTTGAATTTTAACACATTGTCCAGGTAAATGTTGTCATTATTATTTTGAAAATGCACACCATTGCTGGTTGACATGGTGTGCAATTCCAAAAAATGAACATTGTTGTTGCGCGTGAATGCGTGATGATTCAGTTCTCTGTCTGGATAATTGATGATGACCAATAAAGTGTAATTTCGTGTGTACTTGGAAAATTTATTATTAAAATCAATGATGTCGTTTAAAAAATGATTGGAATGCGAATTGCATTCACCGTTAACAAATGTCATGATAAATAATTTATGTTCTTGTTTTTGAAGCAAATTTCTAAATCTATCAACACATCTTACGTAATAATTGTAATGGTCCGCATTTTGCAACGGATTGTGATGATTGAACATGCAATTATTGTATTTTGAATGTCCGCATTTGGATGGCGATTCATTGATGTAATATGATTTATCTAAAAAAACATTGAAATTGTCTTCCATGCAATGCAGTATGATGTCACAGTTTGAAAAAATCCAATCAAACGGGTAAGAACATGATTTTAACCCATTTCGTATCAATATTTGAGAACTATGACACAATGAACCCAATGAACAAGCGTAATTTATTTCTGACGTCATAATGGTTCAAATGTTTATATGCACATTGTGTATAATACATAATTACATTTTTTGATAGAATGTCATACGCAAACACAAATGCAAACGCAAACGACAATGCAGGCCTCTGCAAATACCGAGATGCGCTGGGTGTTCCAGGAAAGGGCGTGCATTCCATTCAAATCGGCGGAATCGCGGTCGTGGATGTGGTTTTCACGATAATCGGCGCTTATATCATTGCCCGATTTGCACACACTTCATTTGCATGGACCACCGCTGGGCTTTTCTTCCTGGGCATCATCATGCACCGCCTGTTCTGCGTGCGCACCACCATTGATAAGCTCATATTCCCAAATGCTAAATGATTTAGGATATTATTATTATTATTATTATTATTATTATTATTATTATTATTATTATTATTATTGTGAATCATTCAACTATTTTTCATACAATTTTCGTGATTTTCTCTCGAATGGATGAATTGAAAACGGCAAAAAGGTGCATGTGTTGGCCGTCGGTGCCATCGGGTGGGCAATCATTGCAACCCTTTTCCCTTTCGGGATTCATTCAATCGAGAGAAAATGGTACATTAAATGGCCCATTAATACACATTAATCACATATTAAGTTCACATTTTGTGCATATTAAATACATTGTAAACACGTAACATACAGTCAAAATCCATTTAATTGAAAAAATTGATTGAGATAAACTGGCATTAAACACACCACACACCACTAACGCAACGCAACAATGACCTCGAATGCCCAGAATATCGCCAAAGTCGTGGAACACATTGCCAGACACCCAGACCCGGCCATTCGACTTCTTCGCGACCAGACGGTCATTCAATGGTTATTCGGAGACCTGACGTTTCTTCCACCCATCGAAAAGACCGCCGGCAAGAAAAAAGACCATGATGAAGAATTGAAAAATGGAGAAGACACATGGGGACGAACAACAATGAAGCTGCGCCGCCCTGATTTGAAGTTGGACAAGCAATGGACGAACAAGTTTGGGGAGCACATTTGCGAAGAGATTTACGCGTTGCACGGCAAGACTGTCACCAAACCCGTAATAATGGAAAACTACCAACCAGACCTGGAAGTGGATGATGCAATCATTGAAGCCAAAGCCCAGACGTTTTACACGAGCGGCACTGCAGGAGAAAAGATAATGGGGGTCCCGTTCAAATATGCCGACATTCCTGAATTGCATGGCGGAAAGCCATTGAAGGTTGTGTGCATGGGTGGCGCCGAACAAGTTTGCAGAGAAGGCTATGGCAATCTGCCTGGTCCCAAGTGCAGCACGAAAAAAAAAAAGTTCCTTGAGTTCTATCGCGAAAACCAAATTGAGTTCGTTGCAGCAACGGACCTTCTCCTGGAGTTAATCAGTTCATAATTAGAACCTCATTGGTCATGGCGTCCGGTTCTTTAGAGTTAATGGCCCTTCTGCAGCTTATTATTTTTGTCGTGTAAGCGGGCGACGGGAATGCATCACGAACCAACTGCACGTCCGCATTGCTCATGACCATCCTCGCATTTTTTGCCTTCATTTCGGCGCAGAGTTTGAACAGCCGGCCGTGGTCGGCCAGATTGAAGCCGTCCGACGTATAGGAGACAAATGATGTGCCGGTTTCGGGAGCATACGGCGGGTCAAGATACACGAAATCGCCCGCCGCAATTTTGGAAAGACACGCGTCAAATGCGCAGTGGGTAAACACCACGTCCTTTATCAGTGCCGAAACCGTTCTGATGTGGTCTGCATCCAGAATGCACGGGTTCTTATAGTTTCCAAATGGAACATTGAACCCGTTGGGTCCTTCGCGATACACGCCACGAAAACACGTCTTGTTCATGAAGAGCAGCATGGCCGACGCCTCGAGCGAGGTGCGGTCCTGCAGCGCATTGAATCTGGACCGGGTCCAGAAGTAGTATGATTCCGGCGACCCGAGTGCCGCTTCCAGGGTTGCAGCCTTGCGGTTGACCGGTTCTGCCCTGCACTCGGCAAACTCGTCGGACAATTTCCGCACCTCCGCAATAATGCCGTCCGGGTCCGATTGAATATTTTGATAGAGAGCAATGAGATTCGAGTTCAAATCGCTGGCGTGTATTTTCCCCGACACCTTAATTGTTCCGTTGCGCACGTGAGCAAGAAGCGCAAGGAGAACACTGCCGCCTCCCAAGAACGGCTCGTGATAGCTGTTCATCTCTTTGGGAAAGAGAGCCATGACATCCCCGATGATTTGCGTCTTTCCGCCAACCCATTTCATGAAAGGCTTGACGATGTGGTCCATGGTTTATTTGTGTGTCCGATGCCTATATCCGAATGATGCCCATTATCATTAATTCATTTTGCATTCAATTTTAAACATTAAATGGTTAAAATTGTCATTTATGAGTTGGTTCATGGTTCATGGTTCATGGTTCATGGTTCATTTGTATCCATCAGCTGTGACCGGACTCGGCAGAGTTGCGGACCGATTCTCAGTTGGTGAAAAAAAGCACACAGTGTGATTGCCCGGTTTACTTCCATAATACAGCTTGCAATTCGGGGGCTGATAATTGTTTTTCAAGAAGTAGCTCGGGTTGTACTCGGTGCTGTATTTCCCGGCATTTGCACCCTCCGCACCGAATGCGCTGTAAAATGAGTTGCCGTTCAGGTTAACGGTGTTCACACGCAGGCTCAGCGTGCGCGTGCCGCTGCTGACGCCGCCCTGTCTGGCAAACGGCACGTTGTTCGGCTTGTAAATGGTGGTGCCCTGGCACTTGTTGGCCAGCTGGTTTTGGGCTGCGCTGCACGAGGGGTACAAGCAGCTGCCCGTGAGTCGCGTTTGTGGACCCCAGCAGTCATCGTTGGGCCAGAGCGGCATGTAGTTGGGCCCAAAGTATTGAACGCCCGGCACCGGGTTGGTGGACAGCTTCTGTTCGTAGCGCTTGCACCGCGACTGCAGGTACCCACGGGTGTCGCTGTAATACGCCTTGCTCATCAGCGTAACTCCCGATTTAATGACGTTGTTTGCTGGGCACACGCCAATGTACTTCGTGTTGTACAGCCCGGTCTGAATTTGGTAGCTTTTGGGGTCCGCGGGGTTGCCCACCTGCACGTACCCGTAATTTTCCACGCGGTCACACGGCTCACACTTCTGCGACGGGATTTTCAACAGCTTCTGGTCAAATTTGGCGAATGAGTTGTCCGCTGCGTCGGCACAGTCGCACGACACGCCGTTGCCGGATTTCGTGGTGCCACCTGGCGTGTCAATGACGAGCGACACGGAATTCACGCTGCGGCCGCTTTTAGGGGTGGGTTGCAGTTTTCGGCGCCAATGTTTCATGGGGCGCGCCTTCATTGCGGGGCCGCTGAAGTCGTGTGCGGCTTCATCTCTGGCAGGACCTGCGACAATGTTCAACAATGCACCGTTCTCATTGGGGCGACTAAATCCGGGAACCACCTGGTTAGTGGTGGTCTGATTCGTGGCAACATCAGACGGCTTGGTCGGATAGTGCACCCGCTTAGTGGTTTGTAAGCTGTTGGTGCGGCGCCAGCCAATGCCGTCCGATATGGTTGCATGTCCGGATGATGATGCCATTTGTTTGTGTAATACTAATAAATAATATTCAATATATATTAAGTTGTAGATATTATTTATTGCATATTTAGCATTTCGGCGCCATGTTGAGCATTGTCATGCACGTCGCATTGATACTGTTTTTCGCATGGGTGTTGCTACACCACGCATTGATTTATTCTAAATCTGTTGGTCACGTGATTGAGGGTTTAGAGGGAAATGGTGCAACGGCAACAACGGCAACGGCAACAACGGCAACGGCAACGGCAACAACGGCAACAACGGCAACGGCATCTCCGGCAACCCCAACGCAAAGTCAAACCCAAATCGATGAAAATGCAGCCCAAATTGCGATTCTAAAAAGTCAAATCTTAAATCTCACGAACATTTCAAACCAATTAAATGCAGCCATGGCCGCCAATGAAAAGGGGGTGCAACAAAACACGGACCTCATTCAAAAGGTGGTGCAATCACAAAACGACACGAACACGAAGCTGGCCAACATGAAGAGCACAAAATAGACCATACATGGCATACATGGCATACATGGCATACATGGCATACATGGCATACATGGCATGCATGTCGTTTCATCCCCGTTAAAATAATGTGTTCATATTATATTACCATTGCATACTATGAAACCATCTCCACTGCATTCGCTGCTATTTTTTCTGCCCGACGAGCTATCAAATGCAACAGTCTACAACATTATTATCGGAATCCTCTGCATTTTGCTCGCATTTTCTCTCATTGTGCTCTACCGAAGAATCAAATACGGGTCATCTTTCATGGAAGGCATGACCACGCCACCATCCTCCTCTTCCTCCTCATTGGACCCAGCCGTGGTTGACATCCAGACCCAAACAGCCTCTGTGCAAACCATTTATGACAAATTAAAGACAGACATTGACGACCAAAAGAACCGCATTGACGCCAATTCACAAACGCTCCTGTCAATCACGAGCCGCGCCCCCGATGCAAGCAACAACATCACGCATGCCGATGTCAACACGGACGACCCTTCCAAAACCAAAATTCCCAGCATAGACATGTCTTAATTCGCGAGTTGCACATAAGCCCAATGAAACGCACGGAATGTCGCGACACCAAACGCGAACCCGAACAGCACCTGGACTGCGGTGTGGCGCCGAAACGCAATGCGCGTGTGCATCAAAAATATCGCAAGTGCCAGTGCCACAACAACTGAAACCGGGTGCCACGTTCTCCACGACAAAAACTGGTGCGCAAACGCCACGAAATAACCAACCGATTGTGCATGACCCGATGGAAATCCGTAGGCGTCGTTGTTCTTGTGCTCTGGCCAAATGGAAGTGATCGCGGTGTCAAATACGTTGGCAGGATGATACGGCACTGGCCGATTTCCGGCAGGTCCGATTGCATGACGGAACAATTGTTTTAAACCGCTATTGACAATTGAGTTTGCAATGTATCCGATGAATGCATATGCATACGAGACATGATACTTGTAGCACAACGCAATCAACACAAAGAATATGAGTTGCGGGTAGGAGCTAATGCATTTTTCATAGGTTCCTGACATGTATTTGGAGAGATAATAGAAGCAATTATCAATTAATATATTATATCCTGATAATATATTATTAGTGAGTGAGCACAATTGGAATGTCGGATTTTTTCAAAGACGTTCTGGGGGATTTAGACAATGTGGAGCAAGAGCTGCTCGGTCCCGACTATCAGTACTTCAAACAAATTAAAACCCCGTCGGAATTGGGTGTCACCAGCAGCGGTGGATTGGACAATTTGGCTGGCGACATTAGCGCGCTGATTGCTTATGTGGAACTGCTCGTGTCCGGTGGTGGCGACGCATCTGCCACCGGCAAACCGCTCGGAAACAAGTTTTTCCTAAAAACGGGGGCCAAATGCAAGGTTGTGAGCAGCGATTCCACCAACGGGAGCGTGGTGGACCGGTACGCTTACGTCAACAACGTGCCCGATGGCAACATCCCGTTCATTTCATCCGGGCTTGGCGGGGTGCAGTTCAGCGAATTTGAGGGATTGATTCCTGGAACCATGTCGGATGCAGCCGCGCTCAATCCGTTTTCGCTGTTCCAGGCGTTCCAACTGGGGTCCACACCCGACTGTCAGAGCGTGACGCTGGAAACGATTGATGCCAACAACAACGTGGCTTCGGCCACGAATTATGTTGCGACGGCCGACATTAAAAACATGCCGGCATCATGGTTTTCGGACAAAAAGAATCCCGTGACGGGGGATGTCGAGCGCGAGGCATTCACACAACGCCGCCGCCCCAACTGCACTAAACGCATGGGCAGCATACCGAACGGCACCCTTTCCAGCCTTTACTACACATCACTTGGATTTTTGTGCCTGGTGCTGTTGTACGCTCTCACGAAACGCGTCAATAAACGTTGATGACATCATTTTCTACTGAGTTTATTGTGTGTTTTGTGTTTTTTATGTGTTTTATGGTTATGTTTTTTGTGTGTTTTGGTGTTTCGTTTGCTCCCGCCACTTGGGGTTGCAAATTGGTTAGAACCTGTTGTCGCTCCAACATCTTGTCCCAAACCTCCTTGTCCCTGACCTAGTCCCAAACCTTGTCCAACACCTTGTGGTTGTTGCACCATTGTGTTTTCTGCACTTGGCGGTTGCATTGGATTTGTTGCAGGCGTTGCAGGTGGCGTTGCAGGTGGCGTTGCAGGTGGAGAAAGCCATGAAAATAAGGAACTAATGTGGTCTGAAATCGTTTTTTTTTGTGCTGGTGCTGGTGCAGTATCAGATGCAACAGGAGTTGCAGCAGCAGTTGCATCTGTCGATGGCTTGCTTGAAAACAAGTTGTTCAAGAAATCAATGGGTCCTCCTCCTCGCTTGATGCGTCTGCCACTTTTATGACTTCTTTTATTGGGCATAGTTAAATGACAGTTATGATTTATTATATAAAAATATAATAAATGAAATGAAATGTGTTTTTCAATGCTCACAATTTGACGCGTTTAAACAGCTCAAGTGCAACCAGACCTCCCGCCACTTGGGCCAGAATGTAGGGAACTAAATCGCTGGAAGACAGTTTGCCAGCGGCAACCATGGCAATGGAAACCGCGGGGTTGAACATGCCGCCAGAGATGGGACCGCCAATCATGATGGCCACCGTCAATGCAGCGCCAATGGCAATCGCATTTCCAGTTGCTAAAATGATGTAAATGAAAAACAGAGTTCCTAAAAACTCAACCAAATACTTGTTCAACATGTTGTTAGTGTTTATGTATTGTGTAAGTATTATATTTTATTATTTTTGATTCAAATTAATAAAATTTTGATGCTAAATGTATTGCATTAACCTAATTTTATGACACGCTTACCTCCACCCGATTCATCCGATTTGGATTCTGATTCGGATTTGGATTCGGGTTTGGGTTCTGGTGCAACTTCCAACATGGAACCAGAACCAGAACCAGATGCAGATGCAGATGCAGATGCAGATGCAGATGCAGATGCAGACAATTGCTGATGAATTAACTCGGCTGCATTGGCACCAGTTGCACTTACATGCGGTTGATGTTGATGCGGTTGCGGTTGAGGCATCATCATCATGGGTTGGGGCATCATCATCATAGGTTGAGGCATCATCATCATTGGTTGTTGCATTTGTTGCATTTGTTGCATTTGTTGCATTTGCATTGGTTGCATTGGTTGCATTGGTTGAACGGGCGACGATGGCCCGTATCTGGGTGAAGTCGGCTCGTATCTGGGTGAAGTCGGCTCATATCTGGGTGAAGTCGGCTCGTATCTGGGTGAAGTCGGCTCGTACATTGGCGACCCTGGCATGGATGAAGATTTCAACTCTGAAACAGACACGGCGTCCGCGTCGAGCCGGGCTTGTTCATCCCGAATGTCCTGCACCGCCAGCGCGAAGTTATTCTCATACGGCATCTGCTTCAGCAAGTCAATCACCGCCTCCGCCTTAATCGGCACGCCGTCATTGTAATACAGCATCTGTGCATTCCAACCGGCGGGATGCTCGGTCGGATACTTGCCCCCGTGCTGCTGCACCGACCACATCTGCGTCGGCGCCCCCCTTTCATCCCGAAGCAGCGACTGGTAAACTTCTCCTCCATTCGCCTCAAAATTCACAAACTGCCAGCCCATCGACTCCGCCTTTTCCGCCCCTTCTTCGACGGCTCCTTCCTCATCTGGGCGCAGCGCCGGGCGATTGTCTGCCTTGGGCGACGCCGGGACCGTTGCAATCTTATCCCCACCCACGGCCGCCTTGTTCTCCCGAATCAGATTGGCCGCACCTCCCAGGTTCAGCGTGAGAGTGGAAAACGACATGGATGCAATTTGGTCAATGTTGTCCTCCGTCAGCACGCGCATTTGCACGTTCATGGCCTGCAGCTCCTGCATGAGCAGCTTGAACGCGTACGGCACGCGCACCACGCTGAAACTGCGCCCGAACCGCGTCAGCTTCTCAATGTTGAGCGCCTGGTTGTCGGCCGTCAGCGTGTCGGCAAACTGGATGGGGCCGTCCGCCATCGGGCTCATGAACAGGTTCTGCGCGGGGTTGTAAATGGCAATCATGCCCGACTTGTTGCACACCGCCATGTAGTACTCGTCGCCGCGCTCCAGCATGGACTGCCGCAAGAAGTACGCCGCCCCGTGCGCAATGACGCCGTCGCGCTCCATTTCGCCGATGCGCAGGCCGCCGTCGTTGGCACGACCCTGCACCGTCTGCCGTGTCAAAACAGTGCGCGGTCCGCGCGTCCTGTAATTGATTTTGTCCTTCACCATGTGCTTGAGTCGCATGTAATACGTGGGACCAATGAAAATCTGGCTCTCCATGCGCTCGCCCGTCGTGCCGTTGTACAGCAGCTGTGTGCCGCTCGAATGGTAGCCCAGCTCGGCCAGCATCTTGCCGAACACCTGGTGCTTGGACCCGTGGTTCACGAACGCGGTGCAGTCGCCAAATCCGCCCTGCAGCACGCACGCCTTGCCCATCAGCGTCTCCACCAGCTGGCCAATCGTCATGCGCGTGGGGAGCGCGTGCGGGTTGATAATCAAATCCGGGCGAATGCCGTCGTCCGTGAACGGCATGTCGGCCTCGGGTATAATGAGTCCCACCGTGCCCTTCTGCCCGGCACGCGAGCAGAATTTGTCGCCAATGCCCGGCATGCGCTCTTCGCGAATGCGCACCTTGGCCAACCGCTTGCCCGATGCCTCGTCCGT
>Ga0315288_10000325_pt1 | contig 60132 bp, 44 predicted proteins | sample YL17G11_20_MG_FD_203454 | JGI IMG/M metagenome (GOLD analysis project Ga0315288, IMG submission 203454) | Sediment microbial communities from Yellowstone Lake, YNP, Wyoming, USA - YL17G11_20 | ecosystem: Environmental > Aquatic > Freshwater > Lake > Sediment | place: USA: Wyoming | collected...
CAATCTGCTCGTCGGCAACCTCGACGGCCTTTCGTTTCGGGAGCAGGGGCCGCGCTACCTCGACACGGAGGAGCTGGGCCGCGTGCCCTTCCAGAACGTCGGGCACGTCCTCGCCGGCAACATAAGCGCCTTCAATGACCGCTACCAGCTCGGGCTCTGGTATGACACTGCGTTCTTCGGCATGCACCCCGGGGACAAGGGGAGCCACGCCAGCGAGGACGCGTTCGCCGACGCGATCAGACGGGACCAGCCGGACCGCTGGTTCGACCCGCTGCAGCAGGGGATCCTCGTTGACCGCAACCTATACTTCGCGGGGCCGGGACAGAACCTGTTCCTCTACGGTGTGCCGTGGCGCGTCCGCGGCCAGGAGTTCGGAGATCTCCCGGGCTTCACGCAAGCCACCGGCTTCGAAGCGAAGGGCCGTGTCGCCGACCCCGGGCTTCGGGATCTCGGCCATGGGCGCTTCGCGCTGCCGCTCGACAGCCCGCTGTTCGCCGAAGGCTACGGCCCCCGCACGTCCGTCGCCGGCATGGAGTAGGCGGCTCCGGGGTGGCGCGTGCACGCGGGTCAAGGCACAATCCGAAAGGGAGTTGCCCGCGGGGGGCGGGCACCCATGTCCCCACACTATCAGGGAGAGGTGTGACAGCCGAACATGGTACGGTCGCGGTTTCATACGGTAGGTGCGTTGGGATGGATGGTCTTGGTTCTGTCGCTTGTGGCAGTTGGCGGTTGTGTCCCGCCCCCGCCAGATGGCGGCGGTTCCTCGGGGTCGCTGGCCCTCAGCTTGTCGTCCAGCCTCGATGGAGACGGCGCCTCGAAAGCGACGACGATCACGAGTGCGCAGCTTCTCGACACGAGCGGCCCGGTAGCGGCCACCGCGACGATCGCCGGTGGGGTGGCGACATTCGATCTGAGCGGCGTGACCGCGGGGGACTACTTCATCCTCGTCAACAACCTTGCGGACGACCTGGTGCCCACCCGGATCGATGACGCCTCCGCCGACACGACCCAGTTGGTCGGCCGAACGTTGGAGACGTCCACCATCGGCAACGCGGCGAGCCCGACCTACAAGTTCCGGACCTTCGCCAAAGGGCAGGCGGCGTCCGTGGTGGTGAAGTACAGCGACGGAACCGCCGCGCCACCCGAGCGGTACGCCTACGCGCGGGCCTCGCTCGGGGCATCGCCGCAGCGACTCGATCTACGCACGTTAGGAACGGATGCCCAACTCTCCACATTCACGCCCGGCGGAGGAGGCCACACGTTCTCGACCTGGATCTTCTCTCACGGGGCCGCCGTGAACGCCTCCTGCGCCGGCTGCCATGGCGACTTGGCCACGCACCCAGCGAACTGGAGCACCATCACCACTGGTAACGGGTGGTGCTTCCGGTGCCACTACGGCCAGGGCGGCGGGTTCGAGGACACGACGCAGTAGCAATGCCGGAAGAGGACCGGGGTCAGCGCCCGCTTCGGTCGGCCGCCTGCGCGCCGCGTAGCGGGCTGACCCCGGCCTTCCCGCTCACCACTTGATCGTCGCCGTGTAGGAGATCGTCTTCTCGCCGCCGGCGGGAACGTCTACCGTGAACTCGGCCGTCGAGGCATCCTTGCGCACGGCCTCGACGTTGCTTTGGTCGATCGTCCAGTCACCCCAGAGGTGCTCGACGGCGGTGATGGAGACCGTCTCGTTCTCCTTGTGGTTCCGAAGGCTGATCTCGACCTGGATGCGGCGGGCACGGTCGCCGAGGGGCTCATCGCGCATCTGCTTGCGCTCACCCACGAGGTCGAAGGCATCGCCGATGTGCAGCCGCACCTTCTCGTCCCGGGGCGTGTGGTCGATCATGTCCTCGCCCACAAACTGGAGCGACCCATCCGGATCGGCCTTGTAGACCCGGACCTTCCCCTTGGGTAGTGGCATGCCCAGGCCCTTCGCCTCGCTGTTCTCGACCTCGATCTTCACCTGGACCTTGCGCTCATCGGAGTCCGGTCGTGCCGACGGGGAGACGGGCGCGACGCTGGGATCGAAGATGTAGAGCTTCTTGACCTGCACACCCGGCGCCGAGAGCAGCGAGACCTGCTTCGTCTCGTTCTCCGCGATCGTCGTCGGGCGCTGCAGCGCGTAGATATGGTACTCGAAGAACGGCTGCTCCTGGAACCCGCCGCCCATCCCCGCCGGGGCTTCGGCCGCCCTCTCCATCATCATGGGGCGCGCCATCTGCTCCTGGACGACGCGCACGTCGCCGGCGATGAGCTTGAGCTTCGCGTCCGGGTAGCGCGCCCCGCTCGTGTTGTTGAGCGTGACCCAGCCGTTGAGGTCGGTCGCGGTGTCGTCCGCATTGATGACGGCTACGTAGTCCGCCGCCCAGGTCAGGCCGTGGGTGAGGTACGACAGCTCGACCTCATGCTTCCCCGCCTTCTCCGCTGAGACATCCCACACGAGCGTGGGCTTCACGATGAGGCCCTCGGGCAGCGCCGGGAGGATGACGGTGCCCTGCGGGTTGAGGACGATCTCGTCACCCACCTTCACCACGCCGGGCACGCCGCCCTCAGCGCCGAGAAGCGTCCCCTTCAGCCGCTCGACTTCCTTGCCGTCCTGGTCGTAGCGCACTATCTCGACCTCACGGCCCAGGTACTTCTGCATCAGCTTGGCGCGGTCCACGAGGTCGAACTGGTAGTTCTGCTCCAGGATCGAGACGGCGTCCGGGTCCGTCACGGACTTGAAGTGCACGGACGTCGGGTCGATCTGTGCGGCCACATCGGTGAAGCGGATGGTCGAGCGCCCTTCGGCGAACTCGATCTCCCGGTGGTCCTTCACCAGGCCCAGGTCCTGGTTGTACACCGTGACCTCCATGCTCGTCGTCGGCCCAACCTGCGCCCACGCCGGGGCCATGAGTGTCAACGGGATCGCCAGTGTCCACAGCTTCATCATTGGTCTCTGCCTTTCCGGGAAACACGGGGACAGTCACCTGTCTCGCGTCCCGGGCCTGCACCAGTCGTGAGGGTTACTCAGCGAGAGAGGTGACAGTCCCCGGCTTCCCTCACCACCGCTCGGTGACGGTGTAGGTGATCGTTGTCTCCTGCTTCGGTTCGAGTGTGACCGTGAACTCGCCAGTGCGAGCGTCCTTGCGCGCGATCTCCGCGGAGGACTGATCGATCGTCCAGTCGCCGCTGAAGTGCTCCACTGCGATGACGGTGACGGTGTCGTTCTCCTTGTGGTTCCGCAGTGAGATCTCGACCTTCCGCTGGCGCACGCGCGGCCCGAGGCGCTTCTCCTCCATGACCTTCCGCTCGCCGACGATGTCGAAGGCGTCGCCGATGTAGAGGTCGATCTTCTCGTCCCTGGGCGTATGGTCGATCAGATCCTCGCCGACGAACTGCAGCGCTCCGTCGGGGTCGGCCTTGTAGACGCGGACCTTCCCCTTGGGAAGCGGCATCCCCAAGCCGGCTTCCTCGCTGTTGCGGACCTCGATCTTCACCTTGACCTTCTTTGGGTCCGGCGGCCGGCCATACCAGCGTCCCCGCTCCTCGGGGTCGAAGATGAACCGCTTCGTAACCCGAACGCCCGGCGCCGTGAGCAGCGAGACCTGCTTCGTCTCGTTCTCCGCGACGGTAGTCGGGCGCTGGAGCGTGTAGAGGTGGTACTCGAAGAAGGCCTGCTCCTCGAAGCCATTGGCGGCTGCTTTGGGAGCGCCCATCGCCACCAAAGCATTGAGCTCCGTGATCGGCTGCTCCTGCACCCGTCGCACATCTCCGGCGATGAGCTTGAGCTTCGCATCGGGGTAGCGCGCGCCGCTCATGTTCGTGAGCGTGACCCAGCCGTTGAGGTCGACCTGCGTGTCGTCAGCGTTGATGACGGCGACGTAGTTCGCCTCCCAGTTCAGGCCGTCCGTGAGGTACGACAGCTCGATCTCGTGCTCGCCTCCCCTATCGGCCTGAATGTCCCACACCAGCGTGGGCTTGATGATCAGGCCCTCGGGCAGCGCCGGGAGGATGACCGTGCCTGCCGGGTTGAGCATGATCTCGTCGCCGACCTTGACGACACCCGGTTGGCCGCCCTCGGCGCCGAGAAGCGTGCCGGTCAGCTCGTCGGCCACGTCGCCATCCTGGTCGTACCGAACGATCCGGATGTCCCGCCCGAGGTACTTCTGCATGAGCTTGTTACGGTCCACGAGGTCGAACTGGTAGTTCTGTTCGAGGATGCTGACACCCTCGGGGTCGGTCACCGACTTGAAGTGGACGGACGTGGGATCGATGAGTGCGGCCACATCCGAGAAGGAGATCGTGGACCGTCCTTCCGACAGCGTGACCGTCCTGTGGTCCTTCACGAGCCCGATGTTCTGGTTGTAGACGGTGACCTCCATGCTCGTCGTCGGCCCGACCTGCGCCCAGGTGAGCGTCGGGCAGAACGGTGCGGCGACAGCGAGCGTCGCGACAGCCATGAATCGCATCGCTCAACCTCCCATCTTGCCACCACGTGCGCTCAGCGACAGGGAACTCGACCGAGACATCCTGACCGGTCGCATTCCGTCACCACCTCTCGGTGGCCGTGTACCTGATCGTCTGCTCCTGGCCGGGCTCGAGCGTCACGGTGAACTCGGCCGTATAGGCATCCTTGCGAACGCAAGGGACCGATGACGCGTCGATCGTCCAGTCCCGCCAGAAGTGCTCGACGGCGGTGATGGCGACGGTGTCGTTCTCCTTGTGATTGCGCAGGGAGATCTCCACCTGAACGCGGCGAGAGTTCGTGCTGAGCCGTTCATCGCGCATCAGACGACGCTCCCCCACGAGGTCGAAGGCATCGCCGATATACAGACGGATCTTCTCATCCTTCGGTGTGTGGTCGATCAGATCCTCGCCGACGAACTGCAGCGCGCCGTCGGGGTCGGCCTTGTACACCCGCACCTTGCCCTTGGGCAGCGGCATTCCCAGCCCCTTGTCTTCCCTGTTCTCGATCTCGACCATGACCTTGATCTTCGTCGGGTCGGTCTGTTGGTAGTACCACCACCGGCGGTCCGGCTCGGGCTCGAATAGGAACCGCTTGGCGACCTGGACCCCCGGCGCAGTGAGCAGCTCAACCTGCTTCGTCTCGTTGTCCGCGATCGTCGTCGGGCGACCGAGTGTGTAGAGGTGGTACTCGAAGAACGCCTGCTCCCCGAACCCTGTGTCGCCCTTGTCTCCCTTGGGGCCGGCGGGTCCCGCCGCGCCACGTTCGCCCATCGGGGGGGTGATGCGGCGCACGTCCCCGGCGACGAGCTTCAGCCGCGCGTCCGGATACCGCGCGCCGCTGGTGTTCGTGAGCGTCACCCAGCCGTTCAGGTCGACCTGGGAGTCGTCCGCATCGATCACGGCAACATAGTCGGCATTCCAGGTGAGGCCGTCCGTAAGGTAGGACAACTCGATCTCATGCTCGCCGCCTCTGTGAGCCTGGACGTCCCACATCAGCGTGGGCTTGACGATCAGCCCTTCAGGGAGGGCAGGAAGGATGACCGTCCCCTGGGGATTGAGGATGATCTCATCGCCGACTTTGACGACGCCTGGGACTCCTCCCTCGGCCGAGAGGACAGTGCCCACGAGTTCCTCGGCGACATCCCCATCCCGGTCGTACCGCACGATCTTCACGTCCCGGCCGAGGTACTTCCGCATTAGCTTCGAGCGGTCCACCAGGTCGAATTGGTAGTTCTGCTCCAGGATGGAGACGCCATCCGGGTCTGTCACGGACTTGACGTGGACCGAGGTAGGGTCGATGCGTGCGGCGACGTCCGTCAGGGCCAGCGTGGACCTGCCCTCGGGCAGCGTCGCCCTGCGGTGGTCCTTCACGAGTCCCAGGTTCTGGTTGTAGACCGTGATCTCCAGTGCCTCCGTGGGGCCGACCTGGCCCATGCACGGCAAGGAGGCGACGAGCAGAGAAGCGAGTGCGACCAGGACGATGCGGGCGACCATGCGGCATCCGCCTTCCGTGTGCGAAGTCCGAGCTGCGTCTCTTGGGGGTACCGTGGGCCGGCGAAGGAACCGGACTGGGTTCGGCCGAACCCCCCAGGACGAAGCACTATGGTGTGAGACCGCTGGATGCGGGCTGGGGGTTCCATGCGGATACCGATGACTCGGCGCGGTTTCCTGCGCGCCGCCGGTGCGGGTGGGGCGGCCCTGTGGGGGTCCGGCTTCAGCCGGGCGACGGCGGCCGACGCACCAGCAAGGGAAGGTCGTTTCTCGATGAAGCTCGGTTTGGTCACCTACCTCATGGGCGCGGAGATGACGCTCGACGAGCTCATCACCGTGTGCGAGAAGGCGGGCTTCGACGGCGTCGAGCTGCGCAGCACGCACAAGCACGGTGTAGAGCCGTCTCTCTCGCTGGAGGAACGCGTGAAAGTTCGCGAGCGCTTCGCGGCGTCGACGGTGAAGCTCGCGTGCCTGGGTAGCGCTTGCGAGTACGACTCGCCCGATCCCGCCGTGGTTGAGAAGAACGTGGCGGACACGAAGGCCTTCGTGGACCTCGCCGCCGACGTGGGCGCGCAGGCGGTGAAGGTCCGACCGAACAACCTGCATGAGGACAAGGGCATTGCCGTTGGCGACACGCTCCGGCAGATCGGTGAGACGCTCAAGAGCTGCGGCGACTACGCGGCCGGCAAGGGCATCGAGCTGTGGCTGGAGATGCACGGCAACGGTACCAGCCATGCTCCCCACATTCGGACGATCATGGATGCGTGTAACCACCCCGCGGTCGGGCTGACGTGGAACTGCAATGGCCAGGACATCGTGGACGGCTCCGTGCAGGGGAACTACGAGTTGGTGAAGGCGTGGATCCGCTGCCTGCACATCCACGACCTCTACGAGACCAGCTACCCGTACAGGGAGCTGTTCGCCCTTCTCGCGGGCGACAAATGGGACGGCTGGGCGAACCAGGAGATGGATGGCAGCAGCGACCCGCAGCGGGTGCTGTGCTACTACAGGGCGCTGTTCGACTACATGGTCGACGAGGCAGCCAGGAACCCGGCGCCTTAGACTCGGATAGGAGTGAGTTCCGTGAGAAGTCCTGCCACATTGCTATTGACGACCCTCCTCGTGGTCGGCGTCCTGGGTTCTGCCGCATTCGCCCAATGGGGCGGTAGCGCGCTGTCGCCGCCGATCATCACCGCGAAGGAGCGCGCGGAGGAGATCGCCATCAAGGAAGCGCGCGTCGCCGACTTCCTGAAGAAAAGCAACCTCCAGGCCATCTTGCTGAAGACCTATCGCAACTACTCCTGGATCACCGGCGGGTCCGAGGACACGGTGGTCGTCACCGTGGAGTCCGGCCCGGTGACGCTGTGCATCACGAGCGCGGGCGAGAAGTACGCGCTCTGCCCGAACGATGAGGAAGCCCGGAACCGCGATGAGGAGTTGACCGGCCTCGGCTACAGGATGGTCTCCTGGGAGTGGTACAAGGGCTCCCTTGAGCCCAACCCAGTTGCGGAGTTCGTCAAGGGCAAGGGGTGGTCCCCGAAGCAAGTCGGCGCCGACTTCGACGCGGACTTCGCCACCAACGTTGAGAAGACGTTCTCCTCGCTGCGCTTCCAGCTCACCGCGAGCGAGATGAAGAGGTACCGCTGGCTGGGCCGCGAGTGTGCGGAGGCGTGCGTGGAGACCTGCCGGGAGATCCGGCCCGGCATGACGGAGAAGGAGATCCAGCGAGTCATCGCCGACAAGCTGATGGCGCGCCAGATCACCCCGACGGTGCTCCTCATCGCCGTGGATGACCGCCTCTTCCAGTATCGCCACGCCATCGCGACCGACAAGAAGCTCGAGCACTATGCCCAGGTGAACATCTGCGCGAAGCGGTGGGGCCTCGTGGTCGCGGTCACGCGCTATGTGCACTTCGGGCCGATCCCGCCGGAGCTGGGCAAGAGACTTCGCGCGTGCGCTCGGGTCAACGGCGCCTATCTCTCCGCGATGGAGCCGGGGGTGGCCGCCAGTGACGTGTTGGCCGCCGGGGTCGCCATGTTCGAGCGGGTCGGTTACCCGAACGAGTGGCGCCAGCACCACCAGGGCGGCGCCATCGGCTACGCCGAGCGCGAGTGGGTCGCGTTCCCGGGCGACACGCACCCGATCATGGGCGACATGGCCTTCGCATGGAACCCGACTATCCTTGGCGCGAAGACCGAGGAGACCGTGATCTACCACGCCGACGGGACTATCGAGAACATCACGCAGACACCGGGCTGGCCGACGATCCCGATCCGCCTCTCCGGACCGGCGAAGGGGCAGGTCTTCCACGCGCCTAGCATCCTCGTCCGTTAGGCGCGAGGGCCCCCGTGAGTGAGAAGTCGCCACCGGCGCCCGAGAGCCGCCAGTGGGCCCGGCTGGTCCGTGACGCCATCGTCCTGGGCCTCCAGGCCATCGGTCTCCTCGAGGAATGCGCCGACGGCGAACCGGACGGCTGGGACCAGCTGACGGCCACGGCCCAACGTGGCGCGGGCCGCCGTGCCCGCGAGCAGGGGTACGTGGAGCCGCGAGGCCTGAGTGCCGACACTGACGGCGCGGCCAGGCGGCGGTGTAGCCGGGAACCCAGTATGGCACTACCGGAGACGACTCGGATGGCAAGATGCTGGTTCGTGGCATGGATGTGCGCGGCGGTGTCGATCGTGGCAGCCGGCTCGCGCAGGCCGAGACGGTGAACACGGAACTCGCGCTCCTCGCCAGAGTCCGGTCGGCGGGTGCCCCGGATGCGGTGTGGACCGAGCTCTGCAAGACGCCAGGCCCTGTCGTGGTGCCGGAGGGGCAGGAGCTGGCCCTCGAACCCGTTGACCGACCAGCCTTCGGCGATGCGAAGCTGGAGCAGATGGCGTTAGATTCGCTGGCACGAACCTGACGATGCTCAACCTGAGCGGATGCAAGGGCGTGACGGACGCTGGGCTCGTGCATCTCGCCAGGCTCACGAACCTGACGGCGCTCGGCCTGAGCCTATTGCTCGGGATTCGTCCACCAACGGGGAACCCATGGCCCGGCTAAGCATCGCCGTCGACGCCAGCTCCGAGGATACAGAGGCAAGCCCAGCGCCACGAGTACCAGCGAGACCGGAGTTACGAGGGTCTAGCCACCTCAAGAGACGAGGATCGCGTGGCCGCGACGGCGAACCCGTATGCCCAATGGGCGGCTGTTCAGCCCATGAGGTAACGACACCCATTTGACATGGCAATCCCGCCACGGAGGGACCCTCATGCAATGCCCCGAGTGTGGCTACACCCTTGATGCGTTCGATGTTACCTGCCCTCGTTGTGCCCTGAAGAAGAGGACTGAGGAGGAGGCGGTCGCCAAAGTGGTAGGCGCTACGGGGGCCTCACCGGAGGATGCTTGGAGCGTCCTACAAGCGAGCAGTTGGCGGGTGCCGGTGGCGACGCACCAGCTCAGACAGCAGCAAGGGCAGGCACTCCGGCAGCAGCGGATAGCGGCCCAACCGCAAGCTCAGCAGGCCCTGGGCACTGCAAGGCCAACCAGCGGCACCCAGAAGCGCTCCACCGCGGTGGCGCTGATCATTGGAGGGCTCGCCTTCCTCGCTATCGTTGGGGGAGTTGCTGTTCCGGCGGCGGTCAGAGGTGCTGCCAAGAAGGCCAAGAACGACGCGCGCGACTCCAATGTGGCAACTCTCGAAAGGGCCTGCGGGCTGTTCCAGGACGCAACTAGCGAATGGCCAATGGCCCAAGAGGAGCTGATGTTGAGCGAGGCCGCGGGCCAGCAGAGGTTCCCAGGCTACAAGGGACCCTACATCAGCCACCTGATCAAATGCCCGGGCTGCGGTGCAGCCTACACATGGGAGCCGGGATTACCGGACGTTCTTTCCCTATCCAAGGGCCGGGTGGGCTCCGTCGATGTTATGTGCGGCGGCGCCAACGTGGGATGTACAGGCGTTCGCTAGAGCCTAGACTCGAGTGGTGTCGCCCCGATCATGGAGCCCCTCACAGGTTCAGGAATCGAGGCTCTGGCACCGCATCACGCATTCCGGGGGCGACTCCAGTGGCAAGACGCTGGACTTCCGTTATGACGGTTGCCGTGCTGGTGGCTGCGGCGGGGTACGCAGGGGCTCAGGCCACAGGCGCGCCTTCGCGCACGCTCCCTGGCCTCGGCGGAAGGACGTTTGTCGCGAGTGCCTACGGCGGCTCGCTCACTGCGGCGCTGGCGGCCATCGACGACACGCCGGCCACGCTGTTGGTCGACTCCACGCTGGTCTGCGATGCGGCCGCGATACCGGCCCATGTCGAGGTTGTGGTGCCGCGGGGAGGACGAATCGCGCTGGGAGATACTCCCCTGAAGGTCGCGGGGACGCTGTCCGCGGGCCGCTACGAGGTCTTCTCTCCGAGCGGTACGGTGACGGGGCTCAAAGACCCCTGCCCGGAGTGGTTCGGCGCCGGGGGGCAGGGCACGACCGATGACACGGTGGCTGTCCAGCGAGCGATCGACTCCGTCGGCGGCCGCGCCGGTAGCCGGCTCATCCTCGGCGGCCTGCGCTCGGCCACGGCGCAGGCGACCGCGCCCACGCGTGTGATCACGATCCCGGGCGATGCCGTGCTGCAGCTCGTGGAGGATCATCCCGAGACCGGCTCGCGGCTCCTCCTCGCCCTGGCCGAGGAGCTGGCCCAGCGTCTCATCGAGACAAACGCCCGGCTGCGGGACGCCATCGTCTGGGGCCTCGACGCCACCGGCGTCCTCGAGGAGTACGCCGACGGGGAGAACGGGCGAGAGTCGCCTGCTCTGTGATGGCGGTTCGCGGTTTGCGAGCGGCAGAAGGACGCCCCCCCGCACCCCACACCGTCCCCTCCCCAACCTCATCTCCTCATCACCACGTTAACCGATAGGATGACAGAGAAGGGGGTTTGCGCCGAAGCGCCTCCCCTGCGCTCGCAAGAGACCCGCCGAGCGTGGGCCGCTACGGTCCCCGCGGGGAGTAGGTCACTGAGCCGGGCCTCGCGAACCTACACTGCCGCAGGGCGCCCCGTCCGTGGTGGCGGTGCGGGGCGACAGAGCGTGTCCCTGGGGGGAGTGACCTGATGCCGAGCCAAGTGCTCATTCTCCACCTGTCCGATCTGCAGTTCGGCGACCACAGCCGCTTCCGGGATGTCGCCCCCGAGGCGCTGGGCAAGGCGCTGGCCGATGCCGTGCGTGGGGCGCGCGAGCGGCTGGAGATCGAGGCCGGCGTGGACCTCGTCGTTCTCAGCGGAGACATCGCCGAGAGGGCGGTACCGCGCGAGTATGAGCACGCCGGCAAGTTCCTCGATGGCCTCAACGGCGGCCTCGGGCTCGCGCGCGATCGGTATGTGTTCGCGCCGGGGAACCATGATGTGTCCTGGGCTCAGTGCAAACGCGCCGAGATAGACCAGGAGACGGAGGGCTTCGACGACGCCGAGCTGGCGCGTCGGCTCAGCAGGACGAAGCTCCAGTACTTCGATGGGTTTGTGGAGACCTTCTACGGCACAGCGCGCCCAAAGATGGCGCCGCTTGATCGTGGCGCTTCCGCGATCGAGTACGACGATCTCCCGCTCTCCATCGGCGTGCTGAACTCGGCGGAGCGGGAGACACACCGGGACGGCGAGCACGGCGGCTTCCTCAGTGCGGAGCAGGCGCAGGCACTCCTGAACTACTGGCGTCCGCGGGAGGAGCCGCGCGTCCGTCTCGTTGTCGTCCATCACAACCCGGCTCAAGCGCCGCCTGCCGTGGTGCAGGAGTGGCTCGACCACGTGCGCGGCCTGGGCTCAGTGTCGCCGGAGACCATCGCGCAGTTGACGTCTGACGTGACCGGCCTCGGGGGGCGGGACGAGTTGGCCCAGGTTCTCGGGCAGTGTCGCGTCCCGCTGTTCCTGCACGGCCACCTGCACGTGACAGGGCACAGCCTGGTCCCGTGGCCGCAGAGCGGCGGCGAGACCACCGCTCTCGGCGCGGGCAGCCTGTGTGTGGAGAGGGACCGGCTCCCGCAGGACCAACTGAACGCGGCGCAGCTTGTGCTGCTCGACCTGAAGTGTGGCGAGGTCCGATGGTACGTCCTCTCGTACGACCCGCGAGCGGTGCTCGACGGCCACGTCTCCGCCGGTGCGTTCATCTCGGACGCGACTCAACCCAAGGAGGGGTACCGCCGCCGGATCCCGCTTCCCGATGGCGTGGTGAAGAAGCGCGCCCCCAGGCCGTCCAGGGGGGCGCGCGACCATTCCGACTTCATCGCCGAGTACCGCCGACGGCATTCGCATGACTACGATCGCTGGGACCTACGGCCAGTCGGCGCAGCGCAGTCCGGCGGCGCCGGGTACCCCATCGACCCGACGCTGGACGCGATGTACCAGCCGCTGAGGTTCGCTGAGGGACATGACATCGAGAAGCTCGACGAGGGGGAGACGATCGAGCCGGAGGGCCTGCTACGCCGCGGGAAGCCCCTCATCATCCGCGGCCAAGCGGGCTCGGGCAAGACGACATGGGCCCGGTGGAGCTTCGGACGGTTGCTGCGGTCGGATGGCGCCCTGCCCGTCATGGTGGAGCTCCGGCGGCTCGCGCGCCTTTGGCGGGAGAGGAGCAGTGACCCGGAGCGACGGAGCCTGGACGCCCACCTCGAAGGGTGCGTGGCTGAAGACGTGGGCAGCGGCTGGGGCGGGCACCTGCTCGGCATCCTCAAAGCGCCGCCCCCAGGGCTGACGCCCGTGATGTTCGTCGACGGCTGGGACGAGCTGGGCGACCTGGGCGAGGAGCTGCGGCGTAAGCTATTCGGCTTCATGGAATCCTGTCCGCGCGTGGCTGTCGTCGCAACCAGCCGGCCCTATGGCGAGGGGCGGCCGTCGCACTCGGACGGCTTCGAGGTGCTGGACATCCAGCCGCTCAACGACGCTGAGATCGCCGCCTTCGCCGGGCGCTTCTTCCGCGAGTGCTACGGCCGCGAGGAGCGCCCCATCGAGGAGTCCACGCGCGAGTTCCTCGGGGCGCTCGACCGTAGCGACGAAGCGAAAGACCTCGCGCGCACGGCCCTTCTCCTGACGATGATGCTCATCATCAGCCGGTCGAGCCCGTTGCCTGACAAGCGCCACGTCCTCTACGATCTGTGCATCCGGAACCTGCTGAGCGCGCTCCCCGACCGCCGCGAGGCCGAGGGCGTTGCCTTGTTGCGCGAGCAGTGGCGGCCCGATGATGGCGAGGAACGGCTCAGGGCCACGGCCCAACTTGCGGCGGGGTTGCAGACGGAGTGGTACCGCAGCCGTGAGCGCCGACAGCTGGCCGTAACGTGGGACGGGATGGCGAGCCACCTGCCCGAGGACTGGCCCGCCGCGCGTAGACAGGAGTTCCTGGCGTGGTTGGCGGGGCCATCGGGGGTGCTGGTGGACCGCGCGGACGGCACGCTCCAGTTTGCCCACCTGAGCTTCCAGGAGTACTTGGCGGCCTGGCACCTGAACGCGACGACCGAAGGGGAGAGCCGTGTGACGCGGTTCCGCGAGGCCGCCTCCGATGCGAGCTGGTGGGAAACACTGCGCCTGTGGGCGGCGCTTATCGAGAGCCGGAACCCTGAGTGGCTCTCCCCCGTCCTCGCCGCGCTTGCGAATCATGCCGGGGACGGGCTATGGCTCGCGGGCGCCGTCTTCGCGGACGGGTTGGGCGCTGAGGCGCTATTTGCTGACTGGTGTGGAGGCCTATCGGCGTCGCTGCTCCGCCCGTTCTTCGACCACAGGGAACTTTGCGCACAGGCATGGAGGAGCACGCGGCATGGGCTTCGGCGTACCGCACTCCGGGCCGCGCTCCACCGAGCCGCTCACGGCGCGGAGTGGCTAGCCTGGGCGCGGTTCCAGGCATTCGCCTGTGACGCGAACATGGGCGATAGGTTCGCGCCTCCCCAGGAGGGCGCCGTTACCGCCAGTGTCGCTTGGCTCCTCGTATCAGACGAGGACCCGGACACGCCACGGAGAGTCGCGGCGTCGCGGGTCCTCATGGGCTCATCGCCCATGTTCCCGGTGGACGACTCGGGCCTATGGCTCCTGCGAGCGTGGCCGGGGCATCGATGCCCTGCGGGCTGTGAGCTGCAGTGCATGGCATCGCTGGGGGTCCTCGCAGCGATGGAGCCCGCCGTGCGTCTGTGCCTTGAGCCCTTCGAGGCGGACGACCTGGCTCGAGATCGGGCCCGCGACTGGGCTCGCGGGTTGTCTCGATCCTTGGCTCAGGGCTCGGTTGGCTTTCGGGCTCGCGACCAGGCTGGCGTCTGGGCTCGCGACCTCGCTCGCGACATGGCTCGTCACTGGGCCCGCGACTTGGATCGTGGCTGGGTTGGAGACGCGGCTGACTACTACATTGGCGGATTGGCTCGCTTCTGGGCTGGCCATCTGGCTCGCCACTGGGCCGCCGACTGGGCTCGCGACTTGGCTCGGTGGTGGATTCGCTACTGGCCTGGCTACTGGCACGTGTACTGGGCTGTGGACTGGGCGGCCGACTTCGCGGAAGCCAGGGGACTAGCGCCCGAGAGGGAGTGCGTGCTCGACTGGGCTCTGGTGGAAGTGGTGTCAGCGGGGCGCATCGGGCCGAGAGCAGTGCTCGCCACGGCGGACTTCGAGGCGTCCACCCCCTCAGCGGAGGTCTCGCTCTTCGCTCCGGCGTGCCGGCTGTCGCTCCATCCGGAGGAGGACGACGCAGAGCTCCGAGCCGCTCTGGAGCGGTCTGCGGCCGACGTGCACCCCCTGTGGCCGGCGCTCGCGCGGCACATTGCGCGGCGATCGAGCGATGAGGACCGCGCGCTGCTGGAGGGCCTGGCGCGCGAACCGGGCCAGTGCGAGCCGCCGCTCTCGTGGGGGCTGAAGTACTACGTCCGAGGCGATGTGCTGCTCGAAGACGGGAGCGAGGTCACGCTCGACGACCTGTGCGACCGGTTCGACATGCCGCATCTGCCCTACCTCGAGGACATGCCGCCCGAGCTTGAGGTGGACTGGGACGCGGAGGACGACTGACGCCGCGCGGCGTGGCGCGATGTGACACGTAGCCAAGAGCGGGCGTCGGCATTGCACAGCGGAGCCCCAAAGGGCACTATGTGCCTGCAGGGGACAGTGCGATGACGTCTCCGGCGGATCCCCGCGGATCGAGGCGGCGATATGAGATCGTTCACGGCCTACATCGAGTTCGACAACGCCACCGGACTGTACGTTGGCATCGTGCCCGGCATACCGGGCGCACACACCCAAGGCGAGACGCTGGATGAACTCCGCCTGAACCTGAACGAGGTTGTGCAACTGTGCATTGAGGAGCACGGCATCGACCCAGACGATCTACCGCGCTTCGTCGGCGTGCAGCAGGTTGATGTGCCCGTATGAGCCGGCTACCGATCGTCAACGATCCGGGCCGGCGGACGACGACGGTACCACAGCATGGCAGCCGCGACCTCGCGAGGCCGCTGCTGCGGGAGATCCTGCAGGAGATCGAAGTGACACCCGATGAGTTCCAGCGCCTGCTGTAGAGTCCGCGGCGCTGGCAGCCTCTCGGCCGGCGCGCGGCGCGCTCCCGCCCTGCCGCCCAAGCCGGCCGTTGCGGACTGAAGTCCGCGCTCCCGGTGGACTCGCCGCCCCTACGCAGACGCCGCTTACCGCATCCGTTGGGCGGCCTTGCTGGATTGGGTATGATGTCGGCGGAACAACCGCTCATGTAGGAAGCAGGAGACCGACATGGCGCAGGGACCGTACCGTGCATCCGGATGCCGGATCAGCGATGAGTTCGCGTATCGAGGCTTGCGCGTATGCGTGCTCGAAAACGAGCTGGTGCGCGTGAGCGTGCTCGTCGATCAGGGGACGGATATCTTCGAGCTGCAGTACAAGCCGCTGGGGATCGATGTCCTCTACCAGACCCCGCGAGGGGTGAGTAACCCGCGACACTACATCGCCTCGACCCCGGCCAAGGACGGCGGGTTCTTCGACTTCTACGAGGGTGGGTGGCAGGAGTGCTTCCCGAACGGCGGTCGCGTCTGCCGCAGCCAGGGCGCCGACTTCGGGCTGCATGGCGAGGTGTTCGGACTCGCGTGGGACTGTACCATCGTTGAGGACACGCCATCGGAGGTCGCCGCGCGGTTCAGTGTGCGCACGCCGCGTACGCCGTTCCTCCTTGAGAAGACCCTCCGGTTGCGCTCGGGCTGCGCCGTGCTGCGCATCGAGGAGCGGCTCACCAACGAGTCGCGAGAAGCGGTCGACTGCATGTGGGGCCATCACCCGGCGTTCGGGCCGCCGTTCCTCTCCGATGCGTGCGTTCTCACCACCGGTGCGCAGACCGCCGTTCTGCATGATGCGGACGATCCGCTCAGCCGCTTCGTGCCGCCACTGTCCGGTCCCCTGCCCTACCTCGTCGGCAGGCAGGGCTGGCCGATCGACATCAGCGTCATCCCCGCGCCCACTGCGGTGGCGTCCGACATGTGGTACCTCACCGACCTCGACAGCGGATGGTACGCGCTCACGAACACCGAGCTTCAGCTCTCGGCGTACATGACGTTCGATCACACGCTGTTCCGCCATATCTGGTACTGGATCGCCTGCAACGCCCCGCTCGGCTCGCCGTTCTTCGGGCAAGCGTACGCGGTGGCCCTGGAGCCGTTCACCTCCTACCCGGCCATTCTCACGAACACCATCGAGGCCGGCCGACAGCTTCGCGTGGGGCCACGACAGGTCGTCGAGACGGCGTTGTGCGCAGGCCTCATGAGGACGCCCGGCCCCCCGATGGCGCAGGGAGAGCTGCCGCAGTTCGGGTAGGGACTGCCTTTTTCTGTGAGGGCGTGCAACGGCGGCGCCGCGCGCGTATCTAAAGCTCCGAAAGGGAAGCGAGGGGCAACCCACGAGGGAGAGGATCTCTTGAGTGGGATCGCAACCCGGAGCCGATGGTAGTTCGGGCAGAAGCGCGATAGGCGCGGAGCCCAATCAGGGATCACCGGTGATCCCCGAAGAAGGGATCGCCGGAACGAATGGTGTAGGTATGGGCCGGTTCCATGGCCTCCTTCGGGCGGGCAGCTCGATGGGAGTTCGGTACGATGACTTGCAGCGATGCCAGACAGCTAATGGGGCGCTATGTAGCGAACGGCCTCAGCGCGGCCGATGCGGAGCGGCTCGAGTCGCATCTGTGCTCGTGCCCGCTGTGTGAGGCCGAGATCGACCTTCGGCTGGGCGTCCTGCCGGCCGGAGCGCTCGATGTGGCGCCGCCCATGGGCCTGCGCGAGGAGATCCTCGCTGCCGTGATCCACCAGCCGGCAACCATGCCGGATGACTGCTACGTCCTGGCTGCCGAGTTGTCCGCCTTCATTGACGGTGAGCTCTGTGCCGATGAGCGTGCTGCCGTAGGGCGGCATATCGCATCATGTAGTGCGTGCGCCCAGCAGCTCCAGTCGCTCCGCGGCCTCGACGCGGTCGCGCGGTCGGTGCCGGCCTACGAACCCTCCCGACAACTCGCGGCGCGCATCTACGGGCTGATCCCATCTCCCGCGCGGGCAAGTCTCCGCGACCGGATCGTCGCCCTGCTGCACTGGCGCCCGATTCAGGTCGGGCTGCCGATCGCGGTGACCGGAGCACTGGCCCTCATGGCCACCGTGCCCTTCTGGCGCCCAGCCGAGCCGGGCGGCACGCCCACCATGTCATCGGTCATGGCCAACACCTCCCGCTCCCACGCTGGTCCCAGCGCATTGAACGGCGGGTCGGGCGACCTCGCAGCCGTCCTGCCGACGGGCAGCGCCGGCGGAGTGACGGCCCCCGTTGCCGAGATGTCGGGGCCCTCGACTGTTTCCGCCGGTCGCATGGTGGCGCGCTCCGCGCGCGGCATGCACCGTGCGCCCATGGGCGTCAGTCCCCGGCCGGACGGTATCCGGCCGCGATCCACGGAGGGCCCGAAGACGCCGGATCCAGCGCAGCCGACGGTTGCGATGCTGATAGTCCCAGCCGGAGCAACGGGTAGCAAGGTGGTGAACCTCGCTTCCGTCTCTGCCCCGGAGCGTTTGGCCGACGAGCCTATTCGGCTGCAGGTCCCAGCGGCCACCAGCTCGGTCCGTACGGTCGGGAAGACGCCGGCTCGCGAGCCGGAGGATCAGCCTGGTGGCGATGTAGTGATGAAGCTTGATGTGACATCGGAGTGGCAACCGGCACAATCCCAGAACTTCATCGCGCCGGCAGGCGTTTATGCGTACGACTGAGTACTGATCGGCTCCTCCGCGAGACTGCCCCTCGCGCGGAACATCCCTGGCGCACGACGGCGTTTGAAGCGCTGACGACTGCTCTGCCCCTCGCGACAGGGAACACTCATGAGCGCAATGAGGACGTTCGACAATCGATCGGCCCGCGCGGGCTGGCTCCTGATGGCATTGCTTCTCGCGTCCATCGCCCCTCTGTCGGCGACGCAGATCGCCACGGGCGACGACGTGGTGCGGGAGGCGCGTGCGGGCGCGGCCGGGCAACTGGTCCGGATGGCCCCGATGTCCTATATGGGAATGCCGGTCCTGCTGGCCCACAGCGCGGTGGCGCCGGAGACGGTCCAGGTCCGGGTCAACGGCATGACGCTTCGCCCGGGGCAGTACAAGATCGCCCCTGGCGGCGCCGTTGTGCTCGATGCCATCGTGCCCCGCGGCGCGCGAGTGGACGTGGTCTACCGGGCCGCGGAGGGCGCCGAGCTGCGCAACGGCTTCTTGGCGCCCGCGGTCGTCACGGGGACGGGCGATGCCACCGCGACCAGTGCCGGCACGGTGGCACTCCAGCAGTTCGCGATCACGCCTCCTGCCGACCAACCGCGGAGCCTGCTGGAGCGCGGAATGGTCCGCAACCAGCCCATGTACGTCTATGGGGCGGCGTTCCAGGGGCTCAGCATCAACGGGGTACAGATGGACTACGGTCGGCTCGGCGCCGCACCGAGCGGCGTAGCGTCGTTCCAGGGGTTCAGTAACGCCGGTTCGCCCGGACTCCTGTCGCCGGAAGGCGGGCCGCAGGCGACGTGGGCGGGCGTCTCGCTCAGCGACCCCAATAGCATAGTCAAGGGCTACTACCGTCGCGCGGAGTTCGATGCCGACTGGACGCCCGCGGAAGCTCAAGGCGATCTGGCGACCGTGAACGCGATGCGCGCCTACGGGTTCGCCGACAAGAACGACATGCTGAACCCGGCCGCCAATCGCACTCTGGGCGCGCAGTTCGCCGGCACGAAGTGGGAGGACTGGATGCTCCAGGCCACCCCCGTGCGCGGCCTCGTGGTGAGCACGCAGAACAAGACGCAGGAGGACCGGACCACGCTCGACCGCGCTACCATGCGCGTCAACAGCGTGGCCTTCGACTCCGGTGGCACACATGCGGGCTACAGCACGATGGAGCAGCAAGTGAAGCATCAGCCCCTTGAGGCGGACCCCAAGCGGCAGACGGACACGGTGGCCAAGTCTGACACGCTGCGCTTCGCACAGGGGGTCGTCCTGAATGGGAAGCAGGCCGTCCTCGGGTTCACTCGCACGCGGTCGCACAGCGAGGACAAGCTGACGGGACTGTCCAGCCCGGAGACGACCCAGACCCAGTACTCGGTCGACCAGGTGCAGGTTCTGCCGTTCCTGAACCTGGGCTGCTCGAAGGCGCGCACCGCCGTCGACGATGAGGTGACGCCGGGTAGCGAACGCCAGAGCTACATGGTCAACGAGCTGCGGCTGAGCGACGGGTTTGCCCTCCAGGGCGGCCTCATCAAGGACTTCAGCTTCGATAACCCGGACCCTACGTTCAACGGGATGAAGACTGAGACGCTGACGGTGAAGACGCCGGACGGGCAGCGAGTCTGGCTTCTGACCGACAAGGCCGGTCTCACCAGCGGCCTCTACACGCGGGTGACGAACGAGTTCGGCGAGAAGTACGAGCGGAGGCTGCTGGCCGGCGATGCCAAGGCCCTGGGCTTCACGGTGACTGGGAGCTACGACCGCGAGAAGGCCGACTACCAGCTCAACCCGCTGGATCGCGAGACGCGCGTGGTGACGCTCTCTCGGGAGCTGTCGAGCCACACGACAGTGTCGCTCACCGATAGCCGGCGACTGGAGTGGGGCGCTGAGTTCGAGCGCCGGCGGATCGCGTCGGCGATGCAGAAGGTCGGGGACCTGCAGCTCACCGCGACCGGCGGCGTTCTGGAGACGGCCTCGGGGGCGACGCGCCCGGAGGCCGGCTTGAGGGGCAGCTTCCGCGAGGACCAGCCGACCGAGATCCGGGGCGGGTTCGCTCTCGTGAAGCACGCGGACACCGACAACGCGCTGGGCCTCGATACGCATGAGATCCGAGGCGCGGTGCCGATCGGCCCCGTCACGCTTCGCGGCTCCTACCGCGAGAACCCGGAGCTCTCGGTGAACGGCGCGCCAACGGCGATCGAGGGCGAGCAGAAGTCCGTGGGGCTCGATGTGGCCGCAGGCGGAATGACCCTGTCCGTGGATCGCGTGGAGAACCCAACCATCATGACCGGCAACACCGAGCAGTTCCTTGGGAAGACGTCGACCGACCTCAAGCTCAGCGGTCAGCTCAGTGACCATGGCGCGCTGACGGTGGGCAATCGCTTCATCGACGACAAGGACAACGCGTGGCTGACGAACAGCCTGACGCTGGACTTCAGCTACAAGCACGCGAGCGTCGGCGACATCTCTCTGCTGTTCTACCACAACGCGGCGTGGCGCGGGCACGGCAACCTGCCGCTTGGCCAAGGCTATCGGCTCAGGTACGGGCGCCAGGTGAGCGATGACTTCGGCGTGTCACTCGATGTGGCGAAGAGCTTCGCGTCGATCAGCGCGCTCACGGACGGCCTCCCGACGAGGGATACGCGCGTCTTCCTCGAGATGCGCCAGGCGTTCTAGGGGAACCAGCATGAAGGGCTCTGACGAGGGGTGGACGTCGCGTGCGTCCGCCCCTCGCTGACGGTTCAGCCCTCCGCTCGCAGCAGCCACTCGATGGAGGCCCAGATCGCCGCTTCCTCGAGCTTGCGCTGAGTATCGGGCGGGGTCGCGATGCTGTTGTTCTGTACCTCGAACGTCACGCACGGAGTGGTGCGGTACAGATCGCCCCATCGCTCGACGAAGCACTGCCGCTGCTCCCCGGTGTAGCCCAGTGGCTCCGGGCGCGCAACGGGCCTCTGCCCCATGGCCGACCAGGCGGCGACGACGGCCTCCCCCCACTCGGTGTTGGCCGCCTGCACATCGGCGGGCAGCTCATCCTCGATGATCGGGAGGAGCACCATGCAGTTCCGATCGGAGCCCTCGAACTCGGTCTGGTGCGCGCTCGTCCAGGCGTCATAGCGGCGCCGTCGCTCCAGTAGCCGCTTCAGGCGCGCGAGCGATGACCCGGGATCGCGGTTAGGCTCCACATAGGTTCGGTCGTCGATCTGCTCCCACACCATCCCGAGACGCGTGACTTCGTACTCATCGGTGTGCCACCGGCTCGGGCGTGGGAACCGCTCGCCCGTCGCTCCGTCGATCCCGAATGCGTACCTCAGGAACTCGTCGTTGGTGTAGGCCCAGCCGTCCCATGCCTCGACCGGCGCTCGCGCGCGGCCGCCGGGGTTCGCGTCGGGGATGAATGTCAGCGCGGCACGACGGCGGATGGATTCCACGTTGTGTGCCGACGGCGTGCCGTCCAGCTCACGGCCCGTGATGAGCTGCGAGAGAACGTTCATCACCGCCGCAGTCGCCGCCGGCTCATGGGCGTGGGGTACATCGCAGATGAGGGTCCTCTTGTCGTCCTCCGGCACGGACTCGTCGGTAACGGTTACCGCGTAGACGTTGTAGCCCTCGTACTGCTTGACGGCTGTCAGCTCGACGAAGCCCGGACGGAACTCCTGCCAGTCCAGGATCTGGCTTTCGACGATGGCGGGCATCACGAGCCACACTGTGAGCACCCCCCTTACGCGGACCCGGCGTCACGGCTCCGGGATGGCGGACATGCGCTGAAGCTCCTCATATCGCTCGCGTACTGTAACCGGCCCTGCCCGGAGCAGACCGGACATGCTGAATCCTTCGACACAGTAGGAGGCGACTACAGTGCCCACCACCACCGCCCGACGCATCTCCTCGTCGGAGTCCTCTCCCGCTTCCGCCAGGTGCCCGATCACGCCACCGGCGAACGCATCGCCGGCGCCCGTCGGGTCCGCGGCATTGGGCACGGGGAACGCGGGGCAGTAGAACACGCCCTCCGGCGAGTGCAGCTCCGCCCCATGCGGGCCCTTCTTGATGATGACGTGGCTCGGCCCGAGGGCCTGCACGGCTGACGCGGCTCTCAGCAGGCTCGGCTGCCCGGTCAGCATCCGCGCCTCCTCATCGTTGAGGAACGCGACGTCGGATCGGGCCAGCACGGCGAGCACCTTGTTGCGCTTGCCCTGGATCCAGAAGTTCATGGTGTCGCAGAACACCATCTGCGGGTCGTCGACCTGGTCCAGGACGGACAACTGCAGCTCGGGGTCGATGTTCGCCAGGAACAGCAGCTCGGCCGCACGCAGCTCGGGCGGAATCCGGGGGGAGAAGTGGGCGAAGACGTTCAACTGCGTGTCCAGTGTGTCCCGTTGGCTGGTATCCTCGTGGTAGCGTCCCGCCCAACGGAATGTGCGCCCCGGCGCCCGCTCGAGCCCCGTGAGGTTCACTCCCCGTTGCTCGAGGAGCCTTACGTGCTCCTCAGGGAAGTCGTCCCCCACAACACCGACGATCGCGACGTCATCGTGCAGCGTCCGAGCAGCGATGGACGCGTACGTGGCCGCTCCCCCCAGGGCCTCCTTGACGCTCCCCGCGGGCGACTCGACACTGTCGAGGGCCACCGATCCGACGATGAGGACGCTCAAGTGCGATTCCCTCCGTCCCCTGGTGGCCGTGCATCAGACGACCATTGCGGTGGGGGCCTGTGAGGAGCCGGACGCCGCGGCAACGCGTGGGTACGGGGGCCCGCCGGCGGCATTATAGCAGCCGCTCCGGCGCCCATCCAGGTGGCCTTATGGCGCCGCGGGGCCGGAGGTGGCCCCCCGTTAGGCCAACACCTTCCTGGTCGTGCTCCTGACGCGGGGCGTGCCTTCACTGTACTGGCGCTCCACCGCACGCAGCGCAAAGGTAGCAAGGGGAGTCAGCGGTTTGTCCGGGGCCTGCTCCCAGTGCGCTACCTGGGGTTGGTGCAAGCCGACCTCGCGGGCGAGGCGGGCCTGAGTCCACTTCAGCCGCTCGCGCAGAGCCCGCACCTCTGCGCCGGTCATCCTTTCGGTGTTCGCGCTCACCCACCGCCGGCCGTCCCACATCAGGCGCTCCGCCGCAGCGATGCGCCGGATGCATAGGGCGACGGGGACGCTTAGGGCCTCCAGTCCCTCCCACTTTCGGACGAGTTCCTCCGTCGGTGCCGGCGCAAGCCCGAACGTCGGGCCGCGCATTGCCTCGACCAGCTCGGCGCAGGACCATCCCGTCAACTCAAGCAGTTTCGTGATCGCTTTTGCTGTCATGGTCTGCGAGTGCCCTCCGGCTCGACACAGTGAACGTGTGGGACCTCTTCTCTCGTCTGGATTGTAGTTGAATTCTTATGACAGGTCACGCGCTTCGCGCACATTCGTCAACCCGTCCAGGTACCACCCCGCGCCCCCGTTCGAGGGCGAACAGGCTGCCCGATCATCCTCCACGTAGGCCCGCCACAGACGCGAGAGACGGTCGATCTGGAGCGGGTGGCTCGCGCAGTGACACGGAGCGTGCATCCCGAGCACGGTCCACCGCCCCCGCACAGACGTGGCCAGAGGCCCCTTCTGCGGCCAGGTGACTCCTCGGTGCCGGAGGGCAATGCCCTCTCGCGGCGAGCCCCTCTTCCGGACCTTATGCAAACGTCCTCGAGGGCGACCTCCCTGGCAGGCCGATGCTCGTCTTCCGCTGAACATACTCACCGTGCGCGACGGTCTCTCCTGCACAAAGGCCGGCCAGTGAAGCCCAACACCCTCTACTTCGGCGATAACTTGACGGTCCTGCGCGAGCACTTTGCGGATGAGTCGGTAGACCTCGTCTACCTCGACCCTCCGTTCAACAGCAAGCGCGACTACAACTACGTCTACAGGTCCGTCGCTACCGATGACGACACGGCCCAGGTCCAAGCGTTCGCGGACACCTGGAGCTTCGAGGGCGCGTCGCAGGCCTTCTATGAAGTGACGGGGATGAACGAGCCCGTCGCCAAGCTGCTCGAAGGGCTCCGCCAAGCCTCTGGGGACACGCCGCTGCTCGGATACCTCTCCGTCATGGCCCTGCGCCTGCGCGAGCTGCACCGCGTGCTGAAGCCGACGGGGACCCTCTACCTGCACTGCGACCCAACGGCGAGCCACTACCTCAAGCTCGTGCTCGACACCATCTTCGGCGCGGAGCGCTACCTCAACGAGATCACCTGGAAGCGCACGAGCAGCCATAACGACTCGCGGAGGCGCTTCGGCTGGGTGAACGACACCATCCTCGTCTACGCTAGGGGCTCGGAGCACGTGTTCAACGTCCAGCACATTCCCTACTCACAGGAGTATCTCGACACGTTCTACGTCCACCAGGACCCTGACGGCCGCCGCTGGCGCCGCGACAATCTGCGAAGCCCAAACCCACGCCCGAACCTTGTCTACGACTACACCGCCAGCAATGGGCGCACTTACAAGCCCCACCCCAACGGATGGGCCTGCACGCGCGAACGTCTTGAAGAGCTTGACCGCCGGGGCCGGCTCCACTTCCCGGCCAAGGAGGGGGGGCGCATCCAACTCAAGCGCTACCTCGACGAAATGCCGGGGCAACCCGCGCCCTGCGTCTGGGATGACATCAAGCCCATCCACGCCCTCACCTCCGAGCGCCTCGGCTATCCCACCCAGAAGCCGCTCGCCCTCCTTGAACGCATCATCGCCGCAAGCTCCAACGAGGACGACCTGGTCCTCGACCCGTTCTGCGGCTGCGGCACTGCCGTCGTGGCAGCGCAGAAGCTCGGCCGCCGGTGGGTCGGGATCGACATCACGACGCTGGCCGTGGCGCTTATCAAGCGGCGGCTGTTGGAGCACTTCCCGGCCGCGTTCCCGACGGCCGACAGCATCCCTGTCGAGGGCTTCCCCGCAGACGTGGCCGGCGCGCGTGTCCTGGCCGAGACCGGCCGCTACGCTTTCCAGTTCTGGACACTCACCCTTGTCGGCGCATCCCCCGCCGGTGGGAAGATGAAGAAGGGCGCCGACAAGGGGATCGACGGCGAGTTCTCATGGCGGGATGCGAGCGACGACCTCTGCCGTGGTCTGGTCTCTGTGAAGTCCGGGCATGTCATGGCGAACCACGTTCGAGACCTGGTGGGCACGATGCAGAGGGAGAAGGCGGAGCTGGGCATCTTCGTCACGTTGGAGGAGCCGAGCGAGCCTATGCGCACTGAGGCCGCGGGCGCGGGGCGCTACAGCATCCCCGGTATCCCGAAGGACTTCCCGCGCGTGCAGATACTGACCGTGGAGGACCTCCTCTCGGGGAAGGACCCGGACGTGCCCCGGTGGCGGCTGAACCCGTTCAAGCAGGCGCAAGAGATCGCCAGGGCCAAGCAAGTCGTCCTGGACATGGACGCCGATAGCGACGAGTGAGGCGGGGGACCGGCGGCGGCGGCCCCCCGAACGGCCGACGCCACCAGGCCGCGCAGGATAGCGTCGGCCGCGGGCGGAACGTGAAGGGTGCTGTTACCTCTTGAGGGTGGCTCGCCATGCGTCGCGTATTCGGAGTCCTGATCGCGTTCCTCAGGCGTCCCACTAGTTCCACCGCGCGCAGGAACCGGCTCGTGATTCGGGCGATCTCCGCGGTGATCGTTGGGGGCTACATCGGCGCGCTCAAACTGCCCGGCCTTATCCCGGACATCCCGGCAGAGCTCGCCGCCGGCATCGGCGCGATCGTTGGCGGTGCAGTGGGCGGCATCATCGTCATCGCGGTCAAAGCACACATTGGACATGAGTTCGTGGCGTGACCGCCGGTCCCGGAGTCACCTCCCACGGATGGCGTGCCACAAGGTTCTTGGACGGCCGGCCCCGGCCCCCGGTGTCCCCCCTCCCATACCCATCTCCGCGGGCGGGCCGTCCTGGGCCGTCCTGGGGCCACGACGGTGCCATCCGGAGCGCTGCCCGCCGAACAGCCGTCGCCACCAGCTCCTGCGGCCGGGTGACCCCCCGGAGGCGGGCCCCCCGGTCGAGGGCTTCTGTGTCCACGTAGGCGCTTCGCCGCGGGGCCGCGAATGGTGCCACACCACAGACTCGGGAGGCGACGGCAGGTGAACACGGGACTCCAACTCTACGCCCAAGTCCGACCGTCGGACGCCCCCCGGCGACCATTGCGAACCCCAAGGACCCAACGATGAAGCCCATCCTCGCGGATCTAGTCGCGCTGGCGGTGTTCGTGGGTCTCTTCCTCGCCATCGTCCTCGTGTGTCTGTTGGGCGCTCGCCGGGCAAGCATGGCTCGCCGTGCCGCGGATGCGGTGCCCGACGCGTTCGCGGCGCCGCGACAGGAGGGGTGCCCGGGCGTGCTTGTGGGGTTTGGGGGTGTCCTCGTCCTGGGCGTGGTAGTGGCCGCGATGCTCTCTCCTTACAGGGAGCTTCGGATCGGGGGCGTTCTGCTCTGGTTCGCCGGTGGGGGGGCGGTGCTCGCCCTCGGCCTCCGCGCGAGGGCCACGTGCCGGCGAGCCGCGGCCCGAGCCGTGAACGCGATCGTCCTGCTCAGCCGGGGGACCAGAATGGGCGAATGGGAGGTCGAGTTCACCTGCGATGGTCGCCTGGCAACGCTGTCGGTGACCCCGACGGAGCATATCCGATTCGCTAGGCTCTGCAGGCCGAAAGTTCCGAGCCCCGGTGGCATCACCGTGCGCTTCCAGGTGCAGGCGGCGTCGCGCTCGCGAGTGGAGGTGTGGTCGGCCGGCGGCATCGGGGTGCTGGTGGGGCGGCGCGCGCTGGCGGGGGACCCGCGGATCGACAACCGCCTTCTCGTCTATGCGCGAGACCCGGAGCACGCGGCGAGGATCCTCACAGTCGACGTGCAGCGTGAGCTCCTGGCCCTCGTCACCGCGTTCGCCATGCGCGTCGAGGGGAGGGAAGTGGTCTTCACAAGGCAGGTGCTCCAGGGCCCGGTGTGGAGGCCTTACTTCCCGTCGGCGCGGGAGATTCTCGACTCCTGCCAGCAGTGCGCCCGCGTTGCCGAGTCCGTCGAGCGGGCGTTGTTGGGGTGCGGGATCGAGCGGTAGGGGCCGAAGCCTGCCCTGCCTGCCCACGTAGGCGCTTCGCCACGGGGACGCGAATAGTGCCACACCACAGACTCGGGAGGCGACGGCAATGGCAGGATCCAGGGCTCTCGTAGGGATGGCTGCGGTGTTGTGGGTCCTGGTGAGCGGCTGCGACCCGGGCGGCCAGGACGGAACGGTGGACACGGAACTCGATCTCCTCGTATGGGTGCGTGCGTCAGGGTCGGATGCGACGTGGACCTCTCCCCTCGACACCCGGTCCCGTTACGGTGGCGCCGGGGCAAGAGCTTAGCCTCCAAGCCGGTTCTCCCTCTGACTTCGGCGACGCGGAGCTAGGGCAACTGGCGGCTGACTTCGCCGGCACGAACCTGACGGATCTCAACCTGTCGGGCACCGACGTGACCGACGCGGGGCTGGTGCACCTTGCCGGGCTCACGAACCTGACGTGGCTCAACCTGGGCTCGTGCCCCCGCGTGACAGACAGGGGGCTGGCGCCCCTGGCCAGCCTCACGAACCTGAGGTGGCTCGGCTTGGCCTACACCGGCCTCATGGCCAGTACCGGCGTGACGGACGCGGGCGTGGCCGCTCTGAAGGCGAAGCTGCCGGGCTGCACGATCGGGGGGTAGGGGCCAGAGCCTATCGTGTCCCGGCCGGTCACCAGTCGAACAGCCATCGCCACCAGCTCGTGCGGCCGGGTGGCGAGTCGGTGGCGGGGTAGCCCGCGCGCCGAACTGGTCGGCGCACGGGCCCGGCCGGTCAGATGGCCCAGGGAAGGGCCGGAAGCATCGCCGGGTCCTCTGCCTTACTCCCTCGGGAAACGGAACAGGAGCACGCTGATGCGCAGCAAACCAGAGCGCGAGGCGAGTCGATCGCCGGTCCTCCCGGGGGAACGGCGGCCGCTAGAGGACGGCGTGTACTACGGCGAATGCCACGAGTCGCCCTCCTGCTCCGCGTGGCTCGCGGGCGAGTCGCACGAGGAGCCGGACCACTGCTGTTGGGGACCAGGCCTCCGCAGCGTGGAGACGTTCGGGACGTGCAGGCCAGTCCGTGAGGACGAGGGGCGCAGCGCCGGCCTCGTGGCGCGCAGGGAGTGTACTGGTACGACAATCCTGGTCTACGGGTTCACAGGAGCCGTCCGGCCACGGACCGTGGAGCAAGCCCGAGCTGATTGGGATACGGACGATCCGTGTTTTCGGGGGCCCTCCTTCTACCTCCGCTCTGGACGGGGACAGTGACTGTGTTCGAAGGGCGTGCTTCGGTCGCAACGCGCTCTGTGGCAGGCAAGGTGCAGCAGTGGTTCGATAGGGTGCCGCTCGGCAGACCTCACGAAGGGGGGCGCCCTCCGAAACTGGACTGGAAGGCTGCCAAGGAGGCGCGGACAGCCTGTCTTCGTGCGGTGATCCGAGACGACCGCAGACGGCGTCGCGAGAACGGCATCGATGACGTTGACCGGACCACCCAGAAAGCGGTGGCGGAGTCCCTCGGTGTACCAGAGGGGCTACTCCGTGAACACTGGAACCCCCTGTGTGGACCCCGCTCCTGGGACCCATTCCGGCGGAAGCTACGAGACGCAATCGACCGCGATCGCGCGGAGAGAGGATAGGCATTCGAGGTTCCCGACGTTTCCGTCGGTCCCCCTGATCGCGTATGCCGCAGACTTCGGGCATGCACGCCACGCTCGTGTTGCCGCGGCAGGCGGTGAGCAAAGCGCGCGATCGGGGAGACCGGGATGCACCAAGTTGACACAGATCGCGTTTCCATCTCCTGGACCATGTGTCCAGGGCTAGGTCCATCCGATGCCGCCGTAGTGCTGCCCCACTGCGGCGGAAGCAGTCATCCCGGCCCGGTACCCTCGTGGTGCCGGGCCGGTGCTGTCCGACGGAGGCGGTCGTGTTGCCCCTGGCACGCCATGGCGTAAGCCTCCCGGACACCCGCGTGTTCCTCGACGCGCTGTATGCCGACCTTGACGTGGGGCACCGTTTCACCGTGTGGTCGTTACCGTCCAAGGTGACTCGCTGGTTCGCCAATCCGCGCGAGGCCTCGCAAGCCGTCGCCGCCATGTCGCCGGAGACGGACGTGTATTGCAGCGTCGCATTCGCGACGGAAGCCACCGCAAACGCCCTCGGTCCTCGCCAACGAATCAGCATCGCCACGGCCGCCGGCATGGTCGGGTTGGCCGCCGGCTTGGACATCGGGAAGCGGAACTGCCCGCCGACGGAGGCGGATGCACAAGCCATCCTCGACGCGCTCCCGCTCGCGCCCTCTATCGTGGTTCACTCCGGACACGGCCTGCAAGCGTGGTGGCTCTGGAAAGAGCCATGGGGTTTCGAGTCCGAGCCGGAGCGGCAGGAGGCCGTCACCCTCGCCTCACGCTGGCAGGCGACGGTGAACGATGCGGCCCGTCGCGTCGGCGGATGGGACCTGGACCCCGTTGGCGATCTCGCCCGAGCTATGCGCGTGCCGGGCGCGCTGAACAACAAGTCCGAGTCCGTGCCGGCCCGTCTCCTCGCCCTCGACGAGATAACCCGCTATCACCCGCACAGTGTCGCTGAGGTATGCGTGCCCTTCGTTGCCGAGCCTGAGCGCGTCGAGCCGCCGCCGTCCGGGCCGACCTTGCTATCGGACGAGGAGATACTCCGCAGGGCCCGCAACGGAAAGCACGGCGAGGTGTTCGGCCGGCTGTATGACGAGGGCGACCTGACGGCGCTCGGAGGCAATGACCCCAAGAGGAAGGCCACGCCGTCTGAGGGAGACTGGGCACTCGCCGGCCACTTGCTCTACTGGACGGGCGGCGACCTCGAAGCGACCGATCGGTTGTTCCGCGCATCGAAGCTCGCGCGTCCGAAGTGGACCTCCCGGCGCGGAGGCGAGACCTACGGCATCCGCACGCTCACGAAGCGGCGCGCCTCCATGGCGCGCTTCTACACTCCGCGCCAGCCGCGCATTCGGGATCGGGCGGAGGATGACGTTGAGGCGCCCATCGAGACCGTCTCGCTTCTGGAGGCCGAGGCGTTCGTCGGCACGCTCACGCTGCAACTCCTCCGCAACCGCCCGCGAGAAGCGCACGTCCTTGCGCTACCGTGCGGCGCGGGCAAGACTCGCGGCGTCTTGGAGACCATGGCCAGAACCTACCTCGCATTCAGCGGAGCAGGCTGGCCGGTGGTGACCACGCGCGGCAAGCGCCGCCGGGCACGCGTTGCGTTCCTGACCGACACGCGCGACAAGGCGGAGGAGCTGCTCGCCGCCCTGGTGGCCGCCGGGATGCCCGAGGGTTCGGTGGCGTGTAAGCCGGGCGTGGTACACGAGGGCGACGGGCTCGCAGGCTTCGAGCTCGTGATCGCCGACGAGGACCTGGGCCGCGTGCTCCTCTCACGGCAGGAGTTGGGTCGACAGCAGGTCGACGTCTGGCTTGCGAACATGGACGCCGCGGGCTTCGACGAAAGGGCCTTGCATCGCCGGTTCGCACGTATCCTGCAGCTCGCCATGTCCCGCGTCCCTTGGGCCGGGGGCACACTCGAGCCCGAGCCGCTCCTGCCGCACCTTCGGCGGGCGGCATCGGAGCTTGGTGAGAACTTCGACCAGCTCGTCAGGACATTTGCGAAGGTCAAGCCGCCGAAAGGCCGCAGGTTCGCATTCGAGAAGCCGTTCCTCGGCCGGGACCAAGACGCCGACGCCTCGACGATACCTCTGCGCTTCGTCGCCGACCTCGTCGACATGCTCGCCGAGGAGGCGAGGAAGCCGCGGCACGATACGCGCTTGTGGCTCCGTCCCCATACCCCGATGGGCGACACTAAAGCGGAGCTAGACGCGACGATAGCGTCAGGCGGCGACGCGTTCGTCCGCGGCCACATAGTTGCCGTGCGGCCCGAGGCGAAGCTCGCGAAGGCACTCCGCAGGAAGACGCTGTTGGTACTGGACTCGACACCCATCGCCCTCGAGCTGCGCGCCCTCCTCGGCAAGGACGTGATCGTCCACCAGCTCGCGGTGCCCGAGAACATGCACGTCACGCAACTCACGAATGGCCTGCGGCAATCCGAGGCTGCACTCCCGCGCATCCTCGAACGCATCCTCACCGAGACCACGGGCACGGTCGGCATCCTCACGCGCAAGCGCAAGCGCGAACTGGTCGAGGGCCTCGCACAGGAACTGCCCGGTGGCGAGCGGCTTCTTGTCGGCCACTTCGGACACGACCACCGAGCGACGAACCTGTTCGAAGGCGTCGAGGCGATGGTCGTGGACGATCACTTTGTGCCCTGCCCAGCAGACGCACAGGCGACCGTCGAGGCGCTCCGCTTCGATACGCCGCCCGAGGGTGAGCCCGAGGCGTTCCTGCCCTACGAGGGGACTCGGTTCGCTGGTAGACGCGCCGGCGCCGGCAAGCAACATGACCGCGACGTGGCAGCATGGACCTCCGCCCGGTGGGGCGCTGAGGCACTCCAAGCCATCGGCAGAGCGCGCGCGTGCAGGGCCAAGCGCCCGGTGCGCGTCTTCGTTCTGAGCTGCGACCCGGGGCCAGGGCTTCACGTGGACCAGCTCACAACGGTGGCCGAGTCCTGCCCGAGGACGCCGACGCCCGCGGAGCTGGCCGCTCTGCGTGAGCGCAACAACGGTGTGCACAAGGAGGCGGCCCGCCGGATCGAGGACGCCAGGGCGGCGTTCGGCGATGTGGTCCCATCCGTCCGGCAACTCGCAGAGGCTGCAGATGTGTCCTGTGCGACGGCGGCCCGGGCCCTCGCCGGGGCTGCCCGCGAAGCCCAGGAGCCCCGCACCCGGGCGACCGAGGCTTTGGCGGCGTTCATCGCCGAACGGGACCGGCTCCCGTCAAGCCGTGAGCTGCAGACACTCGCACGGTGCCGCCGGGCCGTCGCCCTGGCCGTTCTGCAGGAGCCAACACAGGTGGTTCCCACTGTACTAGACGGGTTCCCACTAAGGAGTACTGTGGACACCCGTGTATCACACCCGGAACCACCCCCTGACGTGACCACCGAGTCGCCGCCGATGCCCCGCGAACCAGCACCACCGGAGGGCTCGTCAGCGATTCGCGACGCCGGAGTTCCGGTAGGCGTGCCGCATCCGTTGCCGTTCGCCGCGAATGCCACGGTGCGTGTCCGGCTACCGGGGCTAAGCGGATACAGCCGGTATCGCTGGGGCGACGTGCCAACACTCCAGACCATCCTGCTGTGCGGCGGGATTGCGCGGCTCTCCGAGACACTCCCCCTCGTGAGCCAGGTCCTCTGCGTGCGGGAGAAGGTCGGTGTGCAATGAACCAGACCGCGGCAATCAGGGCGGCCATCGGCCGCGCACTCCATGCGCCAACCATGGCAGAGCGGCGCGAGGCGGCGCGACGGGCACTGTGGGAGGCCGTCCACGACGTGGCCGAGGCGCAGCGGCGGCTTGAGCTCGCGACGGCCATCTATCGGCGGCTCCACGGCCTGCCGGACGGCGTGACGGACGCGGAAGTGCTCGCGTGGGCGGACCGCGCACCTTGGGAGCAGGTCACGTGAGGAGCCATACCAGTGCTATGTCAGCAGACGAAAGCGAGGTGCAGGACGTGGCGACGAACCCGTCACCAGACGGCGCGAGCGGACGTGACGCGAGCGGGCGGTTCGCCGATGGCAACCCCGGCGGGCCGGGCAACCCACACGTTCGCGCAGTCGGCCGGCTGCGCGCGGAGCTGGTCTCCTCGGTGAGTGCGGGCGACGTGCGCGAGATCGTGCAGGCCCTTGTTGCGGAGGCCCGTGGAGGCGACGTCTCGGCCGCCAGGGAGCTACTCACGCGGCTGCTGGGGCCGCCGGTCTCTGATGACCTGGTCGCGCGGCTGGCGGACCTGGAAGCGCGTGTGGAGGAGGTGGCGCGGACTGGGTCGCATGGCTGATCGGTTGGACCGGATCGAGAGGCGGATGCCCCCGGTTCAGGATCTGCGGGAGGCCCGGGACTTCTGCGCGTTGACGGCCGAGGAGCAGGTGACCGAGTTGCTCCGCCCGGCTGTCCACGGTTCCGGACGAAGCACGCCCATGCGTGGTGCGGAGTCCGGGAACGGTGGGCAGGCGCGTCGGGCGAGCGCTTGGGGGATGCGCCCGGCTCGGCCGTCCCGGTCCTACCCCTGCCCCTGTGGTCTACGCCGAGCGACTCCGCCGGTTCCGACTCGCTATGGCCTGCGTCTGGGGAAAATGGGTGATACCGCCCCCAGCTATGTCGGCGGGGGCAGCAATCCGACACGCATTGGCGGGCACCCCAGCCGGAACATCATCGCCATGTGCGGGTCGAGGAGCTTCAGGCGACCAGCCAGCTTCGCAGCATCCGCGGCTCCCGGTACGTTACGACTCAGTGTCGCGGCATCGGCGTCGGCCACTCGCAGCACGAGGTAGTTCCCAATGGCCGAGAGGAGCGAGCCATCGAAGTCCTTTGCTTCCTGTGAGGCGACGATAAGGCTCAGCCCGAATTTCCGGCACTCTTTGGCCATCGTCGGCAGCAACTTGAGGCGACTCGCCCTATGGGCTTCATCGAACACCACCACGTGGGTAATGCGGTCCTGCACACCACGCAGCATCATCGCCTGGTAGATGCTGAACAGGGTGAAACAAGCCAGGAAGCCCTGGACTGCCTCGTTCGGACTGGCGTGAAGCCGGACTACGACCGGCGAGTCGGTCGATAGGAGGCTGGGCCGTTCAGTGGTGGACCTGAAGAGACCGTAGTCGTTCAGCTCTTCCAACCGTTGCATGACGCCCGGGTTCGGCTTCTCCTGTGCCGAGAGGATCTCGTAGAACCGCTCGAAAGCGGGTACCTCGTCCGGCGTGCATCCATCCTTCCCGTGGCCAAGGTCGGCGTAGCTCTGCTTGAGGGCGCCGCGGATTTCGTTCGTCTGCCGATCGCCAAGAACGGGGAAGATCGCGGCAAGGATATCACGCAACATTCCCACGTTGTCGAGCCACGCACGGGCCCCTCGTCCGATGACGCGCATCGGGTTGAACCCCAGGCCACTGTCCACGTCGACAGTTACGAGGGCACCCAGATGCCGCTCCAGGCCCTGCTCAAGGTCGGGGTGGTAGGAGAACACGATGGGCACGATGCCTGCCCGCGACATCTGGAGACACGAGTTCAGGATCGACGTTGTCTTCCCCATACCCGGTTGACCGACGATCATCAGGTGCGGGTTCCCGCGAAGCCCTACGCGCCACTCCACCGACTCTCCGCTGGCCACATCCTCACCAAGCAGCACATCGAAAGGCCCCCCCGGCGGGGCGCTCTTCTCCTCCGCGACTGCCAAGGCGTCACCAGATGGCCCACCGGCAGGCTCTGCGTGGGCCTCCGGGCTCAACCGCTCTCCAGGTCCGGAGCCCGAGCCGTTGTCATCGGGCATCGCGCCCTCGCCCTCCGACGCGCCGTCACGCGCCGCCTCTGAGGAGTCGGGGAGTCCACGGGGTCCGAACAGGAACACGCGCGTACTGCCGTCGAAGTCAAGCTCCACCGGCGCGTTCATGTGCTCCGGGCAAAACACGAACCCAAGGTCCTCGCCCGCCTCCGCCACGGGCGCCCAGTTGCTGGCGAGGAGGCCGTCCACCTCCCTGGACAGCCTCTGGTAGGCCGCATCGTGTAGGCTGTGCCTGTGCGCCTTCTCGAGGTAGAAGCGCAGCGCGCGCGCGAACCGCCGACGCCGCAGGACCTTCTGGACCGGCGTGAGCTCGTTCGAGAAGTATTCGTCCCACAGCCGGCGACGCGTCTGGGACGTCTGCTGGCAGATCCTGTCGAGGAGCGCCGCCTCGCGCGCGCGTGTGACAAGGCGACCCACTCGCGCGAAGCTCACGGCCGATCTTCGGGCGCCGCCTCGCGCGCGCGTGTGACAAGGCGACGGTACTTGACCTCGATGAACCGGAACGCGAGCCCGCCCCGTTTCGGGGCGCTGACGTGCAACAGGTCGGCCCGCAGATCCCCTTCGTCCGCGGCGTCGCCGTCTTGAGCATCCAGTCTTGCCCGTTTGGCAGGCAGGAGATCGGGGACATCATCGAGCGGCACAAGGAAGCCCTCCGACACAGTGGGCCAGCGTTCGTCTGTCTGGCTCTCGCAGGCGCTCTTGTAAAGGAGCGCCAGCGCGATCAGCTCGCCGTGGCGATCGCCCAGTTGGGAGGACCTCATCGCAAGGCGTCCGCTGAGTGCCTTCAGGTTGTCCAGCAGGCACCGGCAGTTCCGCTCGCTCCGACTCAGGTCCATCTCGTCGAGGGCGCGGTACAGGAGCCGAGTGACCTCCGCGACACGGCTCGTCGAGGTGATGAGCCGCACGCAGTCCAGGTCCTGGCGCTCTGGCACGCAGTCGATCACGTAGGTGTCGTAGACCTCCGGGTTGTCCTTTGGAGCGTCGAAATACTCGAGCCCGGCGTTACGGTCTACCGTGATGACCCAGTCGCTACGTTCGTGCAGCATCCTGAGGCGATCATCAGTATCCGCGTCCACGCGAGTGCGCAGGACGGGCCACCGGGCCGCGTCTCCCGCCGCGGCCCGGGCGAGCGCGTTCTGTGCGGCCGCCAATCGGTCGGTGAGCGCGGCACCGGCCGGGTGCTTCTCGCCCCCGGTCGTCTGGGAGGGAGCTACGGTGGCTGTCCACTGAGGCTCGGGCGCGGGGCAATACTCCCGGTGCAAGCTGGGGAACAGACCGTACCCCTCACGGGGTCGCTGCAGCGCAAGCTCAGCGCTCGGCATGGGCTCAAGACGCGAGCCGAAGAGGTCGAATGCCACCGACAGGTGGGCCGCGCGCTCCGGATCCGGGCCATCCCTCTTCGCCCACCTGAGGTTCGGACAGCGCACCACTCCCTGCTGGGTTGTCTCGTGCATCCAGCGGTCCTTCTGGCCGATAGTGCGGCTCCCGGATCGGTGGCCTTCCGCGACATCCGAGAGGAACCGCCCCACAACGGACGACTCCCGATACTTCTGGCTCGGGAACAGTGAGAGCTCGAACCTCCGCAGTGTCCCCCCCACCGGGCGCGCCGCATCCTCGGCGTCGAGGTCCGTATCATCCTCCTCGTTGGGGCGCTGCCCGCGAAGCACAGCGCCGAGCGAACGCGCGATCGTCATCCCGTCACCGGGCTGGAGGGCGTGCACCTCTAGGAGGGGGTATTGCGGGTGGAGCCGGCAGTACTTCCCGATCTCCGCGGCGATGGCGTCGGACGTTCCTTCCCCGATGGGCGATGGCGCGTCCGACCGAGAGCCGGCGGCGCACCGGGCCAACTGCGCGATCGATGCCTGCGGCTCGGGCGCGTCCTGCGGGATCATGGCGGCGACGTGGAACCCCACCATGTCACCGAAGACGTACCCGGCCGCTCCGTTCGGCGCCGGCAGGAAGGCCGGGAAGTGGCTCCCGTCAAGGAGCCTGAGCGCTGCGGTAACTTCGGCCGGCTCCAAGCACTCCACGTATCTCGCATGGTAGGCCAGCTCGTCGTAGGCTTGGTGCCAGGCCACGCGGATCGCGTGACTGGGGAGAACGAGCAGCCCAACCGCGTGGCCTCTCAGGTCCTGCACCTCGACCGTGTTCGCGAGCGCCAACTCGGTGCCGTGCTGCTCGATGGCCCTTACCCAGGCGTTGACGTAGTCGGTCGCGGCTTGGCTGTCCCGGTAGATCATGGCGACGAACCCCGCGCGAGCTGCCGCCTGCCGGGCGAGCGTTTGTGTGCGTCGGGGCAGTTCGCCCAGTTTGTCCGACGGGATGCCCGTCCCCAGGAAGCGGATGGGGCCGGCGCGGGAACCGTCGTCACGGACGCTGACCAGCCAGCGACCGATCGGGTACCCTCGGTCATCCCAGTCCCGCTCGGCCTCCGCCACAAGGTGCGGTCTGCGAACCCGGGCAGAGCTGCCATCGACAATGTGCCTTACGTAGCCGGCCTTGTCGGCTTGTAGGGGCTGCACGCAGGCGGACGCGAAATCGTCCTGATTCCCCAACCGAATCGCATCCTCGACGAGGGCGTCTACCACTTTCCCCGCCGATTCCTTCGGCGGCTCGTCTGTCTCCCCGAAGGTGAGGACGAGATCCTCCGACCGTCTGCTGAGTGGACCCTCGCCGTCGTCACAGGATTCCCCGCCTCCAGGGGCGTGCCCCAACTGCGACACACGGACAACGACCTCCCACGTCCCGCCTTCATCCAAGTCATCGAAGGCTTCGCGCGAGAAAACGCACTTCTGTTGTGTTACATCGCGGTGCGGCACCTCACGCGAGAGAAGAACGGTATCGCCACCAGTGAGGATCTCGACAAGATACTCCGCAGCTCCTGCCGGCAGGCCCTCCGGCTCCGCTGTCCACCGTATCTCCAGGTGACACGCGTCAGATGAGTCAGGTGGAATCCGGAACTCCAGCAGATCGTCGACCGCTTTCAGCCCCGACCACGCGTAGGGACGGCCGCTCTTCTGACGCCAGTCTCGGAGCGCGATGGCTCGCAACTCCTTGCCGGGGTCTGGCTCGATAGCCCCCAGCCAGAGCTGTGGTCTGCCAACGACGACGACGACGCTGTCCATCCATCCGCGGACGTCGCTCTCGCGGAGGAAAGCTGCCAGTTCGGCCTCCTGGCTCCGCCCGGCGTCCCCCCGCAGGTGCAGTGTCGCGACGCGCGCGCGTGGTTGACCCGGTGACAGCAGGAGTCTCTCCGTGACCTTGGCGGCCAGCGCCAGGTTCCCCTCGTTGACGTCCTCCGCGATCGGCCAGAGACCGAGGCAGGCAACGTGCTGACCGATCTCATCGGGTGTGTCCGCGCAACGTGCCCAGAAGTCGAACGTCAGCCAGGGCGCGAGTCCCTTCCTTCGACCCAGGCGACGTGCGGTGCTGACCGCGCGATCGAGCAGCATCTTCCTGCCGTGCGGCACCCCGTGCCGAGCCTTCTGTTCCGCACTGCGGAGGAGCTCGGCCTCCGTGATCTCCCGCACGGCGCTGTAGATCCCGGACATCCCAGCGCCTTCCTCCTGCGGGTCGACCAGAAGAAGGACAGCGTCGCCCTTCAACTCCCGAAGCTCCACTGCCCGGTCGGCGGTGATCGTCGCCTCTCCCACGCCACTGCCGACGACGTACGCAGTCCATCGATGTCTGGAGTCGCCCAGAGCCGCCCGAAGCCGCTCCAGCGCGCCCGCCGAAAGACACCGAGCATAGGCCATGGCGCCCTTCGTCGGCGCCCCGAGTAGCTCGGAGAGGGACTCGCACACGCATCGGAGGTGGGTCTCAGTCAGCATCGTCGCGCCCCCCTTCATAGCGCTCTTGAAGCCGCTTCATCGACTCGGCATCGCTCACCCCCCGGAAGAGCCCGAGGTCGCGCAGGCGACGCTCCAGTAGAGCGCGATTCTTCTGCAGCAGCTCGCGGGAGATGGCCATGCCGGGAGGCGCCTCCTCGATATAGAGGCCGTACCGGTCCCGGATGATCCTGATGAACTTGCCCATAGGCAGAGGCTTGGGACGTGTGCCCCTGTTCGCTCCGCGCAGGTGCCGATGGACCAGGAAGTCGAGGGCGACATCGCCCAGCACTACGGACCATCGCTCGCGTCGGTCGCCGCGCGTTGCCGTCATTCGGGTGTGCACCATGCCGTTCGGCTCATCGGCCATCGTGCAGCCGTAGGCATGCTTGCGGTACTGCGCAGTCTGCTTGTCGCGGCCCATAAGCGCGACAAGGCTGTCCGCCATCCGCCACGCCGGATGGCGTGTTCCATCGCTGAGGACGGCCAGGACGTCAGCGCCGCCTTCGACGCCGTTCTCCACGCCGCCGTCCTGGCCGGCAATGGCATGGGCCAAGTCGCGGCAATCATCCTCGATGCGTTCCTCCAACTTGTCGCTGCCGGCGGCGCGCTCGAACAGCAGGTCGCCCAGGAACTCGACATGTGCTCTGGGATCCGGTGCCGGTGGCGGAACTGATAGGCCTTTGGCGTCGGCATACCGCCTGAGCACGCGCAGGCACATCATGTGTGCCGGGAATGCGTCCAGAGCCAGCAACAACCCATCCACGCGCTCCTCGGAGCACTCCCTCAGTCTCGGGTCTGTGGAGTTCGAGCCATCCACGAACAGCGCCCAGGGCCGCTGCTCGTCCCGGGGGAGGACTTCGCCGGTGTGGCCCCAGTGCTGGAGGATGCGCAGGGCGGATAACAGGATGCCCGTTAAGCCGAGCGACAAAGAGACCTCCAGCATCGGGAGGAGCGACTGGCGGGGGACGAAAGGCCCGTAGAAGCGGAGGAAGACGTTCACGTCCTCGTACAGGTCATCGGCAGCGCGCTGCGCCAGCGGACACTGGTTCGCGATGCTCCCCGCGCCACTGATGCCCTGGCCCTTGCGCTTCATCGGCGCCTTCATCAGATGCTGAGCTAGGCGCACCGTGAGGAGCTGGTCCAGCCCGATCCTGGCGTCCTCGGCGTCCTCACAGAACCGGTCGGCCTCGAGCTTATGCTGTTGGCCCACGACCTCAGTCCCGGGTCCGAGCAGCTTGAGGAGGAGGTTGGCCCTGAAATTCGGGCCGAGGGGGAAGCGGCCCTTCCCCCCCATCGTAACGATATCGCCGCTGTCTTGGCGGGCAAGCAGCGCGACGATCAACTCGGGCACGAACCGCAGGTCGGACACGTTCTTCGGCAGGTCCACCCAGCTCGCGAAGTAGTGGGTAGGTAACGCTCTCTGCACGGGTTCCTCGCGACCCGGCCTGTGCCTTCTGTTCTCCAGGCAGAAGGCCAGAAGGAGGTCACCCAAGATCGCCTCCAGCCCCTCCCCCTCACCGGTGAAGCCGACGAAGTGCTTCTCGTCCCTTGCGAGCGTCGCTGCCACCGAGGCGATGGTTGCGGCCCCATCCTCCCCGAAGACGTCATCGAACCGCCCCGCCCCACGTCGGTGCCCCCACCGCATCATGTAGAGCACGGCCGGAAGCACGCCGCCCAGGGAGAAGTCCTGCGGCGTAACAGGCAGCGCTGGCCTGTAACCCACGCCCAACAACTCCCGCGCCGCGCGTTCGCCCAGCACCCCCCCTACCAGCTTCTGCTCCTCCGTCACTGGCATGGGGGTCCCTCCCTCCCGACGGGCTCGATCACAATCTCCTGCGGGCATCCTGCCCCAGCGCGAACGGAGTAGGTCACCCCGTCCACTGGGTTCCATGCGTATAGGGAGCGGTCTCCCTCCTGCGCGAGCCTCTGCCGGAAGATAGCCAGATTGGCAAACACCTCGTCCGCCCCGACATGGGAGAGCTGGTAGCCGTGCTTCAACTCCATGAGAGTCTCGAACAGCTCGGCCCCCAGGGCGAGCGGCTCTTCGTGGCCCGCGTCGAACCGGTAGGTCAGCTTGACGTGAGTGTGCAGCGTACCGAACCCCTCGACCCGCGGCACCGTCTCAGTTGTCAGCGCGAAGCGTTCGAGGGCCTTCGTGATCCAGAACGCGGTTTCGGTGGGCGTCTTCGTCGCGATGCGGAGGGGAACGGCGCCGGCCTGGCGCCGGACGACGGCCGGCACGTCCTCGAGGCGCGCGAGACCGTCGCATAGGTGACGACAGATGGCGTCACGATCGGCATCGTTCCCGTACCCCACGCGGATGAAGTCCTCCAAGTGCCGCGCTCCCACGAGCCCCAGGGCGTCCGGTACGCCACCGATCCGCTCGACTTCCGCTTCCGGCCACGTCAGGTAGGCCTTCCTCCGGAGCGATGAGAGCGGACTAGGGTCTTGGCCCGCCAGCGCGCACCGGTCCTCCTCCCGCAGCACAAGCTCTGCGTCGATCCGGGGGTGTGCCCCAAGCGCCGGGTCGACCCGGCTCAGCTCGGTGAGCAGGTCGAGTTGCCGGTACGGTGACTCCGGATCGAAAGCGCGGTCCCAGTAGTGGCAGGGCTCGAGGGCTGGGACGTCGTGGAGATCACGGCAGCTGTGTATGCCGAAGAGAACGTAGGCAAGGGTACCGCGGAGCTCGCGCGCGGTGACGTGAAGCTCGCCGCGAAGATGCACGGCTTGGAGAGCACGGGACAGGCGCGCCCGAACGACGGGTCCCATCCCCTCCGCACGAAGGTCCTGGACAGAGCGCCACGCGGGGCATCGCTGCTGGGCGGTACATGTGCGACACGGCCTCCAGTGATCCCGATCGTCCTCCCCCTCGCCAAGCATCTTCGCGATGAGGCTGTCGACGAACTCGGTGGACAGGGCGGCTTGGCCGGGCACGCAGCCGCCAACGAGTGAGCGTGCGTTGAAGTTGATGAAGTAGATCCGCTGGTCGATGCTGGCCCCCGGCTCCTCGAGGGCATCACGGATCTGGTTCGCGCCATAGTGGTCCTCGTTCTGGTCGTCGAGCCACTGGAGCAACGGGCCGTCGTTGACCGCCAAGAGATGGACCGTACTGGCGGGGAACTCCTGTGTGGAGAACGGTCGGAGGATCTCATCGAGCAGATCCGAGGCGGAGCGCCCCGCGTACGAGGCACTGCCGTCGAGGTTGGCGCGAACTACCATGCCGTTCGGCAAGGTGCAGTCCCAGAGCCTCCGGGCAGAAGTCCCGACTTCCACCTCCAGCAATCCCCCGAGGTGCTGGAGCAGCGCGGTCTTGCCGTCGCCGACATTCCCGCACAAGACAAGGAGACTCAGGTCGCCCCTGCGGATTCTGTCCTCCAAGTGCCGGTCGAGGCCGGTTTCGACATAGGTGCATTGCGCGAAGCTGCTGTCGAGACCCCGCGTTTCGTCGTTCCCTTTGGGCGAGCCCCGGTAGGAGCGCAGCAAGCAATCAAGCCACTCCACTTCGTTGTCCGACAGCGGAGGTTCGGGCGGAGTGTCCGGTGGGCCGGGTGGAACCGCTCCGGCCAGAAGGCATTCGGTATATGCCCGGGCCTCGATGGCGTCCGCGAACCGCTGCTGCGGGTCGGGGTGCGTCGCCTTGTCGAGCAGTTCGGCAAGTCCCGACCACGACTCTCTGTCGATGCCCTCCCAGTTCAGACCGCGGGACTTGGCGCGCACCCCGTTGTGCTCGAACGGTTCGCGCTCAAAGAGTGCACCGAACAGCGCTGCTGCCAAGGCGTACACGTCGTCCGAGGCGACGATCCGCTCTCGGCTCTCGACCATCGGCGCGCAGTAGGCGATCGTCCCGGGGGCAGTGGGGATGAAGCCGGGCACCGCGACCAGGTCGAAGTCTGTGAGCGTCACCCTGTCGGAGTCCACAATGATGTTCCGGGGACTCACGTCACCATGGACAAGCCCCGCCCGATGGAGACAAGCGAGTCCTGAGCACAAGTCACGGAACCAGGTAAGGGTAGCCTGACACCGAGTCTCGGCTTCGCACCGATCGAGATACTCGCGGTTCGGCCACAGCCGACAGCAGTCGTGCAGTGAGTAGCCGGGCACCCACTTCAGGAGTACCGCGATCTCTGTGGGGCTCCACTGCGTGGCGACCTCGAAGACGACGGCTAGGTGTTCGCCCCCCGTGTGGGGTCGGGCACGGCCATAGGCGCCAATCGCGGGCTGCCCAAGGTCCTCGTTGGCGAACACCTTGGCCACGAACGGCCCGCACCCAGTCTCGACGCCTTCCGCGTCTACCTCCATCACCTTGAAGGCCGTGCCGATCGCCCCCTGGCCTAGCCGCTGGAGGACGCGGTACCGGCGTCTCCCGAGTTCCTTGACCGTGTCTTCGTCCCAGAACTCGGGCCGGACCGAAGGCACGGCTTGGGGCGGCCCAGGCTGTGCACACTCCTCGAGCAGGGAGTCCAGGGATTCGAGGAGCTGGGCCAGGCCCGCGCGGTCTCGAGGCTCCTCGGCCAGACCCGCGGCCAGCACAGTCTGGGTGCCACACCCGAGGGGATCGCTGTCGGTCTGGTCGAACAGGAGCATCAGACTCGCACAGAGCGAGTAGGTGTCGGAGGCAGGCGAACAGCCCTCCAAGCCAAGCGCCCGCACCTCGGGCGCGACGAAGGGTTCGAGCCCCGCGAGCTCGGGGGAGACATTGCCGGCGACCGTGTGGTGACCCGGTAGCTTCGCCAGATGGAGCTGCGTGAACAGGGGGCGCCCGTCCGACCGCACACGGATGCTCTGCGGCGAGAGGTTGCGATGCAGTCGGGGCCCGGACTCGTCGACACCGTGGATCTCGAGAAGCCCCTCGACCGCCTGCCTCGCAGTCCTCACCCGATCGGCCACAGACCAGTCGCGGTCCTTGGCCCGGCTCTCGAGCGCTGGCGCCTCCGTGTCGGCATACGAGAAGAACCAGACCTCTCCCGGATAGCCGGAAGCCTCCTGGTACGAATCGACGAGTGAAGGCAGCCACGTGCACTTCTGAAGGGCCTGTAGCGCCGTCCACTCGCGCTTGGCAACCAGTTCCGCTTCCGCATCCTCGATGCTGGGCACCGTCAGGTCGTAAAGGGTCAGGATAACTCGGTCGATGCTCTTCTCACGCTTGGCGCGATACACATTGCGGAGCCCGCCGAGGGAGCTGGACTCCAGGCGCAGGTCCGCGAAGCCTTCGAACGAGCGGATCCTGTCGCCGCCGGGCGCCCGGCCACGGAGCCAGAGCCCATCGACGATCGCCTCCACTTGCTTGTCTGTCAGCGCTTGCCGGGCTGCTTCCATCCCGTCGAGGTCGACCAGCTCCCGCCATTCGGTCAGACCAAAGACATCGATGCCCTCAACCCGCACATGGGCACTTGCAGGCTTCTCGCCCTGATGGCGGGTGAGCAGCAGCTTCCCCGCGACGTAGACATCGACGTCTGTTTCACGGCGGATCCTGCTCTTCAGGCGCTTGGCTTTGTCATCGACGAGATGCGCCTGCCGGTACACCTCGTCCCGATGTTGCTTGCTGTCGAGGCGATCGCGGCCCCAGTGCTTGACCTCGACGAGGTGGACGCCGGTTGGACCGATCACCACAATGTCCAGATCGTCCCGGCGCCGGTCGGAGCCGTTCGAGCTCCTCCAGTTGCTGACGACGTACCATGCGCCGGCCGGACTGGCGCCGGTCAGCTTGCTCAGCAGCCACTGCGTGGCGAGATGCTCGCTCGCGGTGACGTACGGACCCCAATGGATGTGCGTCACGGGCATCGCGGCATTCGTCCTCCCGATGACCTTCGTCGAGGAGACACTGATCACCTGCCTACAGGTCCCGCGTACCTCGGGGTTCCTCTACAGCGTCGTCCTGTGGCGTTTGGCGCGGGGGCCACCCTGACGGACGCGGGCGTGGCCGGGCCGAGGGCGAAGCTGTCGGGCTTCGGTATCACGCGGTAGGGGACCGAGACCTGCTGCACCCCGGTGAACCTCCCTCCAGGCCACCGGGGGCGCTACCCGCCGAAGAGGCGGCACCACCAGCTCCTGCGGCCGGATGACTCCCAGGACGATGCCCTGCCGGGGAAGGCACGGTCTGTCTGCCGTTCCTGAGACTCAGGAAGCCCTGAATGGGGTATCGGGTACCGGAGCGTACGAGGGGGCCGTCCTGGGGCATTCCGGGTCCACTGCTGTACGTTCTGGCTGGGCTGTTCAGGGGGCGACCATGCTTCCGCCTCGAGCGACCACAGGATGCGTCGGGGAACCTCCGTGATGGGGCAGGTGAAGACCAGCCGGCGCGGCGAAATCCACAGGCGATTCGGGACGTTGTCCCGAGGGGTTCGGAAGTGCCGCGAAGCGTCTGATACCAACGGTCTGCGGGCGTTCTGGTGGGCCCACCTGGATTCGAACCAGGGACCAGCCGGTTATGAGCCGGCTGCTCTAACCGCTGAGCTATGGGCCCGCCAGCGGCATTATAGCAGGCGCTCACGCGCCGATCCAATCCGGTCAGCAGCAGCCGTCCGTGATGTCGCGGACGATGCGGACCCACTCGCGTAGGTTCGCCGTGTTGCCCTGGACGGTCTGCACGTCCTTGAGTGTGATGTCCACGTGGCAGCCGCGAGAGGCGTCCATCGCTTCCCGAACGACGCGGCGGATCAGGTCCCGGTCGAAGCCACAGCAGATCATCTGCGAGGGATTCGGCCGCCAGGAGAAGACATAGTCCTCGCCGATCTGCTCCGCGCACAGGGCGACGTCCGCCGTCGGCGTGACGGCGATGCGTCGAAGGTTCGGCAGACGCCGGAGCATGTCGATCTTGTGCGTCAGGTTCTCGCAGCAGCCATAGGCCACGAGGCCGAACTCGCGCGCGATCGGGAGCTGGTATTCGAACACGAACTCCTCGTGCATGGCGGGCGACACCTGTGCCATCTCCTGGGCGGCGAAGAACCCCCAGAGGTCGCGGCGCTTCACTCCATGGGGGTTCGCGGTTGGGTCCTGCAGCTCGAGCGAGTAGGGCATGGCCTGGTTCTCGTGCTCCGCGAGCGACCAGTCGCCGGCCTGCTCGGCCGCCTCGTGAGTGGCGAGGATGCCGTCCCGCATGAACGCGACCAGCTCGTGGAGCCCGGCGGGGTCATCCACCATGTCCCACATCACCTGCTCGAGCCCGCGGAGGTAGGCCAGGTTGGTGGAGATGTCCCCGTTCCAGTCGCGGTAACCCGGCGCACGGTCGACGTGTACCGTGATGATGTCCCCGACGACCTCGCGCAGACGGTCGGCGTTGTCCCGCGTCGCATCCTCATCGATGGCATGGCGCGGCCGCGCGAGACGGTCGATGTCGGCCAGGCTCTTGAGCGGCGGGTCGTACATCCACGATCCGCCCGCAATGGGGCTCGGCTTCCGTCCGAAGGGCACGCCCCACACCGAGTGCTCGGGGAGAATGAGGCTCGCGGGCTGGACGAGCCATGGCTCCTGGATCGTGTCGTCGCCGATGGTGGACTGGAACAGCCCCTGTCGGAGCACGGTCTCGTGGTGACGGAGGAACGCGTCCCCGCACACAAGCCGCGACTCCTCGGCCTCGTGCCACGCCGCCAGCCACCGGACGTAGATCAGCGGCCGTGTCCGCCGCAGGCTGTTGTGCCTGCGCCATAGGTCCCGCCGCTCATCCTGGACGGGCTGCGCGCAGACCTCGGCGTACTGCCGGGCGAGGTCGCGCACGGTACGGGCATCGCTGCCGCGCTCCACGGCGGTACCTCCCAGACGGGGTACTTGGTAGTGTCACAGCACGAACGGGTTCTCGTCCCTCTCTTCGCCGATGGTCGTCGATCGGCCGTGGCCGGGCAGGACAAGGGTGTCGTCCGGGAGATGGAAAAGGCGCTCGGTGACCGAGGCGACGATCTCGTCCGGGTCGCCGCCGGGCAGGTCGGTGCGACCGATGGAATGGTAGAAGAGCGTGTCGCCGGAGAAGACAACGCCGTGCCCGTGGAGGCACACGCACCCCGGCGTATGGCCCGGGGTCTCCATGACCTGCAGAGCGCAATCCCCGATCGTGATGATCTGCCCCTCGGTCAGCTTCCCGCTGGCGTGAGTCGGGTGCGTCGCCCGGCCGACGAAGAACGCTGCCTCGATGGGGGGCGTCAGAGCTATGGCATGGTCCGCCCCATGGAGCAACAGCCCGGCGCTGGTACGTGGCTTCGCATCCTCCGCGCCGGCGATGTGGTCGAAATGGCCGTGGGTTGTGATAATCGTTGAGATGCGGATGCCTTCGCTCTCGGCGAGGGCGAACGGCTCGTCGGATTCGTCGCCCGGGTCCAGCAGAATGCCCTCTTTCGTTGACGCGCACCAGACCAGGTAGCAGTTCGTCTCCAGGGCGCCGACCGGGAAGACCTCCCACTGCAACCGACCTCTCACAGCCATGCCGGGCGGCTCCATTCCTCTCGATCGCTGAGGAAGCGGTTCCTCAGCCGGTCTACGTAGTCCGCGTCGTATCCATCGAGCCTGCCGGCGAGGCGTCCATGGTGCTCCGCGAGGGTGGTGATGCCCAGATCGCGGTAGGCCTCCGATGCGAGGAAGTGGTAGGCGCGGTTCTTGGGCCGGATCTCGATGGTGCGGCGCAGCACGTGCGCGGAGTCGTCATGCCGCGACACCGTGCGGTAGCCCATCGCGAGAAGTGCGTGGTAGTAGTCATCACAGGGCGCGAGACGGACGGCGTACTCGAGCTGGTGAATGGCGTCATTGAGCGCGCCGGCCCGGATGAACGCGTTGGCGAGGCGGAAGCGGTAGTAGGCGTCGCGCGGGTCCTGCCGCGTCGCCCGCCGAAGGGCTCGGACGGCATCATCGAGCATGTTGAGGGCCAGGCCAGCCTCCCCGAGGCGGAGTGCGTAGTAGGCGCGGTCGGGCGCGAGGCGCAGCGCTTCCCTGAACTCCTCGATGGCGAGGTACGTGCGGCCCATCGTCCTGAGGAACTCTGCCATGTGGAAGTGGGATTCCGGGTCGCGGGGGTCGAGGCGAATGGCCTCCTTGTAGGCGCGGAAGGCGTGGCGGGGCAGGTTCATGGTGAGGTATGAGTCGGCCACGCGCCGACGCCACTTCGCCCTCTTGCCCAGCTCGGCCGCCTGCCTGTAGTCCTGGATCGCGCGTTCGACGAGGCCTATCTCCGCCAGCAGGTCGCCCTGCGCCCCGTGCATCTCCGCCTCAGCGTCCGGCGTAGGAGGAACATAGGCCATGCCCGCGAGTAGGCCATAGATGTACTGCTCGGTGAGGGCGTGGTCCTCGTCGATCTCGGCTTCCTCGACGGCGACCGATGGGTCGGCCTCCTCCTCGTGATCTCTCAGGATGTCCTCTGCGTCCCAGTCCATGTTCGTTCCCGCGTTCGCCGGCGGCCTCGTGCCTTGGAGGGCGGGCCGGATGGAGTCCCTCCCGCTACGCGGGCCCCTTCCATGCGGCCCCTCCGTCAGCCCTCCGAACTCGACTCTGTGCGTGGTCCAGGCTACCGCCCTTCGCTCCGTAGGACCAGCGTCACCGGGCCGTCGTTGAGCAGCTCGACATGCATGTGTGCCCCGAAAACCCCTTTCGCCGTCGGCACTCCGGCGGCTTGCATCTGTGCGACAAACCGGTCGAACATCCGCTCAGCCAGTCCGGGGGGCGCTGCAGGGCTGAAGTCCGGGCGCCGGCCGCGGCGCGTGTTCGCGCAGAGCGTGAAGTTCGGCACGACCAGAACGCCCGTCGCACCCGGCTCGTCCTGGACAGAGACGTCGAGCTTCCCGCCGGGGCCCTCGAACACTCGGAGGGTCGCGATCTTCCTCGCCAGGGAGTCGCAGTCCGCCTCCGTGTCGCCCTCGGCCACGCCCAGAAGCAGCAGCAAGCCCTTGCCGATCTCCCCGACCACCTCGCCGTCTACGATGACGCGCGCGAATTCCGCGCGCTGCAGCACAACGGTCACCTTGGGATTCGCCTCACTCTCAGCACGTCCGACAGCCGGCCGAGCCGGTCCACCAGTCGGTCAACCTGATGCGCGTCGGCCACTTCGAACGTGACGTCGATCGAGCACCGCTTCCCCGCCGCCGTCTTCACGGACGCCTGGCTAATATTCACCCCGACATCGGATACGATCGAGGTGATGTCGTGCAGCAGGCCTACGCGATCGATGGCCGCCAACTCAACGCGGGCCGCGTAGGCCGCGTCCGAGTCGACGCCGTCCCACTGCGCTCGGAGGATCCGCTGAGGCTCCCGAGCCATCAGGCCGTGGGCATTGTGGCATGAGCGGCGGTGCACCGCCAGGCCCTTCCCCCGAGTCACATACCCAACGATCTCGTCGCCCGGCAGCGGGTCGCAGCACTTGGACAGACGGAACTCCAGTCCCTCGACGCCCTCGGCAATGATCTGTGGTCCCTTGCGCCGCTTGCGGGCGGGTTTGCGGACGAGCAGGTCCAGTCCCTCCACGCTTCTGAGGCGCTCCTCCTGGACCATGGCCTCGACACGGCTCAGCACGCCGTCCACGGACATCTCGCGGAACCCGAGAGCGGCGTAGAAGCGATCCACCGCGTGGAAGTTGCTCTCGTGGGCGATCGTCTCGATGCGCTCCGGCGTCGCCACAGTGGCCCAGTCCGGTCCGAACCGGTGCGCGGCCCCCTCCTCCAGGAGCTCTCGGCCGCGGTTGAAGTTCTCCTCGAAGGTCAGCTTGCGGAAGTAGGCCCGGATCTTCGCCCGGGCGGAGGGCGTCCGGACGAAGTTCAGCCAGTCGAGGCTGGGGTGGCTGTTGTGCTGCGTGATGACCTGCACGATCTGCCCCGTAGCCAACGGGGTCGAGAGCGGGGTCATCTTCCCGTTGACTTTCGCGCCCACGCAGCGATTGCCGACATCGGAGTGGACGTGATAGGCGAAGTCTACCGGCGTCGAGCCCGCGGGCAGTTCGACGAGGTCGCCCTTGGGTGTGAAGACGAAGACCTCATGCCGCAGAAGGTCGTCCTTGAGCGCTCGGAGGTACTGGTTCGCGTCCTGGAGGTCCGCGCTCAGGTCGATGAGCTGTCTCAGCCATGACAGACGCCGGTCGAACTCCGTCTGGTGGGCGCGGCCATCGCGCTCCTTGTAGAGCCAGTGTGCCGCGACGCCGTACTCGCTGGCCTGGTGCATCTGGTGCGTGCGGATCTGGACCTCGAGCGACTCCCCCCGCGGGCCGACTACCTTGGTGTGCAGCGACCGGTACTGGTTGGACTTGGGGCGGGCGATGAAGTCGGTGAACATATCCGGGATAGGCGCCCAGCACTCGTGGACAACGCCTAGGGCCGCGTAGCAGTCGGGGATGGTCTCCACGAGCACCCGAAGGGCCAGCAGATCGTGGATCTCGTCGAAGTCCAGTCCCTGGCGGACCATCTTCAGGTAGATGGAGTAGAAGTGCTTGGCCCGCCCATAGACCTCCGCCGCGACCTTGGCTTGCTCGAAGCGCGGCTTGATGATCGACATGGCGTGCTCCACGTCGGCCAAGCGGTCCTGCCGCGTCCGCGAGACGCGCTCCTCGATCATCCGGTAGGCGCCAGGGTCCATCACGCGTAGGCACAGGTCCTCCAGCTCCCACTTCACACGCCATACGCCCAGTCGCTCCGCCAGCGGCGCGAATATCTGGAGCGTTTCGGTGGCGGTGTCGAGCTGCTTGGCGGGGGCGAGCGCGTCGATTGTCCGCATGTTGTGAAGTCGGTCGGCAAGCTTCAAGACGATGACGCGGATGTCGCGGGCCATGGCCAGCAGCAGCCGTCGGAACCCACTCGCCTGTGCCTCTCGGCGGGTGGAGAACTCGATCCTCGACAGCTTCGTGACGCCGTCGACGAGGTCCCGGACCGGTGCGCCGAAGCGCTCCTCAATGGCCTCCAGGCTCACGCCGCAGTCCTCGACCACGTCGTGCACCAGAGCGGCCGTCACGCAGTTCTCATCGGAACGTAGCTGCGTCATGATGAAGGCGACGGAGAGAGGATGGACGATGTAGGGCTCACCCGAGGCACGCAGGACCCCCCGGTGGCACTCCTCGGCGAACTCGTAGGCGCGCTCGATCATCGCCGTATCGGCGTTGGGGTGGTACTGCATTATGCCGGATAGCACCGGCTCGATTGACGTGACACTCCGCTGCGGCACCTGTAGCCCTCCGCACCCCATCCAGCTATGCCCGCGATTGTACCACGAGAGGTGGGACAGGACACGGCCGACGGGAACCGTCTCCGGGAACAGATAGGCCGATGCCGCGGGTCGGAAGGGTCGTGCACACAGGGGCACGGCGCGGGGGTCACGGGTCCGTGATCTCGACGAAGTCGACGCCCATGACGCGCGCGGCGGCGCGGAGCGACTCGCGATGGTCCCCATAGCCGAGGGCGAGGTGGTGGGAGCCGCCCTCAACGCTGTACCGGGTCAGGAACTCGCTCACACCGGCGGCGCAGCGGGGGCGGAAGAGAAAGTGGGGCGAGCGGATGTCGGGCACCGGGCCCCAGTCCTCCACCTCGCCGCGGAAGCAGATCATCTCCAGCCGGCCGCCGGCGGAGGCCACCAGGTTCAGGAGAGTCACCTCGCCCGGCCGTTGCACAGCGAACACGCAGAGCGGTGGCATCCCCCGCAGGAACGTGGCCTCGTTGCGGTAGAGCAACGGCGGTACGTCTGCGCGGCTGAGCTTGTAGTTCGTCTCCGCCATGTGGTTCATGAAGACCGTGTTGCCCGCGAAGTCGATGGTGAACATCTCGGTGAAGTTCGTGTCCCGCGTGAGCTGCTGCATGAGGAGCACCGCCGTCGCGGAGGTCGGGTCGCCCTCGCCACCGTAGCCCATGCCCTCTGCGAGGAACTTCGACACGGCCGCGAACGGCAGCATCGGGATGCCCGGGTGGTCCGTGGCGGCGGTGAACAGCGGGCACACAGCGGAGAGGCGCTCCTCCTGAACGATCGCCCGGAGGCCCAGCTCCACCCGAGCCGATGTGCGTAGGTCGTTCTCTGTGACCGCCTCGTCAACCACGAACTCCTCGCGGTCGGATGCCACCAACCGATCGATGTCCTGGCTCTCGATGCTCGCGATGCACTCCGCCAGGCGCGCGGTCGAGATGTGGCAGACCTCGACACCCGTCTTCGCCAGCAGCAGCGTCCCATCGACGTAGAGGTCGCCCATTCCATCGAACTGATGACCAAGGATGCCGACTCTCCGCCCGCGCAGCGCTGACACGGCCGCCGCGCCGCGCACAAGCGACTCCAGCCTCTGCATCGTCTCCGGGCACTCGTAGTGCCCCGTGAGCAGCTCGAAGCTCCGGCCGTGGCGCGACAGGACGTTGCACAGATCCTGGACGCCGTGCATCCCGTGGTTGTCGATCATGTCCTGCGCGGCGAAGCTCTCGTCGATCCCCGCGAGCCGTTGGGTGTTGAACACGATGATCGGCCGCCGCGTCCGCAACAGGGCCGGCAGCGAGATGAGGCTCGGCGAGTAGGACAACAGGACGATGACGATGGCGTCTACGTCCTCACGTTCGAACCGCGCGACGGCGCTGTCCACATCGTCGCGAGTGAACGCCACCGGCTCCTCCACGACGTCCATCCGTTCCGAGAGCCGTCCGCCGAGCAGGATCGCGAAGTCGCGCAGCCGCACGATCAGCTCGGGGAAGCAGCGGTTGTAGAGCTCGAGGGTGAGTCCGAGGAACCCGGTCTTCGGTTGCAGCGGCATGGATAGTCCTCCTTGCGGACCCGGGCGTGCGGGTCGGGAGACCCGCGGGCACGGGGAGACAGCCTATGACGAGGCCCGGGTACCGGCCGCATCGATCAGTCGCCGAGCGTTGTCGTAGCAGATATCGTTGACGTGCGCCCGGCTGAGCCCACGGTGCTCGCACACGCGGCGCAGTGCCCGCACGGTCTCATACGCGAAGAACGTCAGCTTCAGCTCCCCCGGCTTGTCCGACGAGATGGACCATGGGAGTCTCCGTCGAGTCAGGAAGAGGCACTGCCGGTTCACGCACAGGTGCTTGCCCCGGTAGGCGGTGACGGGCAGGTCGGTGCCGAAGAGCAGGCGCTCGTGCGGTACGTTGTCGAGTACGACCCCGATGGTCTCCGCATCGTCCAGCGCGGCGATGTCGTAGGAGAGGTTGGGTAGCTCTCGCAGCGCGCCGATGGCCTGCTCAATGAACCACGGACCGTAGGACCGCCCGACATGCGCCAGGATGACCTGAGCGTTCGGGCACTCGCGACATAGCTCACACACCTCGCGAACGTTCGCCGGATCGGCGATGCGCGTCGCCCGCGGCACGTGGAGCATGATGATGAGCCCCAGCTCGTCCGCCACCTGCCGGGCCGCCTGCGGGACCATCTCCGGGATGCTGACCTCCTCGCCCTCCGGCTTCGGGACAAGGCGGTGGTAGGGCTTGAGCCCAAGGAAGCCTCCCTCAACCACAAGGCGGCGCAGCTCCTCGGCGTCCGCGGCCGGATCGAGCAGTGCCAAGCCTGCCACACCGCCCCTGCGCACGAGACGGGCGACGTAGCCGTTCTGGTGCGGAATGCTCGCAAACGCGCTCGGCATCCCGAACACGAGAGACTCGACCTGCTTGCCTGGGAACAGCATGGAGTGGCACTCACGCAAGTCCTCAGCCGTGAACGCGCGCTCCGTGGCGCCGAACGACTCGTCGCGCTCGCGCGACGTCGGCTCCCGGCTCTTGTCTTCGAGTCGGTAGACATGACAGTGAACGTCGAACACGCGCTCCGGGAGGAAGTCGGCCAGCTCCTCGTGGTAGACGGTGAGGTCACGCTCGCGGTAGTACTCCGGCTCGTCGATCCACTCGGTGCCGCTCATGCTCGGGTCTCCCGTGCGTTAGGGTAGAGAGTGTCCATGGCCTTGAGGTAGCGGCCGTAGCCCCCATCGTAGGCGGCGCGGGTGGATGGGTCGGGCGTGAACGTGCGTGGCGCTCGATCGTCCGCAGAGGCGGGCCATGAGAGCGCCCCCGGGTGGCCGGCGCCCAGCAGTCCGAGCATCGCGCCGCCGCGGCAGGCGGCCTCGCCACACTCGGCCACGGTCACCGGGATACCGAGGCAGTCGGCCAGCACTTGCATCCAGAGGTCCGACCGCGTCGCGCCGCCGCTCACGGTCAGCTCGCTGAAATGGGGACGGAGCCCTTTTTCCGCAAGCGCAGTTGCTGGTGCCACAGAAGTGGTGGAAAAAGGGCTCCGTCCCCATTTCAGCCGCATCTGGTCGAGGCCGTCGCGGGCACCGAAGCAGACCGACTCCAGCACCGCGCGCACGAAGTGCTTCCGCGTGTGCTCCATCCCGACGGAGAGAAACCCGCCCCGCACGCTCCCATCGAATGACGGTGTTCCCATTCCGCTTAGGTGCGGCAGACACGTAAGCCCGCCAGCGCCCGGCGGCACATCAGCCGCCTCGCGCGCAAGGTCCTCGTAAGACGCGCCCGGTGCGAACGCATCGCGGAACCAGGTGAGGACGATCGCCGCCGTCTTCATGTAGGACAGCACGAGCCAGTGGTCCCCGAGTGGGTGCCGGCTGACCAGTAGCCCGCTGGGGAACGGGTCCACGGTGCTCTCGAGGGAGCACTGGATCGCCATCGCCGTGCCCACTGTGGCCGAGACCCGCCCGGGCTCGCGGTTGCCCATCGAGAGCGCTCCCGCCGACTGGTCGTTCGTCCCGGCGGATACTGGGGTGCCACTAGGAAGCCCCATGGCCTCGGCGGCCTCGCACGTCAGGGGCCCGATCAGCGTCCCCGGTCGCACGACCTCCCCGAGTTGCTCCATGCGGAGTCCGACCGCATCCACAGCCTCGTCCCACCACCGGCCCGTGTCGTCGAGCAGCGCCATGCTACGGGCGTTGGTGGCATCGGCGACCATTCTGCCGGTCAGCCGGTAGGCGAGATAGGACGGCAGGACGAGTACATGCGCCGTCCGCGCGAACACGTCCGGCTCGTGGCGCCGCACCCAGAGGATCTTCGGCGCGGAGTCCACGGCATTGGGGAATGGGATGCCGGTCGTGCGGTAGAACCCCTCGCGCGGTAGGCGCGCAGCCAACTCGTCCGACTCCGCTGTCGCCCGCGTATCGATCCAGACGATGGCGGGCCGCACCGGCCGCCCCTCGGCATCGAGCATCACGAACGTCTGGCCCTGCGAGGATAGCCCGATGGAGACCACGCGGCACCCGCTCGGCGTCGCGCGAAGGGCGTCCCTCACCCCCGCGACGGTCCGCTCGAAGTAGACCTCCGCGTCTAGCTCAACCCAGCCAGGCTGCGGTGTGCTTAGCTCGTAGGCCTGAGAGGACACCGCCACGGTACGCCCGTCCTCGACGGTGAACAGCCCGACCTTGACAGCGGTCGTGCCCAGGTCGATCCCGAGCGCGAGATCCTGCACGCCTACCTCCTGCCTCACGGTCGCTCCTACAGCGCCGCCAACACGCTCGTGAACACGCCGCGGACGTGCTCGATCACCGGCTCCGAGAGCGTGAGAGCGAACTTCGTCAGCACGGTGCTGTGCCCCTCGTGGTAGGCGTGCGCGCGGACCCAGAGCCCGGCATCGACGCACCGCGTGTGGAACCCCAGCGCATGGGGTACGGTGTGGAACTTGAGCCCGCTCAGGAAGCCTTGGCCGTGGACACCCTTGAGAGCCGCCGGGTGCGCGCGCGCCACCTCATGGAGCATCGTCTCGTACGCCTGGGCGATATCGCCGATCCGGTCGGCGTCGGCCTCGATCATCCCGATCGAGTGCAGGGCCACGTAGGCCGCCAGGGGCGCGTTGCCGTTCGTGCTGATGCTGTCGTACTGAGCCAGGAGGTCCAGGGGACGCCGGTAGATGGCTGCGGACAGCGGGTGGAACCCGGCCGCCATGCCCTTTCCGCAGATCACGAGGTCCGGGACGATGTCCCATAGCTTGTAGTGGAAGCACCCGGGGAGCCAAAAACCGGTCTGGATCTCATCCACAGCCATGAGCGCGCCGGCCTCCGTGCACAGCCGCCGCATGGCCTGCGCGAACTCAGGCTCGACGAGGATCGCCTCGCGGTTCATCATCACCGGCTCGAGCATGAACCCCATGATGCGCTCGCCGTACTGCGCGAAGACACGCTCCGCTGCCGGCACGTCATTGGGCTCGATGTTCACGAACTCCACGTTCGCGAAGTAGCGCTCCCATAGGCCGCGCATCCGCTGAGCGAGCATGTCGGTACCGTGGTAGTTCCCCTCGAGCGTCACCATGACCGGCGGCACGGTCTTGGCCCGCTCGTGATGCATGAGCATGATCTTGAGCGCGGTCGAGCAGGCGACAGAGCCGGTCACGATCCCAAGGAGGACGGTGTTGGGCACGTCGTCCCGGCCATCGAGCGTCGAGGCGTCGCAGTTGCGGATAGCCTCGTCATCCGGGTTGCACAGCTCGACAAGCTTGTAGGACAGGCGCTTCACGGCGGGGCCGGGGATGTTGCTGTGGTCGTCGGGGACGATGCCGGCAGCCATGCCGTCACGGACCGCGCCGTCGAGCACGGGGTGCTGGTAGCCCCAGGTCATCTGGTAGTGCCCGGCCGTGCAGTCGAGCATGAGCGTGCGCTGCTCGGTGATGAAGAAGAGGCCATACCCGGTGAGCACATCGTCCGGCGGCCCCGCGGTGCGCCCGCCGTAGGATTCCTGGAACACGCCCTTCGTCAGGTGATCGACCGAGGGCACCTCGGTGACGGTCGTGCCGACGCGCCGCAGCAGCTCCTCCTCGCCGTGTGCCCGCAGGAACTCATTCGCCACGCGCGTGGCGTCCAAGATCCCGCGGCCGTGTCGCCCCATGAGCTCCGCGCCCGCCGGACACGCGCACGTCACCGTCTCGGGCATGGGGTACCTCCAGCGTCGTGGTGCTGGCCCAGAGAGGCCGGGCCGAGGGGTAGTGTAGCAGCCGGTCACCGGAAGCGCGCGGCCAACTCGGCGAAGTCGTCCGTCGGAGCGAAGAAGCCGGGGGTGTACGCGTTGACAAGGCTATCTACCAGGTAGCGGCCCAGGTCATTGGAGTCCATCCCGGATACGCCCTTCCGGCTCAGCCAGTCCATCAGGGCGCGTAGGAGCTCCTTCCCTGGCATATCAATGAGGAACGCCCCGCTGGCGATGAAGGCTGGGTCGCGAGCCGCCTGGGTGAACTCGCGGAGCTTGGTGAGGGTACGCGCCACCTCCGCCTCGGGGTCGGCGACCAGCGGAGCGAAGTTGCTGAGCAGTCCACGCGCCCTGTCATCGAGCCACGCCGCCCATTTGCCCTCGCCCCACGGCGGGTGCGTCACGTCCCCCATGTCGTCGAGGCGACTGGCAACGTCCCTATGCTGGGACCAGAGCCACTTCTGGCAGCGCTGCCCGGCGTAGTGGTCCAGCCAGCCGGAGGCGACCTCTGCGAGCACGCCGATGGGATCGTCGAGAACCGCGTTCAGGCTCGCAGGCCATCGTATCTTGGGCCCTCCGGATATGGCCCTCAGCGTATCACCCACAACCCGCGGATCGAGGAGGTAGTTCTCGATCTCGAAGCGGCGCCAGGCCAACGCGTCCGAGCCGCTCTGCCATCGCGCGTCCGCTTCCTCTCGTGAGAGGTCGAAGTCCCGGTCCCGCACGCTCAACACTCGCGAGCCCTTCTCCCGATCCCGGAGGTACATGGCCACTGCCGCGATCTGCTCCCAGCCTCCTGCGGGCTCCACCACGAGATCGTGGCTCTCACACAGCTTCTCCATCAGGGGCTCCAGGGCCGCCAAGTCGAGATCACTCGCCGTCCCCTCGCACACCAGGTAGATGACGCTCATCGCGCGGAGCTCCCCTCCGCGACCGGAGCGGTGGGCGAGCCTAGGTTCACGAGATCGCGCGGCGAGACGAGCCGGCGGACGTATTCTGAATGCGTTGTGAGGATGTACTGGTTGTCTTCCCCGATGCCGGGAAGGCTGTGCACGAGTCGTGCCTGCCAGGCGGGGTGCTGGTGCAGTTCCACCTCGTCAATGGCTACTATCGACCGATGGATGTGTTCCACTCGAAGGGCGACGATGTACCGCAGGAACATCCGCTGGCCAGAGCTGAGGTCGTCGAATCCGTACTCGCTCTTGCCGTCGCTGAATCTTACATCCACGCCATCATCCGTCGGCACCACGCCCACGATCCGGTGCGGCGGGGCCAGGCGCGCGAAATCGTCCCTGACCTGCGCGAAGTAGTCGACGCGCGATGCTACCCGGGAGTCTGTGTCGAGACGGTCACGGACGGCGAGGGCACAGACAACCCTCTTCAGGTCTTCTGTGTGAAGGTCCTGTGTGCGAAGGTCCTGTGTGCCACGAGCCTCTGGCTCCCCGTCATCGACGGCCATCAGTAGGAGGCGCGCGACATCTCGTGGGATCGTCACCCGCAGCCCGGTGCGCTCCTGCTCAGCGATGAACAGCCGCCCGCACCGATTGAACCATGATCGGTCGACTGCACCCGTCGCCAGTAGTCTGGCAACCGTGACGCGTGCCTTCGGGAGGCGCCAAGCTCCTCCGGGCTCCCACTCCAGGCGCCCGCCGACGTGCTTCCGCTGAGGATCGGGATAGGTCCACTTGAAGCGCACTTCGGGCGCCTCCGGCGTCGATCCCCCAGACGGGTGTGCCAGGTGAATGACCTCTCGGGCGGCGCGGATCTCATCTTCCGAGAACCTGAGCTCGCCGGAGACAGAACACTGCACTGCCCCACGACGGACGACGTTGAGGTTCGGGCGCGTAGTGTAGAGCTCTTGCGCCTGCCCGACCGAGGCATCCAGCGCCTCGAGTATCGATGTCTTCCCGCTCGCGTTGGGACCTGCGATGACTGTGACAGGGCGGACCCGGCCCAGCGCATCCGTGAAGTCGATGTCCAGGCTCCGGAGTGCTCTGAAGTTCTCGATGTGGAGATTCGCTATCTTCATCGCAGATCGGCCCCCGGCCGCGCCGCCCATGGCGCGCGGTCCAACCGGTACGATAGTAGCACATGGCGCGCCGTAGCTACGGCAGCTCGGCGATCTCCATGTTCCGATACCAGGTCTCGCTGGGGGGGCCGGCGTGGACCTGCACGGCGATGACGCCGCTCTGCGGGATGCTCGCGTCGGCTTCCGTGTAGTCCACAGTGCGGACGCCGTTCACGAAGAGCTGGATATGCGACCCCTCGCAGCGGATCTCGTAAGCGTTCCAGTCGTCCTTCCTCACGATCCGCTCGACGGTCGCCGCGTCGGACTCGGCCAGCATCCCGCGGCGCGCCTCATCATAGAGACAGCCCCAGTAGCGGCCGCTGCTGTCCATATCCGCCTGGTACCCGCTGACCTCGGCGCTCTCGGGGACGCGCGCGGAACGGAACTGTACCCCACCATTCGCGTTGACGACCTTACACTCGAGCCGCAGGACGAAGTTCGCGAAGGTCCGCTCGGTGCAGAGGAACTCGTTCCGCGGGGTCGTCGTGTTCAGGTTGCCCCCGACGATCGCGCCGTCCTCGATGCGGAAGGACTTCGCCGTGTCGCCTTCCCAGCCATCGAAGGTCCGGCCATCGAAGAGCGGCTCGAAGGTGAGCGCATCCACATCGACCGGCCCGAGCGCCTTCAGCGCGGCGAGGCGTGCTTCCCGCTCGCCGGTCCTCGCGATATCCTCTATGGCTGCTTGCGCTCGCTCGTCCTTACGCTCTGCCAGCGCCTGGACCAGCAGAACCTGCAGCTCCGGTGAGGCACTAGCGAGCTCAGACGCCAGTGCCTCGGAGACCTTCGGACCGGGCATCGCACGGACGGCCCGAAGCGCGGTTGCTACGGCATCGCGGTCGCCGGATACGAGCAGCTCCGTGAGCAGCGACGTTCCACCGGATTGCCGAGCAACCATCGCCCGGTAGGTCCCGGCCAGGCGCAGGTACTTCGGCACCTCGGCGCGGCGGACAGCGTCGTACAGCCGCAACGCTCCCTTGCCTCGCTCCTCGGCCAACTGCCGGTCGGCGCAGGTCAGGCACGCGCTCGCCGCCACGGCACGCAGCTCGGGGGTGGCCGTGTCGAGCACCTGGAGTAGGAGAACAGATGCCTTCGCTGTGGCGATACGCCCAAGCGCGGCAAGAGCGGCGATGGCGGTGTCGGTGTCGCCGGTGCGCGCCAACGCCGTCAGAGCGTCCACGGCCTGCGGATCACGCCGGACGCCGATCGAGTTGATCACACCGATCTGCAGCACGCCTCGGAGCCGTTCCATCGCCTTTAGGAGAGCGTCGCCGGCACTGGGCGCGGCGATGGCCTCCAAACCATCTCGCGCGTAGCTGTTGAGCTTCGGATCGGACAGAAGCTCCGCCAGTGCCGGAACGGCTTCCTCGCTGCCGATGGCCGCCAGTTGCTGGCACGCACGAGCCTTGTCGCGCGTCGAAGCGTCGGCCTCGAGGACCGCGATCAGCTCCTGCGCCTTCGCCGAGATCCCGTCGTCCTTCGGCCTCGCATCCTGCGCCCATAGCGGCGCCGCGATCGCCATGGCAGCTGCGGCTCCCAGTGCCACGGCGACGTACCGGTGGAGTCTCATCGTGGTGTCCCTTCCCCTGTTGCGAGGTGGCGCGCGCCCCAATCGGCGGCTAGACGTGCCACGGCTCGCGCATCGCGCGAAAGCGCAGCTTGTTGGCCTCGTCGTCGGCGAACGTCTCGGTAGCGGGGTCGATCGTGAGCTTCCGCCCAAGCTGCCAGGAGATCGCGGCCGCATGGCAAGCGATGTGCGACCGGCGCGTTGTCTCTGCATTCGCGTTGGTCGGCGCGCCGGACTTGATGCAGTCGAGGAAGTTCCGCGTGTGTGTCCCCGGGTCCGTGCCCGCCATTCGGTCGTATGCCGGAAG